>Ga0099364_10015340_pt1 | contig 10106 bp, 13 predicted proteins | sample TergutTh196P3_FD_73070 | JGI IMG/M metagenome (GOLD analysis project Ga0099364, IMG submission 73070) | Microcerotermes parvus P3 segment gut microbial communities from Pointe-Noire, Republic of the Congo - Th196 P3 | ecosystem: Host-associated > Arthropoda: Insects > Digestive system > Gut ...
GAATATTTTGCAAGGCTGACTGAGTTTAGTATAAAAATCTGACGAAATATAGCCTTTTTCCGTTTTTGATGCTATTATTTGCTTACGCCGGGCAGGTATGTGGGTCTCCCTGACGAAGAGGATGATTTTGATTTCAAAGAACGCTTCAGCAGTTTGAAGGCGGAGTTTGAGGCACAGTTAAAAGAAGAGGCGAGGTTGAATAAGGCTATACTGAAGAATTTGTCGAAGGTGAAGGAATGAGGAAAAGTCAATGTTGATAAATAACAACGAATATTTCGCGATTTTAGAAGATATTAAAACCCGCATTAAAACAGCTCAATATAAAGCGGTTTTAGGAGCAAATCGCGAGCAAATTATCCTATATTGGAATATAGGTAAAATAATTCTTGCCAATACAAAATACGGGGCAAAATTTATAGAGAATCTATCAAGGGATATTTTATCAGAATTCCCTGATATAAAGGGATTTTCTATCCGTAACCTGATATATATGCGTAAATTTACCGAGATTAACCCCGATTTTCAAAAAGTGCAACGGGGCGTTGCACTTTTGCCTTGGCGAAATAATATAACCTTGATGTCAAAAATCAAAAATGACACCGAAAGACAATGGTATACCGAACAAAATATTGAAAATAGCTGGAATAATACGGTTTTGACCCATCATCTCGAAATGAAACTATATGAACGGCAGGCGATAGCAGAAAAAGCTACAAATTACGATAAACAACTGCCTTCACAGCTTGGCTCTCTGGCAGAAGATATGTTAAAAAACCCCTATATATTTGATTTTGTAGAAAAACGCAAAGGCATCATTGAGCGTGAGATAGAGAATGAATTGGTTGCAAATATCGCAAAAACCATTATGGAACTGGGAACCGGTTTTGCTTTTGTCGGCAACCAGTATCATATTGAAGTTAGCCAAAAAGACTACTATATTGACCTTTTGTTTTACAACACGAAACTTAGATGTTTCATTGCCATTGAATTGAAGAACACAGAGTTCAAGCCTGAATATGCCGGAAAACTTAATTTTTACCTGTCTGCCATTGATGATTTGTTAAAGCACGAAACCGACAACCCGTCAATCGGAATTATGCTTTGTAGAACAAGAGATAAATTAACGGCTGAATACGCCTTAAAAGATATAAACAAACCTATAGGAGTTAGCGAGTATAAGCTGTCTGATTTTGTCCCAGCCGAACTGGCAGATACATTGCCTAGCGCCGAAGATATCGAAAAGCGTGTAAGGTTGAAATATGATATTGGAGAAGATGATGAGTGAGTGGAGGGAAACAATCCTTGACGATATTGCAATAATAAATCCATCAGAGTCTATAGCAAAAGGTCAGATGACAAAAAAAGTAGCTATGGAATGCCTGAAACCATTTACAAAAAAAATCTCTGAGTTCTCTATCGAACCTTTTAATGGAGGCATGAAATTCAGAAATGGTGATACTATATACAAAGTAAAACCTTAATGGAAATGTTAGAAAAATCCATAAAAAAATATCACAATAAAATCATTACTGCTGTAGAAGTTATTGAAGAACTTATTGAATTATCAAAAGAAATCCATGAGATGGACAAAGAACCCAAAGAAATGGGACTTTCTGATTATGAATACGCATTTTATACCGCCATTGCCAATAATGATAGTGCAAAACAGCTTATGGAAAAGGATCAGCTTCGTGAGCTTGCGGTAGTTCTTTATGAAAAAGTCAAAGAAAATGCATCTATTGACTGGACGATTAAAGAGAGCGTCAAGGCAAGGTTAAAAATGATTGTCAAAAGAACTTTAAAAAAATACGGTTACCCGCCCGATATGCAAATGCTCGCTACCGAAACAGTACTGAAACAAGCAGAGTTAATAGCCGAAGAATTGACGACATAACAATCTTGACAAGAATAACCTCAAAAATACCTTATGTGGAATAAGATGCAAAGTTTTCAAAGAAAATGCTCTGACCCCAATGTAAGGGAAAATCTTGCATCTGCCCCAAAATTTTTGTGTTAAATGAGGTAACCATGAGAATAGAAGAAAAATATGCAAAATTTCTTCTCAGATCGGTAAAGTATATTTTTAAAAGATTTTTAGAAGATGAAAATATTAAAGAAATATTTGAATTTAGCGGCAAAGGCAGGCTAAATCGAATAGTTATTGAATTTTCAGGAACCATGAAAGGAGAAATCGTAATATATATACCGCAAGACACATTAAAGCAAATAACCAAAAAGTTTATAAATACTTCAGATGAAAAGGTACTAAGACAATACTATAAAGATGTAGGGGGCGAAGTTGTAAATCAGATAACCGGAACTTTTGCAAATCAAATGCAATACGAGGGACATGATATAATACTTACAGCACCCGAATTTAATAATGATTCCATATTGATGAAAGCTCTTTATGAAAATATAAACATGTACTTCAATTCGAGTTATGGATTTTTTGAAGTAGATTTGTATTTTAGAGAAAATTAATGAAATTACCTGATATAGCTATAATTGCGTCCTATTTTCTTATTAGTTTGATTATAGGAATTGTGATGATGCGTCGGGCAGGCAAGAGCCGTGAAGAATTTTATTTATCCGGAAGAAAACTGCCATGGTGGCTTGCCGGAACGGCAATGGTCGCCACCACATTTGCAGCCGATACCCCATTGGCAGTTACAGAATTAGTTACAAAACATGGAATAGCCGGTAATTGGCTCTGGTGGAATATGGTTGCCGGAAACATGCTTACAGTGTTTTTTTTCGCTAAATTGTGGCGAAGAGCCGGAATACTAACCGATGTTGAGTTTACAGAATTGCGTTATTCAGGCAAGCCCGCGGCATTTTTACGAGGATTTAAAGCCATTTATTTAGGATTGTTCATAAATATTATAATAATGGGCTGGGTTAATGTTGCTTTTGTCGAAATAATTAAAAATATTTTCGGTGTTAATGAGAATTTGGTGTTTATTTTTATAGTGTTTTCAATGGCTCTTGTTGGATTATACTCGGTATTGGCAGGTCAATGGGGCATAGTTCTTACCGATGCATTTCAGTTTGTAATGGCTATGGCCGGATGTATAGTGTTAGCTGTCATAATGGTAAATATTCCGGCTGTGGGGGGTATAAGCGGCATGAAGGCATCATTACCTCCGGAAGTTTTTTCATTTTTCCCTTCAATAAGTTCAATAAGCGGTGAATTGGTTGGCATAGGGGTATTGTCTCTATCTTTTTCTGCATTTATTGCACATATAGCAATTCAATGGTGGTCATCATGGTATCCGGGTGCAGAACCGGGCGGTGGTGGGTATGTGGCACAAAAAATGATGGCAGCAAAAGACGAAAGGCATGCTCGATTATCGGTATTATGGTTTTCAATTGCTCATTATGCGTTGCGTCCATGGCCATGGATAATAGTGGCTCTTTGTACACTAATTCTTTATCCCGATTTAGGTGCAGATGATAAAAAAACAGGATTCATATTGGCAATGAGGGATCATTTGCCAACGGGTTTACTTGGTCTTTTAATTGCAGCTTTCACGGCTGCATATATGTCTACTATTTCTACGCATCTCAATTGGGGAAGTTCTTATATAATAAACGATTTATATAAGCGATTTATGGTAAAAGACAGAGATGAAAGGCATTATGTCGCAATATCAAGATTAGTTACGATTATATTGGTAATTCTTTCAAGTTTGATGATATTTATAATGAAATCTATATCGGGGGCATGGCTGTTTTTAATAGAATGTGGAGCCGGATTAGGATTGGTCTTGATATTAAGATGGTATTGGTGGAGAATAAATGCCTGGACTGAAATTGTTGCCATGATTGCCCCTATTTTAGGCTATATTATTGCAAAATTTGGATTAAATTTTGTGTTCCCAAACTCCATGTTTTTTACAGTTTCCTTTACTACAATTGCTTGGATTACGACCATGTTTATAACAAAACCCGAGTCAAAAGCGACATTGAACAAGTTTGTGTTTAGAATAAATCCCCAAGGACCGGGTTGGAAAAAATTTAACTCAAAAAATAGCTCATTTCGTAACAATGATTTGGGAATTTTATTTTTATGTTGGATTTTTAGCATTATTTTGGTTTATTCTATGATTTTTTCCATAGGAAAATTGGTTTTTGGTGATTTTTCTACGGGATTACTACTTTTATGTATAGCTGTAATATTTTTTTCATTTACGGCATATTTTTTGAATAAAATTGAGAAAAGAAGTTAATTTATTAGCACTAATTGCCGATATTGGGTATGCATACATTTTTAATTTTTTAATATTAATTATAAAATTAAAAAAAAATTGTTGATAATATATTAGGTATAATTTATTAATGATTAATAATGTTACAAGAGTTCATTTGAGCATGGATGCTCAAATTATTAATACTAATTTTATGAAAAAATTATTAGGAGTCGGGTTATGAATTTTATTAAGACCAAAAAATTGATAGGAGTAATTCTTATTATTTTACTATCAGCAACAACTGTTTTTACACAAGAACAGCAAGAGAAGCCGCCGGCAGGACAGAGAGGAGAAAGAGTCGAGGATGTGGTCAAAAATCCTGATGGTAGTTATAGTACCACAAGATTTGACGAGGCTGAAAGACCCGATGATTCATATCTTCAAAAAGATCATGCGGTTGCTATCGTACCTTATCTACAAAAGAGAAACATAGAGTATCTCTATATGTTAAGGGTAATTGTTTCTAACTTTCCCGAAATGAATTGGGAAGAAGATTATAAAAATTGCTATGATGGCTATAGAAACGCTATGCAGTATTTTTATAGAAGAAACTACATATATGCAAGGCTTGATTTTCAAAACAACTACAAAGATTTGCAAGAGTTGATGAGAAAAGTTGCCGAGTACTATAAAGCTCAAGTTCTAGATTTACTTGATGACTGTGTAGATGTTGTACTTACAGCTCACATGGATCCGGATAGAAGATCAGATCCGGATAAAAATAAAGCACTTCAAAAAGCAGTAGACAGACTGAGAATGGCATACAATATATTGGATGCTTCAGACGATATGATGACGGATAAATATTATCGTTCGGCTGTTATCCAGTTGAGAATGTCTAGAGCTTTCTGTATTCTAATGTTAGAAGATTTTACTAAACCGGAAGATTTGCCTGCTTTTCAAGAAAAGTATAGGATAATGAAGGCTGATAATCTTAATAGAATATACAGACCTGCTCCTGAGAAGGTTCCAATTCCGCGTGATTAGTAATCAAAATTGATGTAATGAAATAAGTTATCAAAAAGGGGGAGGAATCCCCCTTTTTTATTTTTAGCGATTAACATAAGCAAAAAAATTAGATTTTATTAAAAAGTTTAAAATGAAAAAGATAAAAATAATTTGCCTCGCTTTATTGATATTCAAAGTACATGGATGGTCTATAGAGTCATTTAATAAAAGTTTTATTGATGTTGCAAAACACGCTAAACCTTCTGTGGTTTCCATTTCTATATATAAAACTTTTAGAGAATCGGGTGAAATTAAATATAATAAAACTGCCGATGCTACAGGTACTATTATACGACAAGATGGATTGTTGGTAACTAATGCCCATGTTGCTGCCAAAGGAGATTATTTTAAAATAATTACAGCCAACGATGTGGTATATGATGTAGAAAAATTTTACAATGGAGATCATTATTTAAGCGATCCCAGAACAGATATAGCTGTATTTAAAATCAAAAAAAAGCATGATGATGAAGTATTTTATCCAATTCTTTTTGGAAATGCAAACGATTTAGAAAATGGTGAATGGGTTATCGCAATAGGAAACCCTTATGGATTAAGGCATTCTATTACCAGCGGTATAATATCATCCAAAGGCAGAGATAATATAGGATTTACCGATATAGAAGATTTTATACAATGCGATGTACCCATAAATCCGGGAAATTCGGGCGGACCCTTGCTAAATCTTAGAGGTGAAATGGTTGGATTAAATTCGGCTATTAGATCGGCTTCAGGGGGTTATCAGGGTATAAGTTTTGCTATTCCGGTTTCTATAGTAAGACATGTTTCGCTTGAATTGATTAGATATGGACATGTTAGAAGAGGTTGGATTGGGTTTCTTGCAAGAGAAGATAAGCCGGGTGTCGGAGGGAGAACTCAAATTGAAATTGCAAGCGTGTTTAAAGATTCACCTGCCGAAGATGCCGGTTTGCGGGCAGGTGATATCATCATCAAAATAGAGAATAAAAATATAACATCAACTGCATCGTTAGTAAGTCAAATAGGTCAAATTCCGGTTGGAACAAAAATAAATATGCAAATCTCTCGAAATGGAAACATACAAAACGTAGAATTAATTTTACGAGAGAAAGAAGAATTTAATAGAATAAAAAGAACTTTGGATAACATAATAAGTGAATATGGAATCAATATTGATGAAGACCGTATACTATCCAAAATAGTTATCACTCAAGTTTTGCCCGGTCCATTGAGCGGACAATTAAAAATGGGCGATATTATCACTAAAATTAATGGTAAAAATTGTTTAACATTAGAAGATTTTATGCTTGCCTATAATCGAAATGGTAACAAAATTAATTTGCTTGAAATTGAGCGGGAATCAAAGAAATTTGAAATAATAATTAATAGCTCAAGATTTTATGAAAATGAATAAATTATACTTTTTCTTTTTAATTTGCATATTGTTAGTTGGCTTTAACTTAAAAGCCGAAGATGATGCAAAAACTATAATAATCAATAACGAATATGTATCTGCTTTGGCGGGAAAACCGGCAATAGCAAGAGATCAATTTGTGGAACAAAGTGTTAACTCTGTTATTCAGGCTCGGGGTAGAATAATTTCAATAGATAGAAATGGAAAATTTAATCGACAATTTAGACTTAAAGTTAAAGATTCAAACAGGCATGGAATTGATATAATCTATTATATATACTTAAATAGAGATGACTCGTTTAAAATGTTAACTGCCGGTATGAGTTATGAATTTAGCGGGCAGGTCTTGTTTATAACTCCGCTTAATGCTGCAAGAACATCATTTGGATACAGCGTTCTCCTTAGCGAGGGTGCAATTTTAATAGAATAATATGAAAGATTTAAAAACTGCATATAAAACCATTATGGATGATAATTTTCCCGAAGAGATGAAAATAATTTTCGGAGATCAAACTCTTATTTACAAAAAGAGAACATGGAAAATCGAAGATGAAGGGGTTCTGGTAGAAAAAGGTCTTAGATATGGAGAGAATCCGGGTCAAGAAGCGGCAATGTATGAGCTGGTCAATGGAAATCTTGTGTTTGGAGATTGTGAATTTATCACACCCAATAATTCTCTTGTAAGCGGTATAGATGAAAGCATGATGCTTCAATTTGGAAAACATCCGGGAAAAACCAATATTACCGATATAGATAATTCTCTAAATATTTTGAAATATTTAACAAAGCCTGCGGCAGTAATAGTTAAACACAATAATCCGTGTGGGGTTGCTTATGGGTCTAACATAGCCGAAGCTTTTGATAAAGCGTACAAGGCAGATAGAATTGCAGCATTTGGGGGCTGTGTAGCTGTCAATGGAACCATAGATAAAGAGAGTGCCCAATTGATAGAGGCTCAATATCTTGAAGTAGTTGCTGCTCCCGATTATACAGGAGATGCAATAGAGATTTTAAAGAAAAAGAAAAATCTTAGAGTTGTTAAAATTTCCAATATAGCGAATCTACAAAAGTTTAGAGATAAACGGTTTGTAGATTTTAAATCTCTCATTGATGGTGGAATTATTATTCAACAGTCTCCTTTAAATATAGTTAAAACAAAAGAAGATTTAAAACTTGCAGAATGTGAATATAAAGGTGTTAACTACAAAGTAGATAGAACACCCACCGAAAAAGAATATGAAGATTTACTCTTTGGATGGTCGGTAGAACAAGGTGTTACATCAAACTCGGTACTGTTTGTAAAAGATTGCGTTACCGTAGGAATAGGTACAGGCGAGCAAGACAGGGTTGGCGTAGCCGAAATTGCAGTTTTTAAAGCATATACTAAGTATTCTGATTTACTTTGCTATAATAAATTTGGAATACCTTATAAAGATCTTGAACTTCAAGTAAAATCGGGGCTTAAAGATTGTAAACTAAAAGTTGCAGTAGACGAAGAAACCATGGCTGCCAAAGGTGGACTTATTGGATCGAGTGCCGTTTCAGATGCATTTTTCCCATTTAGAGATGGAGTTGATGTTTGCATCAATCAAGGAGCTTCGGCAATAGTTCAACCCGGCGGTTCTCTAAGAGATTTTGAATCTATAATTGCCTGCAACGAGGCAAACCCCAAAGTGACCATGGTGTTTACGGGGCAAAGAGCGTTTAGGCATTAACCCCACTCCTTTATTTTTTTAAGTATATGATTCAATAATAGTCTTTGTTTATGCTATTTTTATATATAATATCCGCTTGACCCCAAAATATAAAAAATCAAAAAATAATTGACAAAGTAAAAACAATAACATTTATAATTATTATGGATTATGGAATAGATAATAAGAGGAAATAATGAAAAAAATAATTTATTTTTTAATATTACTATTAACTTTTAAAGATGTTTTATATTCTAAAACAGAAATTGAATGTTCCGATTTAATTGTGACGAGAAAGGGTAAATGGTATTTAGGACGTGAACATTATTATAATAACGAATACGTAGACACTAATCAACGTCGCGATATATTCAAGAGCTTAAATAACGATGAATTAAATCGTGTCTATTATAAATATGATTTTTGGGATGGTATGGCGGAAGGTTTGGGTCTCTTTTGGATGATTGGATTCATGACAAGTACAGTAATTTCTATTGAGGAACCTCATAGTACAGCAGCAAAAGTATCATGGGCTGTAACAGGATCAATTATATTTGTGGGGATTATTTCAATTTTTATTGGGGAGTATTATCAAAATAAGGCAATTGATACTTATAATAGAATTATTATGGAAAATAGAAATATTATAGATAATGAAACATCAAAATCTATGAAGCATAAAAATGTAGATGTATTTTCAATTGGTTTTTCGCATAAATGTGATTTTTGAGTTTATAGAAAAATTAGTTATAAGAGGGAATAATGAAAAAGATAATTTGTTTTTTAGTATTAATATTGCTATTAACCTTTAAAAATACCTTATATTCTAAAACACAAGTTGAATGTATAGATGTACTTGGATGTACCGATGTAATTGAGATAAGAAAGCATCCGGGGCGTGGATATTTTTATAATGATAAAAAACTGGGGGATTACCAACTTAACGATATATTTAATTGCTTAAACAATGATGAAGTAAATCGCATTTATGGTAAGTTTAATGCTTGGACAGTCGTAGGAGATTTTTCAATGATCTTTTCTGTGATTGGGATAGGGGCAAATATAGGGCTTGCGATAGCCGGTATCTATAATGTAGTATCATGGTCTACAACCGTAGGGTTTGGGGTATTAGGTATACTTTCATATCCAATTGGTGTTTATTATAAAAAACAGGCAGTTGAAACTTATAACAGAATTATTATAGAGAATAAAAATATTATAGATAATGAAATATCAAAATCTATGAAGCATAAAAATGTAGATATATTTTCAATTGGTTTTTCACATAAGTTTTGATTTTTGAGTTTATGATGACGTTAACTAATATGATGGTAACAAACGCCAATGGCAAAACTTATGAATATGATGCAGTAGGCAACATGGTAAAGTCAGGAGAAAAAGAATTTCAATATGATGCCTTTAATAGACTGCAAGAGGTGAGAAGCCCAGATGGAAGACTGCAAAGAAACTTTTACGATTATACCGGAAACCGAATAAAACAAACAAGACATGATGGAACGAGGGTATATACATTTGCAGGATATTATCAGATAACGATACCAAAGGGAGCAACACCGGACAATATACTGCATACAAAGTATATATATGGAATAAATGGAGATTTAGCTGCACAGGTAACGAAGGCATCGAGTGCGATAACAATACTTTCATCTACATATAATGGCGGATTTTTATTTGATAGAGGATATGGCGATAAGGGTGTATTAAAATATGTAAGTTTAATGTTAATAGGCATAG
>Ga0099364_10015341_pt1 | contig 10105 bp, 3 predicted proteins | sample TergutTh196P3_FD_73070 | JGI IMG/M metagenome (GOLD analysis project Ga0099364, IMG submission 73070) | Microcerotermes parvus P3 segment gut microbial communities from Pointe-Noire, Republic of the Congo - Th196 P3 | ecosystem: Host-associated > Arthropoda: Insects > Digestive system > Gut ...
AATATAGGTACTGGTATATGGGATATTGGAACAATAGCTGCAGGTACAAGTGCAATCTTAACAGTTACTGTTCAAATTAATGGTACTGGTAATATAACTAATGTAGCTAATATCACTAACTTTAATGAGACTATTAATCTTAATGATACCAATAACAGTACTGTGAATATTTCTGTTCCTAGTACTGTGAATGTGACTATTTCTAAAACTAGTAATGTTACTGGTTTAGATGTAGGTGTAGGTGACTTGGTTACCTATACTATTAATGTAACAAATCATGGTCCTGACAATGCAACTGGTGTAAATGTAACAGATATACTTAGTAACCGTCTTTTATTCCTAAGTTCTAATGGAACTATTGGTCTTTATAATAATAACACTGGTTTATGGACTATAGGAAATCTTAATGTTGGTCAAACAGCTATACTAAATATTTATGTCCAAGTTATTGGTACAGGAAATATTGTAAATGTAGCTAATGTCACTGTAAATGAGGTTAATTTAGCTAATAACAGTACTAATGATAGTACTAACTTCACTATTAACTCTACTGTCAACTTCACTTTAACTAAAACTAGTAATGCTTCTGCAATTGTTAGCTATAATGATATAATTAGCTATACTATTACTATCAGTAATAATGGTCCTGATAATGCAACTGGTGTTCTTGTAATTGATAGACTTGACCCTCGCCTTGCTTATGTAAGTTATACTGCTTCTGCAGGAACTTACACCGTAGCTGATGGTAGATGGGATATTGGAAATTTAAATGCTGGTTCATCTGCTACTTTAACTATTATTGTTCGTATTAATGGTACTGGTAATATTGTAAATGTAGCTAATGTTACTACAGATCAAAACAATATTGGTGATAATGAAACTAATACAAGTTCTAATGGAACTAATTTCACTGTTGCTAGTACTGTGAATTTGACTATTGTCAAAACTAGTAATGCATCTAGTAATTCTAGCTATGGGGATATAATTGTCTATACGGTTAATGTGACAAATTATGGTCCTGATAATGCAACTGGTGTTACTGTTCTTGAGGAGCTTGACTACCGTTTAGCTCTCTTACTTGTTAATGTAAACATAGGTAATTACAATAATGTTACTGGTGTGTGGAATATTGGAACAATAGCTGCAGGTCAAAGTGCAATCTTAACAGTCACTGTTTTAATTAATGGTACTGGAAATATAACTAATGTAGCTAATATCACTAATTTCACTGAGGATGTAAATCTTAATGATACTAATAATAGTACTGTAAATATTACTGTTCCAAGAACAGCTAATGTAACTGTAACTAAATTTAGTAATGTTACTGGTAATGTAACTGTAGGAACTAGTGTTCTCTACACTATACGTGTAACTAACAATGGTCCTGATAATGCTACTGATGTAAATGTAACAGATGTACTGGATTCAAGACTTACTTTTGTAAGTGCTTCTTCACCATCTTACAATCCAGTAACTGGTATTTGGTCTATAGGAACACTAAATGTTGGTGTAACCTTAGAATTAAATATAACAGTAATTGTAAGTGGAACTGGTCAAATTGTTAATGTAGCTAATGTCTCTATTAATGAGGTTAACATTGGAAACAATAGTACAGATGGTAACAACTCAACTGTAAATGTTCCTGCAAGTGTTAACATAACCATTACAAAAAATAGTAATGTAACTTCAAATGTTATTGTAGGAGATCTTGTTAGCTATACTATAACTGTTGTAAATAATGGTCCTGATAATGCAACTGGTCTTGTAGTAATTGATTTACTTGACTCTAGACTTGTCTTTGTAAGTGCTTCATTAGCTAATTATAATCCAGCTAATGGTCATTGGACTATTGGAAACTTAGCAGTAAACCAAAGTCTAACTTTAACTATTAATGTAAGAGTTAATGGTACTGGTAATATTCCAAATATTGCAAATGTAACAGTAGATCAGGAAAATATTGGTGAGGATAATGCTAGTAGCATTCCTTTAGGTGCAGATCACATTCCAACTATTATTACTGTTGAAAATGTAACTCAAAATGCTACAATGCCATTTACTATAAATGGTAATGTAACTAGTCAAAATAACTGGGCTGTAAATGGTTTTGTTAATATAACTATAAATGGCACAGTTTACACAGTACAAGTTACAAATGGAGCATTTAGTTTTACTAACACCTACAATGAATATGGTTTATACAATTTACTTGTTGAATACTTTGGAGATGCAGCTTTCGCTCCTTCCAATACAACTGGTACATTAAATATTTTACCTTTAGCTACTACTACTGTTGTAAACACTTCTACTGCTCTTATCTTTAACTATACTACAAATATTACTGCTAATCTTACTGATCAATTTGGAAGACCTGTTGTTGGAGCTACTGTAACCTTCATAGTCGATGGAATTACTCTAGGAACTAATATAACTAATGCACAAGGTATAGCTATTCATGCTTTCACACCTGGTCTTTTTGTTGCAAACTATACAATTGAAGCAACTTACGCTGGTAATACCACTTACTTGTCATCTAATGATATAATCACTAGACAATCTAGAGATATGGGTACTAGAATAACTATTACTGAGGTAACTACTAAAGTAAATCGTCTAACTGAAATTCCAATCTATCTTCATAACGAATTCGGTGCTCCAATGCCAAATCAAGTTATTAGGGTTGAAATAGATGGTAATGTTTATAACCTTACAACTGATGGTCAAGGTATAGCTTATCTCTATCATACTCCTACGGAAGCTAATCCTCTTCGTATTGATGCTGAATTTATTGGAAATCCTCTATTAAGACGTTCTGAACAAATGGGTGTATTACTTGTTGAAAAACTTGCTACTGAAATTGTCTTAGACAATGTTGTTGTAACCACAGTTGAAAATTCAACTTTCACTGCAGTGTTAAAAGACGAAGATGGAGATCTTTTAAATAATACAGAAGTAGATGTTTACATCGATGGAGAGTATGTTGGTACTTATGAAACCGATACTTATGGTAGACTATATTATACTGGTCCACCACTTCCAAAAGGTGATTATACTATATCCGTAGTTTTCGCTGGTTCAGGTAATGTTTATGCTGGAACCTTATCAGAAAGTACTTTAACTGTCCGTCCTCTAAGAACTACTACTACTGTTTCAGTTAATCAAACATCTAATGAAACAACTACTTTCATAGCAAAACTTTACGATGAGTTCAATCAACCATTATACTATAAACCTGTAACATTTTTCCTTGATGGAGTTTTCATAGGAATAGCTATGACCGATGCTAATGGTATAGCTATATTAAATCATACCTATACTCCTGGTGGAACTATTGTTGCTGAGTTCCTTGGTGACAGTATTTATCGTGAATCATTGGATAATCGTCCTTTCGGTATTACATCAATAAGTGATTTAACTAATGATACTAATATCACTGACAATGATACAGTTCTTGAACCTATTGTTGAAGGTGATATTGACAATGAAGATATTGACTATGGCTATGATTATGATGAAGGTGATATAGATGCTGATGGAACTAGTAGGTCAAGTCCTCTTATAGCAATGGCAGCTACTGGTAATCCAATAGCTATGATATTATTACTATTGTTAGCTATGCTTTTAGTTGGTATTAGACATAGAAGAAAAAAATAATATTTTTTTAAAGGATTTTAATTTTTTAATCCTTTTTTCTTAACTTTTTTTTATTTTATTTTAAAATTTAAAGACTCATTTACTTTTTATTGTTTACTTGTTTTCATACTATTTTATTAAAATGAGTTTAATATTTATTGGAATCATTACTACTTTTCTTTTTAATTAATCATTCTTTTAATATAATTGATTCTCAATATTTTAGTTTGAATTTTGACAATTATGACTCCTCTATTATTCTCTATCATACATCATTTTCTATGTTATTTTTCAATTAAAGATATAGTAAATTTTTTTATTTTTTTTCATGTAAATATTAAAGTAAGTTTGAATTGATATAAACTTAATATTTTTTTATTACTATAACTTTAAATAGTATTATATATAATTTATTTTTATGAAAGAAAAGGTCACATTAGATAACTATGATGTATTAAATGATTATCTATTTTACAAATATTTTTGTGAGGAGGGTAATGAAACTATGCGAAAAACTTTCTTAGAATCTATTGGGGTTCCTATTAAAGGAGATTTAGAAACTATAGATCAAACACTATATCCTCAAATAATTGAAAATAAAAAATGTATTTTAGATTACTTAGGAGAAACTGATGATTCTTTTATCAACATTGAAATGCAGCAGAAAAGAACAGGAGATTTTTTTGAAAGAATATTCTTTTATATGTGTACAGTAGTTAAACTAAAAAAAGGAAAAAAGTATACTAAATTGAAAAAAGCAATTTTTGTATCCATAGTAAACTTTAAGGTAAATGATTTCCCAGAGTATATGTATAGATACATGTTAATCAATATTCAAAGGCTTAATGATATATTTGTAGATAAAGTTAAAATCATTGTTATTGATTTAAAAAAATTTCAAAAAATGGAAAAAGACTTAAACAAGAAAAAACACCAATATTTAACCTTTTTTGATAAAAGAATAGGTCATGAAGAAAGAAAGGAGTTGGGAAAAATGGATGAAGGATTAAAAACAGCTGCTAAAAAAATAGAAGAAGCTTTACAAGACGACACTGCAGTAATGCTTTATCGCAGACAACAATATGATCAAATGGTAAAAGAAAATGAAAAAGTAATGATGGAAGAAAGAATAAAAGAAGAAAGAGAAAATGCAATTAGAGAAGAAAGAGAAAAAGCATCAAAAGAAAGAAAAAATGCAATTAGAGAAGAAAGAGAAAAAACAATAATAGAAGAAAGAAAAAAAGCATTAAAAGAAAGAGAAAAAGAAATAATTAAATTAGCTACTGATTTAAAAAAAACAGGACTTTCTATTGAAGAAATAGCTAAAGTTACAGGTTTAACCATTGATTTCATTGAAAAATTATAAATATTACTCTGGGTTTATCTTTTTTCTTTTTTTATATTAATTTATTTTAAAGTATTTTTATTTTCAACTATGATAAATAGCTTGATTTTTTAAATTTTAAAGTATAACTTCATTAATTTCAACAAATTCCATAAAGTCATTGAAATTTTTTTTAGAATTTTATGAAAAGTTTTAAGAAAGAATTAACATTATTTTTAGTGTAAAAAATAGCTATTTTTTAATAATTTTTTTTTAAATCAAAAATTATTTTATGTCTTTATTTATCTTATTTAGCTAATGGTTATCAGATATTATGGATAATAGCTATTAAATTTATAATTGATTTTAAAAAATATATTTTCTTTATTATTATATTAAAATTAAATATTTATTGAAAATTTAATTTTTATTTTTATCCAATTTGATTAATATTTTCATTGAATTTTTATTTAATTTGCAGATTTATATTTTTTTATTTTTAAAAAATGTCATATTCTATAATTTGAATATAGGGAACTTCTTTGCTATATTAGCAGCTTTTTATTAAAATAACTAGAGAAAAATCTTTTATTTTTATTTTTATCTTTTATTCATCTATCTTTTAATAGAATATTCGTTTTAATTGTAGATGTATACTTTTTTTTAGATACAATATTTTGAATATTTTCTTGAAAAATTTTATTTTTTTTAAAAATTAATATTTTCTTATTGAGGTTTATAATTTAATATTTCTTTTTAAAATATTTTTTTATTAAATTATATTATTATTTATATCTTTTTTTTATTTTAATCATTAAACTATAGCTTATTTTCATAAATAATCTTCTTTAATTCTAGATGTATACTTGAAAAAACAACAGTAAAGTATATATATGAATGTTCGTTATATAGATGCTATAGTTAATGAGATAATAGCTAAAAATTTTATTATATTTCTTAATATAATGGTTTTAGCTATTGAGGTGCTTATTAACTAGGATAATATTCTATGATTTAAAATAATATCATAGAACAGAGTTATTCAGATATAGACTATACAATTAATACAACTTATTTTTTTATTTAATGAGAGATAAATAAAGAAAAACAAGTAACATTGTTTAATCTGTCATTAATACATAATTCGCACTCTATATCAGATATATATACATATTCAATGCTTATTTTTATTGAATGAGAGATAGAATAAATAACAAGTAAAATTGTTTTTATCTGATCATTTAAGTTACACCCAAACTAATAATTTTGACCTATTTGGATAGCTGATAATATAGCTATTTTTTTTATATGGGCATTATTTAAAGAGTTCTAGACTTTCATAGTTTGACTTATTATAGTTTAATGGTTTTCTGTGATTGTTGCTAATCTTGGATTTGGATATTTAATCATTTTATTTAATTGTTTTCTATGATTTAAGCTAATCTTGGATTTGGATAAGATCATTATATTTTAATGGTTTTCTGTGATTGTTGCTAATCTTGGATTTGGATAAGATCATTTTATATAATGGTTTTCTGTGATTGTTGCTAATCTTGGATTTGGATAAGATCATTTTATATTAATGGTTTTCTCTGATTGATGCTAATCTTAAATTTGTAAGATTATTTTATATTAAATGGTAAAGTTGATTATTTTTGGGTTAATATTTTCAAAAAAGTCTTTTATTTCATAAAGGGTTTTTGGATTATAGGGATAGGCATTTGATTGATGATATAGAGATTTTTGGATTACCAAAATGAATTATTATCCTTATCATTGAATTATTATTGTATAAATACCAACTTTTAATGCATTTTAAAATCTTTTTTATAATCTTTTATAAGAATATAATCAATTTGTTTAAAAAATTTTTTAAATCGTATAAAAGCAAACATTTATATGGTATTAATTATACTGCTATAGTTTCAGATATATTTTTGTAATATATCAAATTGTTTATAAAAAATATATATAAGTCGTATAAAAGCAAACATTTATATGGTATTAATTATACTGCTATAGTTTAAGATATATTTTTATAATATATCCAATTGTTAATAAAAAACATTTAAAAGTAAACATTTAAATTACAATATTATATTTTAATATTTATTTGATTAAAATATGGTCTTGAAAGAAAGTTTAAAAGTATACTTGATCCCATTTTTCTACAAAAGTCTTTGATTTGGCTATAATTGTAGAAATGATTCGAAAACTTCCTCTTTAGAAAATAATATTTTTTCAAATTTAGTATCTTTATTTGAGTTTTTCATAAAGTCTTATTTGAGGGAATAATCGTTTTTTATTGGAGTGAATAATCGTTTTTCTAGTGAGATAAACATTTTATTATAGAAAATAAATATGTGAAAATATTTTTTTTATAATTTTATGCTTTATTATGGTATTTATTTAACATGGTGTCTGATTAATCTGAAAAAACGGAGGTTGTAGTTGTTTAATATGTTTAGATATGTGATTATTTTGATTTTCCAAAAGTACAATTGAATTCACATTTAACTTTAAAAATTCATTGGTAAAATCTCTAAATCTAAATTTTAATTGCATTTTATAAGGTAATTCTTAATTTATAAAATTCATTCCACAATCTTTGAATTTTGATTTAAGTAATTATTCGCATAAGTAAACATTTTAGCTAATTTTGAGCTATTTAGTTTTCTTATTTATTGAAATCAAACATTTAGAATATAGAATTTAAATTTAAATTATATAAAATTTGTACTTTTATGAAATAATCATAATGAACTCAAACATTTTAAATAACCTATCTCTTACTTTCAATTTTTTCGAATTACCATATACATTGTTAATAAATAGGAATATTCATGATATTTTTCATTGATTAAAAAATTGAATTTATTAAATATTGATTAACTTTTAAAGGAGGTTAAAAACGTGAATAAAATAAAAAAATATGTGAAAGAAAATTTTCTTTCCACGTTTTTCATAACATTAACATTATTAGTTTTAATTTGTAGTTTGCAAACGAGTTTTGCAGCTGATCATTCAATAGATAACACAACATCAGGAGGCATCCTTCATGCTGTGTTAAATAATGCAAGTGTAGTTGATGATAGTACAATCTATTTACAAAATGGAACATATAGTGGAACCAATAATACTGGTTTAACTATTAATAAAAATTTAACATTCATAGGAAATGGCACTGTGTCAATTGACGCAGAAGGACAACGACGAATATTCAATACTGGCTATCACATTAATGTAACATTTATCAACATTGAATTCATCAACGGCAATGCAACAGGCTCTGGCTTCGCAAATCTTGGTGGAGCAATCGGTCGTAACTATTCACAATTTCCAAACCCTTTTGATATGAATGGTGCAATGACATTTATAAACTGTAGATTCATAAACAACACTGCAGGTTCTGGTGGTGCTATCGACTATTCTTATATTTCTGACTTTAATGCAATTAATTGTACATTTATTAATAACACTGCAACAAGTACTGGTGGTCTTCAAAGTTCTGCTTCTGGAGGTGGTGCTATCATGTCAAATAATGCTGGTTTTACTAATATAACTAATTCTATGTTTATTAATAACACTGCACCTAGATGTTTTGGTGGTGCTATCTCACATGCTTCTGATGGTAGAGATTTAAGTGTAGTTTTAAATGTAGTTAATTCTACATTTATTAGTAACTCTGCATTTGATAGGTCTGGTGCTATCCACTTTAGTACTAATATTGGTTATTGTAATGTAGTTGATTCTACGTTTATTAATAACACTGCAAGTGCAAGTAGTACTGATGGAAATTTTGGTAGAGGTGGTGCAGGTGGTGCTATTCTATTTTATGCTAGTAGTGACTATGGTCTTAATAATACTCCTTCTCCCTTGTTTAGTGTGATTAATTCTATGTTTATTAATAACCATGCAGTAGATGGTGGTGCTATCTTCCTTATGGGTTACAATAGGGCTCATGCTAATGTAGTTGATTCTACGTTTATTAATAATAGTGCTGGAAGGTATGGTGGTGCTATTTTTAATGGTCCTTTTGGTTATCCTGATATGCCCACTGATCCTTCTGGTAATATTTATCGTATTTCGAATCTAACTCTTTCTAATAATATTATGGAGGGTAATGTTGCAGGGTTTGGACAAATGATTTACAATGCAGGAACCATTGGTATTTTAAATTTAACTTATTTAAATAACCAAACCATTTATACTACCCTAGGGTCCATGGTTAATGTATTTGCTACTCTAACTGATGATATGGGAAATACTGTAACTGGTCAAAATATAAGTTTCTATATAGATGGTGTTTATGTGCAGTCCATGAATTCTGATGAAGGATATGTTAATATATATTATATTGCTGATACTTTAGGTACTGTTACTGTAACTGGATTTTATGATGGTCATGAAGGTTATGGTATTGAATTATTTAATGGTATGATTGTAACTAGTGATAATGTAACTAGTAAAATACCAACAAATTCTACTATTGTGTCTAATCCTAATCCTGTTGAATTAGGTAGTGATATTGTTATTTCTGGTGTTGCTACTGATGAAAATGGTAGTGTATTAGCTAATGTTGGTTTAAATCTTACTATAGATGGGGTGGATACTCTTGTATTTACTGATAGTAATGGTTTTTGGGCTTTTAATTATACTCCTACTCGTTTAGGTACTATTGATGTTAGTATTAGTTGGGTAGATGGTAATGGGACTCATTATGGTTTTGTTAATAGTTCATCTTTTGTAGTTGTAGCTGGTACTGTTGATAAAATATCTACGAATTCTACTATTGTGTCTAATCCTAATCCTGTTGAATTAGGTAGTGATATTGTTATTTCTGGTGTTGCTACTGCTCAGGATGGTAGTGTTTTAGCTAATGTTGGTTTAAATCTTACTATAGATAGTGTGGATACTCTTGTATTTACTGATAGTAATGGTTTTTGGGCTTTTAATTATACTCCTACTCGTTTAGGTACTATTGATGTTAATATTAGTTGGGTAGATGGTAATGGGACTCATTATGGTTTTGTTAATAGTTCATCTTTTGTTGTTGTAAATGGTACTGTAGTTAAAATTTCTACTAATTCTACTATTGTGTCTAATCCTAATCCTGTTGAATTAGGTAGTGATATTGTTATTTCTGGTGTT
>Ga0099364_10015342_pt1 | contig 10105 bp, 8 predicted proteins | sample TergutTh196P3_FD_73070 | JGI IMG/M metagenome (GOLD analysis project Ga0099364, IMG submission 73070) | Microcerotermes parvus P3 segment gut microbial communities from Pointe-Noire, Republic of the Congo - Th196 P3 | ecosystem: Host-associated > Arthropoda: Insects > Digestive system > Gut ...
CGTCCGCGCTTGCAAATATAGCGCAGCGGTGTCGGAAGGCTTCGGGCGCAGGGCCAGATTGGCTTATTACCGCGATAAATGCGTCGATTGCGGCGCCTGTGCGGACGTATGCTACTACGGCGCCCTCGTTATGTCCGGCAAAGAAATGACCGTCGGCGAAGTCATGGATGAAGTCCTCCAGGATGCCAATTATTATAAGAATTCCGGGGGAGGGGTGACGCTGAGCGGCGGCGAGGCGACAGTGCAGCCGGATTTCGCCCTGGGCATTTTGGAAGCGTGTAAACAAGCCGGGATCCATACAGCCATCGAGACCAACATGTTGGCCGATTGGGCGGTATACGAACGGTTCATCCCTGTGCTGGATTTGGTCATGCTCGACATCAAGCTCAGCGACAGCGGGGAAAGCAAAAAATGGACCGGCGTCGGCAACGAAAAGATCCTGGAAAACATCCAACAAATATCCAAGCGCCTGCCGATCATCGTCAGGACTCCCGTCGTGCCCGGCGCCAACGATTCGCCGGAGGAAATCGGCAGGATAGCGGAAATTGTTAGAAACCTCGACAATGTCCTATATTTCGAGCTGCTTTTGTTTAACCCCTTGGGTGAAAGCAAATATCAAGCCCTGGACATGGAAAATGCCTTCGTGGGGCAAAGGCCCCAGGATAGCGAAAAGAAAGCGGCGCTGTTGGCAGCCGCGCAAAAATGCGGCAAAGAAGTCAGGGTTGGCTGACGGTTCATTAGGTCCCAAAAATCCTAACGCCCCAAGCGCATCACTCTTATATTCCAATTAAAATGTCCGAATATCTCACCGAATAAAATTAAGAACATTACGCAGGAAAATGACTGTGCTGAAAAAATATGCGCTTTTTTGAATAAAGCCGCACATTTTTATTCGCAAATCCGTTATACATAGTGGAGGGAGACTTTCCGGCGCCGCTATCGTTGCACGAACAAATGGTGCTGCTGATATGCACAGCAGGGGAAATAATCAAACTTGTTCGTGGAACGGAGGAATTGAATTGGAACTTGTCATTGACCGACTGACAAAACAATACAAAAATAAAATAGCCGTTGACAGGGTATCGCTTACCATTAAACAGGGCGTGCATGGGCTACTCGGGGCGAACGGCGCGGGCAAAACTACGCTCATGCGCATGCTGTGCGGCGTGTTAAAGCCGACCGGGGGCGAGGTAAAATTCAACGGCATTGACGTGAGCACGGAAGATTACCGCGACAGCCTCGGCTATTTGCCGCAGGACTTCGGCTATTATCCCGAGTTCACGGCAACGGAATTTATGCACTATATGGCAAGCCTGAAAGGAATGACCAAGCAGCGTGCGAAAGAAAAGACCGCCGAATTGATAGAGCTTGTTTCGCTGGCCGATGCGGCGAAAAAGAAAATCAAAACCTTTTCCGGCGGCATGAAACAGCGGCTCGGAATCGCGCAGTCCCTGCTGAACAACCCGAAAATCCTTATCCTCGACGAACCCACTGCGGGGCTCGACCCAAAAGAGCGCATCCGCTTCCGCAATCAAATCTCGCAGCTTGGCAAAGATAGAATCGTACTGCTGTCCACCCATATCGTATCGGATATAGAGAGCATCGCCCGAGTTGTTTTGGTGATGAAGGACGGGCAGATTATCCAAAACGGGACGCCCAATGAAATTCTTGCTGCCATACAGGGCAAGGTATTTGAATGTGTCGTTGACAATGTTGCCGCAGCGCGCTTGTCAAACGATTATCCGGTAATAAATATCAGGCAGGAAGGCGACAAGACATTTTTAAGGTTGGTCGCCGATATGCCTCCTTGTGAAGAAGCCGCGCCGGTGCAAGCGGCGCTGGAGGATTTATACCTATATCATTTTAGCGGTGCGAAAATTCACTCTATCGAAAGGAGTGGGATGTAATATGCGTACTTTTCTTACGCTTGTTGGATTTGAATATAAAAAGATATTCAAGCGCAAAGGCGCAATTATAGCCCTGGTGGTGGGTATTATTTTAACCATCGCCAATCCGTTGATGATTATTTTTGGAACCTCGTATATCGACGGCGAACCTTTTGAAAACCATTATGACGCAATGGTCAAAGACCGGGGATACGCTTATGCCTTATCCGGCCGGGCAATTGATGAAGTGCTGCTTGCGGAAACCAGGGACGCCTATTCCATGGTTCCATCAGTTGAAAGATACGGGACATCGCCCGAATTTCAGGAATACGCAAGGCCATACAGCGGTGTGTTCTGGATACTGAATAGTGTTTACGATTACAGTTTAGACTTGGAAGGCGTGAAAAACCTGACGGCAGAGGACATCCGTGCATTTTATCAGACGCGCCACGATAATGTAGCGTCAAGTATACGCGCGGGGGCTATCAGCTACGCCGCAAAAGATATGCTGATAAAATTCGATAATGAAATTGACACGCCCTTTATTTATGCGTTCACAGGCGGGTTTGACAGTCTATTCGCAAACATATACTCCATTGGGATAATATGCGCTTTTATCCTGGCGATATGCCTTGCGCCTATGTTTGCTGGCGAATACAGCACACGGGCAGACCAGTTAATCCTGTCGTCGAAATTTGGCAAAAACAAATTGATAACAGCAAAACTATTCACGGCATTTTCTATATTCGCATTATTTTTTATGTTGCTGATAGCGATTGCATATGTAATGTGTATGTCAGTTTACGGATATGACTGCTGGGGCGCGCCGTTTCAACTTATCGGGACCTTTTTCGCTTACCCTCTGACGATACTTGATGCCGTTTTGATTTTTGCGGCTTGTTCTTTTCTTGGCACATTCCTAGTCGCGGCGATAACTGTGTTAATATCGTCTAAATTCAAATCGCCGTTTGGCGTTATAATCATCGTAAGCGTACTTTTATTTGCGCCGATGATGATTCACGTGCCTGAAACAATGGTGCGGCTGCATAATTTCTTTTCGCTACTCCCCGCAAACATGATGGCTTTATGGATAGTGTTTTCCCATGTGCCGTTTGACCTTTTTGGGCTGATTGTGCTGCCGTATGTTGCTCTCCCGGTTTTCGCGATCCTCGCCGGCGCGGCTATGCTGCCGTTCGCATGGAGGGGGTTTAGGGATCACCAGATTGGATGATATATGGCATTAAGTGTCGCTGACGCCAATGCGGGCGCCAGTGCGGGCGCCAATATAGGTACCAATGCGGACGCCAATAACCTTTGGCAGGCTTGGCGCGGTTTTCTTGCGAGCGGGTATCAGCGGTATATCGCAAATATATTGGTGGCCGTTACGGCGCTCATTGTCATGCTGCTTTTTTGTGCAAGCGCCCGTATGACGAATATCATATGATGATTAAAAGGTCTAATTTTTTGTTATTTCTAGCTTTGCGGCTGTTCCCATTCGCCTTGCGTGAACTGCGGGTCCAGCATGTCGCTGATGCCGGCCAGTAGCATTATGATTCCCTGTACGCGGTGCGGTATTATTGTATAGCTGCCGCGATTGTTTTCGTCTTCCCTGACTAAATCGGCTGCCAGCAGTGTTTTTAAATGGTGGTAGACCTGGCCCGTTGTATTGTATCCGCACTGCTCCACGAGCTGCGCCGCTGTCTTTGGGGAGCGGAGCAATGCCAGCAGCATATTCAGCTTGTCACTGCTGCCAATGCATGCAAGCACTTTGCCGGCTAAGTTGTTTTCGATGAGTTCAAGAAGGGCGTCGGTGTCCACCTGATGGCGTATCCAGTTGGACTGCCTACCGCCGGACGCATAAACCCCCAGATAGGTAATGGCGCCGGTATTGTCATCTTGGTCGACTTTTTCGCACAGTTCCTCCATCATTTCGGAGAGCCGCGCATCTGGATGCATATTTCGCATTGGGTGGATATTTTTCAATGGCTTAGCGTCGCCCCTCTCCCTTTTATGCGTTCTATGGTTCGCCGGCATAAATATTTCACTCATTTCGTCTAGTTGCTTTTTGATCTCGTCAATCTCCTTGCCAAAATCCCTTTCCATATTTCCTCCAAATATTATGACATTACGCATATGCGTATAATCATTATAATATAGTTTTTAAATTATGTCAATACGTAATTACGTAAAATTTGAAAAAATTTATGTTGGCAAAATTGAGAATGGAAAGACCGGCGTGCCGAGGGCGTCGCGCCCAACGGCGGCGTGCTGGGTGCTACGTCGTACAAGGGTATGTAGCCTGGAGCGCTGCGCCCTACGGCGACGTGCTGGACGCTGCGCGGCCGCAATGACGAAGTTTGAGGGCTAGGAGTGAACAACAACTATGTGCTATTTATTGTCTGAGCCATTCAGTGAGGTCAAAGTAAAACGGGCAGAGACATGATACAATAAAGATGAGACAACACTGAGATGCCACACCAAGTATAAAATAATATAAATTAGGGGGATCGCAGAATATGCAATACAGTGGCAAATATAGTAAAAACCGCATGTGTATTCAATCGAAACAAAACGGAACCGTTTGTTTTACGGTTAAAGCCTCGGCGCCTCAGGAAGATGCAATCCCGGCATATCTATTTGGTAATTTTTTTGAACATCTGAGTCATGCGACGCAAGGAGGTATTTTAGCACAAATCCTTAATAATCCCGCTATGACTATGGACGATAATTTAACTATATCCATCCGTAAAAATCTAGTACGTAATGGCAGGGTGCTGGAACAAATTGCTCGCCTAGGTAAAGAAAAAGCCGCGAGTATTTACGATGAATGGACGCCACAGGCTGGAGCTACAGGTTTTTCTAAAGCAGTTATGGACGATTTTCGAGATGAAGGACTCCCTTTCCCATGGAAAGCTACGCCTATGCTATATGCCTCCGGCGGTGCGAAAGGTCGCGTAGGTAACGCCGTCCGGCTATCGCCATGTGATTGCGAAGTTATCCTTAGCCAGGGGGTTTTTCTTCCACAGCACCGAACATTAAATTACGAAGGATTTATATGGGTTAGCGCTGAAAAACCGACTAATATTTGTTTTCGTTTTGCAAAACGCAATGGCGCGGTATTGACAGAAACTATTCAATCCTTGCGTGCAAATAAATGGGAAAAATTAGAGTTTTCACTTACCCTTCCAGATAACAGTGTAAATATAGGAGAACCGGTAGATTTTCAAATTGCCGTTAATAGCAACGGCGTAATATATGTCGATAGGGCGTGTCTGTATCCGTCAGATCATATTGAAGGTTTCGATCCTGAATTTTTAGCACGCACCAAGTATTTTGCACCGCCCGTATTGCGCGGCCCAGGCGGAAATTTTGTCAGCGGATACCATTTCGTTCACGGAATCGGAGATACAGACAGACGTCAGACTATGATTAACCCGGCGTGGCCAGGTATTGAAACAAACTTTTTCGGTGCGTTGGAATTTGTACGTTTATGCCGGTTGATAGGCTCCGAACCGCATATAACCATAAATTTAGGGGACGGGACGCCGGAAGAAGCAGCGGCATGGGTGGAGTACGTCAACGGAGCGCCTGAAACGTATTGGGGCGCGAAAAGAGCGCAGGACGGATATCCACAACCGCTGGAAGTTAAAATTTGGGAACTTGGAAACGAACTCTACGGCGAGTGGCAAACCGGCAACTGCGGCGATGAAGAATATGCGTTACGATATAAAGAAACTGCCCAAGCCATGTTAAAGGTAGACCCGACTATAAAACTCATAGCGAATGGAACCGAGTTTGATTTTTATAATGTCGGCATGCACTGGAATAAGACATTACTGGAAGAATGCGGCGAAACCCTCTCCTGCATTGCACTCCACGCGCTGCCAGGCAACGAAAATTATCCTCGGCATTTTAGAACGGCGGACGAAATGTGGCTGGCTTTGCAAGCCCAGCCATACCGATGGGAAAGCGTAGATTTGCCAAATTTATTCGACGACGCCGACAGCATACACCCAGGCAAAGGCATACAAGCGGCAATCACCGAATGGGGCATATTGGGAAGAGAAGCTTTCCTGCCATCGATAAATAACAGCGGCGGCGGCGTTTTTGCAGCCGGTTTTTATAATGCCTGCATTCGCATGAAAGAACGCATATTTGAAACAAACGCCACCGCTCTTTATCACGGCGGGTGCATTAATAAAGCAGGGAATTTTATTTATGAAGATCCTCAGATGGAGGTTATCAGAAGATATACAGAACTCGGCGGCGGCGCCGTATATCCGGTGACATATGCAGGTCCTGTATATCAAGTGGAACAAGGTTGCACAGCCATGCCGCCGACGCGGGACGTTCCGGTTATAGATATGATCTTCGTAAAACGCGCAGATGGCCGTTTTACTATAGCTCTTGTAAACAGGGACCCTGTACGTGAATATTCAACGCAAATCATGCTTGAGGATTTTGAGAAAATATATCTAGTAACATGTGAAATTCAACAAGGCAAAGGCATGGACGATATAAACACGCCGCTCGTCCCGGATCGCCTGGCTTTTCGTAATCATGAAGCCCGTATGGAAGCGGACACGCTATATTTTAACGCGCCGCCCCGCAGCGTGATTTTTATTACAATGGAACATGAGTAAAGACCTTCTTTTTAATGCGTTACAATTAAGAAAAGGAGTTGACGATATGGAAAAGAACGCAACACTTAATATCAGGATAAATTCCGAATTGAAAAAGTCTGCCGAAGTGGTTCTGATTTCTGATAAGGCGAACGCGGATATGGCTCCATTTGTGAAAGAAAAATTCCCGGATATATGGGAAGAAGCGAGGAGAATCAATAATGAACTTAACAATTAAACCACTTACATCTGACTTAACGTCTGCGTACCTTGACTTCTTCGATAATCGTGCTTTTTCTGATAATAACCCTATGGAGCCCTGTTACTGCAACGCCGCCATTATGAATTCAAAAGAACTCGACAAAATGGTGAGTGAGTTCGGTGATGATTGCAAGGGGACACTCCGCAGATATGCTGTTAAACAGCTTGCCGAGGAGAGGATTTTCGGTTACTTGGCTTTCGATAGTGATACCCCTATCGGCTGGTGCAGTGCCGGAGATATGAAACGCTATCCCGTCAGCCATCATCAAGCTATACCCGATTTCGCCCGTGAAAATGCCCGTGATAAAACCATTTCAATTATCTGCTTCGCTGTCGCGCCAGAATATCGTGGAAAAGGCGTAGCATCCGCGCTATTAGAGCATGTTATTTTCGATGCTGTCACCAATGATTTCGTAGCGGTCGAGGGGTATGTGAACACAAAATACGCCGGTGCATATTGGGACCATACCGGGCCTGCACATCTATATAAAAAGTTTGGATTTGTGGAGGCGGCAAAGCAAAATGAACGCATAGTAATGCGGAAGATGTTTAAGTAATTACGGATTGGAATATTATAAATGGGGATATTATCCAATGAAAAGATTATTGAACCCAACAATAACAATATTGATAATCACAATTTTGATGTTCGTATATTCATCGACGGGAGCTGCGGGTGTGGCTGGCGCTGCAGGCGACACACAGGACAGCGCGTGGGGCAATGCCAGTAAATGGGCCATTCCCGAGTTGCAGAAAGCCGAGGGCTTCGGGATTATACCCGAAACCCTCCGTGACGCAGACCTGACGCAGCCGATCACCCGCGCCGAGTTCGCGGCGGTCTCCGTAAAAGTGTATGAGTACTTTGGGCCAGGAATTGGTATACATGACGCCTCTTCGGCATCGACCCCGGAAGACCCGGCCCAAGCGTTGAACCCGTTCACCGACACAAGCGACCCGGAAGTTCTTAAAGCCTACAACATCGGCATTACGGCGGGTACAAGCGACTCCACGTTTGAGCCGGATCTGTTCCTGAATAGGGAAGAGGCGGCGGTGATGCTGGCCCGCGCATATAAGCGGTCGGCATTTGTAGGCTGGACGCTCGCCGCCGACGCGGACTTTCCGTTTCCCTATACCCATCACGCCAATCAGGCGCCATTCGACGACGACGCGTACATTTCCGACTGGGCGCGAGACAGCGTGTATTTCATGGCGTCGAAGGGGATTATTTTGGGGATGGGCGACAACCTGTTCGGCCCGCGCAACACAACCCCCGCAGAGGAAGAAGCCAACTATGCCAACGCCACTCGCGAGCAGGCGCTGTTAATCGCAGCACGCATGATAGAGAACCTCGAGGGGCTGCCATTGCAAGGGCATTTGCAAATGTTGGGGTGAATCGTCTCCTACTTAAATTTACCTATCGCTCGTTGCGCGGAATTCGTCCAGCTGCCTTTGGTATTCTGCAATAACCCTGTCAATGCCGGCCGCCGTCATTTTAGAACGATATGTGTCGTAATTCTCGTCATAGTCCACATAGCCCCATTTGATCGGCCATATTGTGGCGTTCACTTCCGCGACGCACTGCTGGTACTCGTTTTGGACAGGGGAACTGTCAAAGATGAACCCCAGGGCGACGGAGTCTATCGCGTCCAGGCCCGGGTCGGTGCGGGTCCTGATAATTTCGGGGTGGGTGTCGACGCCATACCGCTGATAGTTGAGGTTGCCTATCTGCCAATCGGCAAAAGCGTACAGCACATTATCGTTTTCGTCCCTGGTGGAACGGACCAGCCCTCGGTCGGTGCGCCCGGCGCCATCAGTCACCACTCCGCCGTCCTCCCAATGGACGCCTTCTATGCCATACATAAACAGGTCGAAATTCGCCTGGTTGGCGTAAATCCAGTTTAGGAACTGGATCGCCGCTTCCGGGTTTTCGGCGCACCACGGTATGCCGTTGGAGTTCTTGACAGTGGCGTTGCGGACCTTTACAGCATTGGGCGCTACAATGACAGTTTCCAAAGAACCACCGCCCGTGCGCTCGGCAATTACATCGTCCAGCGCGAAGTAGCTATTGCCCCACAATGATGTGCCGCCGTATGTGTAGCTGGTGGCCTGCTCGACGGTCGCCGACAGCAAATCGTCATGCACAAGCCCGGCTTCCACGCAGCGGGCCATAAAATCTGCATGGGCCTTAAACTCCGGGGTGTCCATCAAAAAGTGCACCACCCCGTCATTGGTGATCATAAAGAGATCGTCATACCATGTGGTAAAGGGCTGCGTAGCTACAGCGTGATAGATAAACGTATTTGTGTATGAGGGGGTCTGTACGGCAAATTTCAACTTTTCGGCGCCCTCATATAAATTCTGCATTTCGACCATGCAGTCAAAAAAGTCATCGAGTGAATCAAAGACGGTGCCATATGACGTCTGTTCCCTCAAATCCTTGCGGATGGTCGTGGCGCCTGGGGTGCCGCCTGTCAGCGATACCCAGTAGGCGGGTATGATGTACGTCTCCCCTCCTACCATAGCGTCGCCCCACACCCAATCGGGGATCATATTGATGACATTGGGCCCAAATTCGTTAAGCCATACATCAATCGGCGAAAGCGCGTCGCGGTTTACATACGACGCAAAAGGAATGAGGTCGTCCATGATGTGGAACATCTCAAACGACTCGCCTGTGCTGAGCATCGTGTTGATCTTTTGTTCCCAAACGTCCCATCCGATATAGACCGGTTCAAACTCTACCGGCACCCCGTCGGCCTGCATGGCTTCGCTGACGGCTCTTGCCACTACTTCGGTATCCGGTTGCAAATTGCCTGGGACAAGGTAGCGCATCTGTTTTACATCCATAGTGTCCGCCGCTGCCCCAGCGGTTGACGCGGCTGTTGTGGCCACCGCTGCCGCCGTCGTCGCAGCCGCAGCCGCTGCCGTTGTGGCTTGTTCTTCTTCTTCACCTTCAGCCGCCTCGTCGGCCTCTGCCTCCGCAGCCGCCGCAGTCGTAGCCGCTGCGGCAGTAGTTGCGGCCTCTGTCGTCGCTTGGTTGGTACCCTGGCCACAACCGACAAGCACCGCAAAAATAAACAATGCCGACAAAACCAACGTTAAAATCCTTTGCTTCTTCATTTCAATTGCTCCTCCTTAAACTTTTTAATTTATTTGGTATAGGTAATTGTAATAATCGCGGACGAACACTGTTGTCTACATATGCGTATATGCGTTTATAGTATTACAATATATTTTATAACAGCCCCTTTGTATTACCCTTTGACGGAGCCCATTACCAGGCCTTTTACGAAGTATCTCTGCAAAAACGGGTACAGCAGCACAATCGGGCCGATT
>Ga0099364_10015343_pt1 | contig 10104 bp, 8 predicted proteins | sample TergutTh196P3_FD_73070 | JGI IMG/M metagenome (GOLD analysis project Ga0099364, IMG submission 73070) | Microcerotermes parvus P3 segment gut microbial communities from Pointe-Noire, Republic of the Congo - Th196 P3 | ecosystem: Host-associated > Arthropoda: Insects > Digestive system > Gut ...
GAAGCAGAGCCGCCCCCGCACGGAGCCGGGCGGTTTGACGACACTACCGGGTTCGCCGCCGATGTACTGTGCCGGTAACGAAATATCCGGCAGAAGAAGACGTTCAATTTGGCGGCGGAGTGTGTTCATTGCGGCTCCGATTTTGTCTCCAGTTGTCAATTCAGTTGTTCGATTTCCGTGGGAGAGAGTCCGGTCATTCTGGCAATGACCTCGACACCCAAACCTTCCGCCCTCATATTCCGGGCGATTTTGACACTGGCCCTGCCCTCGGCTATGCCCCTTTCGTATGCTTCCTCAATATCGGTTGCCAAATCGTGCAGGTAGCGCTGGTGGGCCTCGTCCAAGGCACAAAACTTTTCGTCCTGACTGAATGACTGGCCATTCTCGTTGGCTTGGGTAACAACCAGTTGGCTTTGCAATACAGTTGCCATTTCATCCTCGCAAAATCAGTTTAGCCGCTCTATCTCAAAGGACGAAAGACCTGTTATCTCCACAATCAAAGCACAATCGAGTCCTTTCCCTTTCATACTCCGAGCGATTTCGATGTCACGCTCGTGCTTGCCTTTGTCGAAACCGATGGCAATGCCCTTTTCATGGGCCTCTTCTATGTCGGTAGCCTTATCGTGCAGGAATTGCTGGTGCGCCTCGTCCAAGATACGGAGCCGTTCGTCCCGATTGAACTGTTGGAACTTCTCGTAAGCCTCCACGACCATTGGCTGGCCTTGTAATAATGCAGTCATTTCATCCTCGCTTTTTCGGTGAGAATAGTAAAAAAAATTGGTCCACGCCCCTAAAGCAGGCGGCAACAGCGGCACCCGGTCGATTTTCTCTTCCGCCGCCTCCAAAACGTGCATCTGCAACAAGTCGGTGAACACAACGCTCGGATCGGCCTTTGCCGTCAGGCGGAACGAATTGTGAATACTTTCCAACTGCCGGAACATTTCAAACGTCGTTACCGCAATGGCAATGACCGCTCGGAGGACCGAATACGGATTGCCCTGAAACATTTGTCCGCCGAAAGCCCGACTGCCGTAATACGTCATCCGGTCGGCGAAGGTTTTCCGCTCCGAAGTTTGGAATTCGACCAAGAAAATATCGCCGCGTTCGTCCGTTGCCTTCACGTCAAGGATCGTGTACTTTTCAGCCGCAAAGGTCGCCGGATTGAACGGATTACGTGCTTCCACCGACTTGGCAGGCGGCTGTCCATCGCTTTCCAATACGGCGTTGAGGAAATGCAACAGGATCGGCTCATTTCCCGGCGTACCGAATAGGAAATGCACAAAGGTATCCCGGTAAGCCGGAACCGGTTCACCAAGGTTGGGAACGTTTTCGCTCATTCCTCCATTCTACCGTACCGTCCGCAGTTTTCAAGAGAAAAAATTACTCACAAAAAGAATACCACATCATGAAAGTAGGCGATTTTCACTAACAGCCGCCGAAATATCGGCCAAGTAGAGTGTAGAGTGGAATGTGTAGAGAAAAGAATTTCCCACTCTCCACTGTACCAGTTAGGCGTTGCCCTGGGCTGTAATGCTCCACGGGCGAATAAAAAATGACCGCTTGGCAGAGTGAGGTATAGCTGCTGTTTGACAGAAGCCGCAAGTTTCGATTCACTACACTTGCAGCTCTTGATTCAAAATGGCACTTTATTGATGTGTGGACGTGACAACATTACCATGCCGAGCGGGTAGCCAGTCGAACCGTACAGTTCAAAACAAAGTGTGGCGTTGTTCTTGACAGCAGGTCGAATTCAAGCTACAATGAAGTTTGTCTGATCCATTGTACCCGTGGAGTCCTCTCGATGAAACCGTCCGAACACATCAAACCGATCAGTTACGTGAAATCGCACGTTTCCGAAATCGTCGGTTCGCTCTCGGAACGAGGTGAACCGCTCATCATCACGCAAAACGGAGAAGCCAAGGCGGTTCTTCTGGATTACGACAGTTATAAACGGACGCGTGAAACGCTTGTGTTGTTAAAAATCCTCGCACTGGGCAACAAACAAATTGAAGAAGGCAAGGTTGCTCCCGCCGACGAAGCGGTCCGCCGTATCCGCAAACAATGATTCTCCCAATCCTCCAATCCCGTTTTCGTAACGCTTTGACCGGTCTGGTCGATGACGTTGAACCGTTGCTTGAACTCATCCGAGCGAGTCAGGATGCGAAGTTCGGCGACTTTCAGGCGAATATGGCCATGCCGCTCGCCAAGAAGTTGTCGAAGCCGCCGCGCGACGTTGCCGCAATGATCGTCGCCCAATTAAACGTTACCGATATTTGCCAACCGCCGGAGATTGCAGGTCCCGGCTTCATCAATCTGCGACTGACAGAATCGTTCCTCGCCGATCTTGTACGAAAATCACTGGACGACGAAGAGCGGCTCGGCGTACCACTCGTCGAACCGGACAAGCGAAAAACGTACATTATCGATTATTCCGGTCCGAACGTCGCCAAGCCGATGCACGTCGGACATCTGCGTTCCACCGTGATCGGAAACGCCCTCACAAAAATACTGCGGTTTGCCGGGCATAACGTCATTACCGACAACCACTTGGGCGATTGGGGCACGCAGTTCGGAATGATTATTTACGGATACAGAAATTTTCTCGACCGCACGGAATACGAAAAGAATCCCGTACAGGAATTGTCCCGTGTTTACCGTATCGTCCGGCAAAAAGTCGACGAACCGGACAAAAAAATCGCCGATGCCGTTTTAGCCGAGACCGCGAAACTCCACGCCGGAGACACCGAAAATTTCAAACTCTGGCGGGAAGTCCTTCCGAACAGCCGGGACGAAATCGACCGGATTTATCGGCGGCTCAATATTTCGTTCGATTATACGCTCGGGGAAAGTTTTTATCAGCCGATGCTGCAAAGCGTCGTCGAAAATTTGTTGCAAAAAGGCATTGCAAGGGAATCCGACGGGGCGATTGCCGTGTTTTTCGAGGGACAGGAGGTTCCAATGCTCGTACGCAAAAAGGATGGTGCATTTTTGTACGGAACGACGGACATTGCAACGGTCGAGTACCGGATGAAGGAATTCAATCCCGACGTGATCCTGTATTTGACCGACTTTCGGCAGTCATTACATTTTGACCATCTTTTTGCAACGTCGCGGCTTCTCGGTTACGATAATGTCGAGTTTTCGCACGTTAAATTCGGTACGGTATTGGGCGAAGACAGCAAGCCCTTCAAAACCCGCAGCGGCGACACGGTCGGGCTCGAAAGTCTGCTCGACGAGGCGGAATCACGAGCCTTGGCCATCGTTGTGGAAGATAACAAGGTCAATCTTACCGACGTTGAGCAACGGGAAACGGCACGGCGTATCGGTCTTGGTGCCTTGATTTACGCCGACTTGTCGCAGAATCGGGAGAGCGATTACGTTTTTAGTTACGATAAAATGCTCGCAATGAGCGGCAACACGGCAACGTATATGCAGTACGCTTATGCTCGTGTTCGGAGCATCTTTTCCAAGGGAAACATCGATGTCGATGCTTTGCGTCGAAGCGGTGTAACGATTATTCTGTCGGAACCTGCGGAGCGGGCGTTGGCACTCGAGCTGCTCAAATTCGACGATGCCGTTCAATTTTCGTTGCGGGATTATCGCCCCAACGTTTTAACGGCGTATCTATTCGATTTGGCGAACCGTTATTCGACCTTTTTTGAAAACTGTCCCGTCCTGAAAGCGGAGGACGACACCATGCGAACGAGTCGTCTGCTCCTCTGTGATCTGACGGCACGAACGATCCAAAAGGGCCTCGAGCTGCTCGGTATTGAAACCGTTGAGAGGATGTGATCCTTCCTTCAAAACCGTTATTTCAGGAGGCGATCTGTTGGTTTTATGTCATTTTACGCTTTTTTTGATTTTTTATTTCCGGAGCTGATGTCGTCTTGACAAAGGCCCAAAGTTCGACGACAATTGTCGTAGCGGTGGTTTGTTTTCCGGTTCGCAATTTTCGTCAGTTTATGTACTACGATACAGTCATCATTGGTGCCGGTATGTCCGGTCTTGCGGCAGGGATTCGGCTCGCTCATTACAATCAGCGGGTGTGTATCTTGGAACGCCATTACGCCGTCGGTGGTCTCAATTCGTTCTACCGACAACGGGGACGAACCCTCGATGTCGGTCTCCATGCGCTGACGAACTACGTTCCGAAAGGTACCAAGTCGGGTCCGCTGTCCCGACTGTTGCGGCACTTGCGGTTGACTTGGGACGAACTAGCCTTGGTTCCGCAAATCGGATCGACGATTGCGTTTCCAGATGTTCGATTACGCTTTAGTAACCACTTCGAACTTTTCGTCTCGGAAGTCCAGCAGTTTTTCCCAAAACAAGTCGATGGTCTCATGCGGCTTGTCAACGAGTTGCTCGATTACGATCAGCTCGGCCTCGGTACATCGGGCGGTTCTGCGAGGGAATTCGTGAGCCGTCACCTGACGGACCCGATGTTGGTGGAGATGATTTTTTGTCCTTTGTTCTACTACGGCGGTGCCCGCGAACGGGATATGGAACTTGGGCAATTTTGCATTATGTTCCGATCGATCTTCCTCGAAGGCTTTGCGAGACCGTTTGATGGTGTCCGTTTGATATTAAAGAAACTTTTGCACCAATTCAGGAAACTCGGCGGTGAACTGCGACTCCGCACCAGTGTGCAACGGATTTTCTCGAATTCAGACCGAGTCGAAAAAATTCAACTGGCCGACGGTTCAGAAATCGAGGCGAAAAACGTCTTATCCTCAGCCGGCTGGCAGGAAACAATGCAACTCTGCAATTGCCAAACCGCTGACGAACAGAGTCAAAAGCTCGGAACCGGGCAACTCGGCTTCATCGAAACGATCAGCGTTCTCAAAAAGGAACCGAAGAGCTTTGGGCACGACCGAACCATTGTTTTTTTCAACGACTCGAACACGTTTGCCTACGAGAAACCGGATACGCCGGTCGATCTTCGGAGCGGCGTGATCTGTTCGCCGAACAATTTCGCCTACGCCGAACCGCTCGAAGAGGGCATCATTCGAATTACGGCCCTTGCAAACTTTGATCTCTGGAAAAATCTTTCGCCGGAAGAGTACAAGTCGCAAAAGCAGTACTGGTATCAACAAACGACGGACTCGGCGATTCGGTTTGTTCCTGATTTCCGGAAATGGGTTATTGATGCTGATATGTTCACGCCGTTGACGATTCGACGTTTTACCGGCAAGGAAAACGGTGCGATTTACGGTGCTCCGGAGAAAAAATATGATGGCCGCACCCACCTCAAAAACCTCTTTGTATGCGGCACCGATCAGGGGATGGTCGGCATCATTGGTGCCATCGTCAGTGGAATTACCATCTCCAACCGATATTTGCTCGGGAAATAGTCCCACAGGAATTCGATCTGCCGTCCCCTGCGGAGACAGCCTATCTGGTGCAAAGTCCTCGAATTGCCTTTCATGGAAAAATAGACCTGTTGCATAACCCAAAACTTCGTCATTCCCGCGTAGGCGGGAATCCAGAGAAACAGGGTTAATATCTGTCCATCTCGTACAAAGTCGTGGAAATGGAATTCGTCATCCTTGCGAAGGCGGGGATCTAGAGCATCGACGTCGTTGAGCTTGTTTCATCGCCGTAACCTTTTGCCATTAAAGACTATGTGAACATTTGCCCTCTAGGCCCTCCTTCGCGGGGGTGACGGTGGTTTATCCTTTTTTCTATGAAGGTCAATTCGATGACTATGTACTATACTGTAGCACGTCAATAAATTGACATTTTGAAACATGCTAAGGTAGGTAGGCGACTTTTTCCAAAAGTCGCGTGCGGTACTCCGCACAAGGAACCACCAAGAATGCCGATGGACGAGGAACTCCTGTCCGGAGTACCGGACGCGATTTTCGGAGAAAATCGCCTACCAAAAATGGTGCCTTATTGACGTGCTACAGTATAGTACCTGACCTGATCTAAAATTGTGGATTCGATCTCCGTCATTCCCGCGTAGGTGGAAATCTAGAGAAGGGGATATAACATCCTTCCTCTAGGCCCCCGCCTACGCGGGGGTGACGAGTATTCACAATTTTAGGCTTGGTGTGGCACTAGGCCTTCGCAGGGGGGTGGCGGAGTTATGAAACAAGTCTATTCGTCGTCATCTTCAAAATTCCACCCCTCGCCATCCTCGTCCATTTCACCTTCATTGTCCTCATCCGACATTTCTTTTGGCGTTGTTCCGAAGGGATTTTCGTCCTCGTCTTCATCTTCGTCCATCCACCAGAGTCTCTGTGAATTTCTGCTTTTTAGTGAGGCGGCGAATTCTTGCGCCGACAAACGGTGCTGAATCGGTTTGGCAAGTTTTTCGGCGTGTGGACAATCGACTTTGCCACGGCACTGGGGATCGCCGCAAAGTCGCCGCTCCTTCAGGCATTGAATGAGCCCGGAATCGTTGACGAAATAAATCCGGTCCGTTTCGATGTTGAACAGGCACTTGTCGATTGCCCGAACGCTCAATGATGAGATCGGAACACCCGTTTTCGCATTCAGGATGACGAGATTTTTGTTGGCGTCCAAAGTGTAGAGCCGCTGTTCCGAAGCGGCGACAAATTTTTGGATTCCCGCCGCGAACCACCTTTGTTCGCCGTTTTCTATGTCGAGGGCGTGCATTCCGGTCGGAAAGGTCGGGCAAAAGACATCCCTTCCGACAATGGCGGCACGCTCGACGATCGGTCCCCTGGCGGCAAATCGCCATAAGACTTTGCCGATTTCGTCTCGCACGGCGAACACATAACCACCTCGACTACCGGCAACGACCAAACTGGTAGTATTGCCTGGTTGTGTCGTCGGTCTATATGCGTTGAACTGATTCGCTGTTGGGCGGGCAACGATTTCATTGCCCTTGTTCCACTCACGCCGTTCGATCCGGGTTTTATCGAGAAAAAAAGATTCCGCCATAGAATCAACCTTATAACGAAGAATCAATTTTTCCTGCGAAAACCCCTCGATGGTGGCGGCAAAGAGGGCTCCGTGGTCGGTAACCCACGTCAGGACTTCCTTGTGTCCGACATTGTCGTGTGAAATCCGCTGCGTTGCGAGTGTCGGTTTGGTAAGCACATTGCCAAACGAGAGACAGGTCATCGGAAACCCAAGAGGCCCCCGTAATACGACTTCTGGTTCCGGTGTTGGCACTTTCGGGTCTTTGAAAACGGTCTTTTTGGCTTCTTCAAACGATTTCACAATAGCGGCAAGAGCAGGGTCTTCGTTTCTTGGCGTCCGATTGGCCCCCAATGAAGCGGCATCACCGCTGTCCGTCGGTATGGCGTCGTCTGGCGAAAGTTGGCTATCCTCCAGAGGAAACGCGATTAAATGTCCGTTCATCAGCGGGATGTAGACATAGTTTTCGCTTAATTCACAAGCGGCGGCGGGAACGGCAGGCAATCGCGCCCCGAAAATATGTTTGCCGTTTTTCCTATTGAATATGAACAGGTCTAATCCATTAAGAACCGCGACCATGCGGCTGTTTGCCGAAGGTTCGAAATCGACCATTCCCTTTTGGCCGAAGGTCCGTACCCAAAGCGATACCCCCGTCTCGGCGTCAATTGCGTGCAATCTGGAATCATCGGACACCGCAAACAGCGTGCCACCCTCCACGATCACATGCAATACTTTGTGGCGACCGGGATCGATTTGAATCTGGTTGAACCATGCCCGAGTCAGACCGAAGCGTTCGAGCATTGGATCGGTGAACAACGGAACATTCTTCCCTGCTGCGCACAGCGATGGCTGGAACGATCCCAAAGAAAACAGGCAAATGATTGCGACGGCAAGGAATTGAGTCGGTTTCATCGGTAAATGTTGAGGAAGGCCGTTCGGAAAATCCTGAAACGTACTAATTATAGCATATTTTTCCAATTGCTGAGGATTCGATCCGTTTTTTTATCGAGAGGGCGAATCAACGATTGATCTCCACGGATGGCGGGTTGGCCAGTCTTTGCTTTTCCCTGGTCTCTGCCTCGGCGAGAATCTTGTGAACACTCTGGGGATCCTCAAAGTTGATTTGAATCGGCGGCTGGTCTTCAAAAAGAGCAACCAAGGCGCCGGAAACCCGCCAACCTTCATCTGTTTGAACAAGCGTCCAAACGATTTTGGATTCTTTTTGACCATCGATATCTATGTCGGTCCACGTTGTAGAAACCAAGGTTGTAGAGTCGCCCCTGTCAACGGTATTGTCTATAATAAATGTTGCCGTATCACTGGCTGAACACGAGAATGGGAAGTCCTCTTCTTCCCCGGCTTTTCGGGCGGCTGGCGTTAGGAAAGTACGAATTTTTTCGTCATCGCCCCGAAGCATCGCCGTCATAAACTCGGAAACCGTCTGTTCCGCCGGATGTGGCGTTACCTCGGACAACGTGCCGGGAGCAGCCAATGACGGCACAACCGCAGACAAGGGAACAGATATCGCTGACTTTTCGGAAACGGGTGTCGATGCCTGCTCCTGTTTTGCGCAACCGGCACAAAGGAGCAACAAGCACAATATGGCCGACGATCGGTACATCTTTCGGGTCCTTAAAAAATTTTTGTCAACGAATAATCGGTTTCAGCGGTTCACGTAACGGCATTTTGTTTGGTGTCAGCTGATCGAGTCCGGCGGCATAAACCGATGTGTACGGGGATTGTGGCGTTGCGATGACCGACGGCGGAGCAGTAGTGGCAACCGTTTTCGAACCGGCGGCCACCCAATCGACCCAGGCGAGCTGTAATGCGCCGAGATTTTCCTTGTCGTAATACTGCCGGACGGCGGCATTCCAGTTGCCGGATTCCATGGCGGTTGCTGCAAATTCCAAAAGTCGTCGATGGCCGCCGAGAGCGATAAGGTATTCGACGACAGAAAACCCTTGGGAATACAACGGCATTGGGTCGGGTGGGTACTCTTTCAGGGCGACCATCCGATTGAACGGTAACCCCTTGCGGACGTCTTCTCGCAGATATTGTAACAGGTGGCGACGATAATTCTCTTTTTCGGAGGCATGTTCGACGGAAGTGGCGGCTCCTTCATCGAGCCAACGGGGAATCGGACGCCGGAAATGGGTGGCGAGTATCATGTGCGTAATTTCGTGTGGCAATACGGAGTCGACGATCCGCTTCGCGGAACCTTGGATGCTCATTTCCCAGCCGTATACCTCGCCGTTGTCGAAAACAAAGGTCGTCACACCGCCAGCACCGAGAGTGTTGCCGACCTGAACACGAATTTGGCATCGTGCCGCCCAATCCGGCATTTCGTGACCGAGCCAGAGGATGGCGAGTTCCTTACGGCAGCGCTCCGCCGTTTCGCAAAGAAGTTTTGCGAGTTCAGGCGTCGGCGCATTAACCACTTCGAAATTTGTCGTGGCGAACCGGGCTTCCGATCGGACTTCCAGCCGTTCAACATGCGGTGCAACGTAATGGGCCGTCTCTAGCCAAGCTCCCATCGAAGGAATGCCGAGGAAAATCACCGACATACACCAGCCGCATCGAAACAAAAAACGAGCGTCCATGCCCTTATCTTCCTTCCTTGAGATTTTTAAGGATCGTTACCATTCCCGATAACGTAAGGTAGGCATTCTACACGAAATCGACGAATCGGAAAAGACCAGTTTTTTTGACGCTCAGAGAGCAAGAGAGCATGGGTGTGTAAAACTTTCCACACCCGTTCGTCCATAACCCACCGCTTGACAAAAACCAGTCGCATTGTAGAATTCATGGGCTGAACAAAGGTGTTCATCGGAGGACGTTAGGTGCGTCCTCCGGTGAACGCCTTTTTTTGCGCCGCCATGTGAAGTGTGGAGAAGTATTATGTCGTCAATCCAGTTAGAGGGGCAAGTCAGAATACCGTCCGGCTGTGCCATATCAGGCATCATCAACAAATCCGGTCGACGAATGAGCGGAGAGGCGATCATCAAGTCCATTGCCGTGATGCACGACCGCTCCAATGGGCTCGGCGGAGGATTCGCCGTCTATGGTATCTATCCCGAATACAAAGATTACTACGCCCTGCACATCTTTTATGAATCCGTCTCCGCAAAAAAAGAGTGCGAAGAGTTTCTGGATCGACACTTTGACATTATCAACCTATCCAAAATACCGACACGAAAAATCAAGGAAATTACCGAC
>Ga0099364_10015344_pt1 | contig 10104 bp, 8 predicted proteins | sample TergutTh196P3_FD_73070 | JGI IMG/M metagenome (GOLD analysis project Ga0099364, IMG submission 73070) | Microcerotermes parvus P3 segment gut microbial communities from Pointe-Noire, Republic of the Congo - Th196 P3 | ecosystem: Host-associated > Arthropoda: Insects > Digestive system > Gut ...
TTCCCCTTAACCGCATTTTTTTAAACAAGCCGCTTGTTATAGGCTTCCAACGCATCAAGCCGGTAAATCATATTGTACAGACTGTCGGCTTTGTGAGTCGCCGAATACCGGAGCGTAATTAGCGGTGCGAACTCTTTCAACCTCTCTTTAGTCACCGCACCCTCGACTGATTGTGGCTCGTCAATGATAAGAATGGGGTTGGTTTTTGCCAAAATATCAATCGGGCGGCGGGAACGAAACCCATCCAATTTCATATAAATACGCCTTGCATCTTTGCCCCTTGCATTGAACGCTTGGCTGTTGATAATCATCACGTTGATTGCGCTGTCCGAAGCGAAACGGTCAATCTCGGTTAGCTGTGCGGAGTTGTAGATGAAAAAACGGATTTTCTTCCCATAATCTTCGGAAAAATGCTCCCCAGTCATTTGGAACGACTTGTACACACCCTCACGAATAGCAACGCTCGGCACGACTACGATAAATTTGCTCCACCCGTATTGCTTGTTGAGTTCGTACATGGTTTTGATATAGGTGTAGGTTTTGCCGACTCCGGTTTCCATTTCAACAGTGAGGTTAAACCGCCCGGCAAGCGCATCCGCCGGCTTGATACCGCCCGCTCGCTGAACAGCGCGGATGTGTTCGAGTATTTTGTCGTCGTCAACAACAATCGGGGCGTTGTTGAAGCCTGTATACTCATCGTGTCCGGAAAAATCAATTTGTCCTCCGACGGTTTCTATTTTTCCGTCAAACACCTTTCTAATTCCCGAATCTATCATATAGGTCGGTCTGCGGAACGGCTGCCCCGCAAACACATCGCAGACCGCTTTCGCCGCATCCGCTTGGAATGGCTGATGCTTGAATTGTAGTTTCATTCGCCGTCACCTCCTATATCACCTTCACGCTCGTGTTCGGACTCTCTAACTTAAATATCTCAAACACGTTAATTTTCTCGTCACTGCTCGTGAACGACACGTCACGGAACACCGCACGGAGCGGTTTACGCTCGGCAATCTCACGAACAACCGCCTCGCTCACTTTTGCATCAAAACAAGCGATTAAATCCCCCTCGTTGTAGGTATGAATCGTGAATCCGTCAATTTCTTCGTGGGTATGCGGCATGGACAGCGGCAGACCCCAGTCGAGCAGACAGCCGTACAGCAAGTCAAGAGCCGTCCGGTCGGGCTTGATGTTGTCCACGCTCTGTGCAATCAAATCTTTTGTGATTTCGGCCGGTGTGAAGTACACGTCGTTCATGTTGCTATCGGCGATTTTGAGGACACGGAAGCCAATGTCGGGGACTTGCTTAGGCTCACCCTCAAGACTCAACTGCCCATTACTGCTCTCAATCTCATCTTTAATTTTCTGCCCCGCCCTGCGAATACGCTCTTTGCCGATTTCTGTGATAAAGTGTTTCTTGCCGATAGAATCCAAAAAATCTATCGCTTTTTTTATGGCGACTTTTTCGTCACCTGAAGCTCTTTCGTAGTTGATGTCTAAATCCTCTTGAAGCTGTACCATTATGAACTTACGTTTGCCATCGTCTTCGGCGTTGAGTTGCATGACAGCATGGGCTGCACTACCACTTCCAGAAAAGAAGTCAACCACAAGACTGTCCTTATTGGTCGCTAACGACAACATTCGGTTCAATAATTTTATAGGCTTCTTACCGTTGGAAAACTCAACATCTCCTTCTTTTGTGAGGTTGTTATAATCAATGTCATCCCAGAGTGAAGTGATTTTATCCAAATAATAATATGTTCCATCTATTTTCTCCACAGCTTCCGATAAAAACATCATCATTCGTCTTTGCTCTCCCTTGTAAAGAACCTCTATAGTTTGTCCTTCGTTTTTTCCTTTAATAGGTGCATATTCGCAACCTATCATCGGGAAATCAAATCCTTGCATTTCTTTCATGGTAGTAGCACGAACACTACTTTGGGCATTGGTGGTTTGAAATATTCTGTCAGCGTATTCGTCGTATGCCTGTTCTTCGGTGATGCCCTTACTCCGTGCGAATGTGGTTATTGAGGCAGTTTCAAGGGTTTTGTAACCATAATAACGAACACCACGCAACGAGTCCTCTTTGATAAGAACTTTATCTTCCAGTTTAGTCATAACCGAAACGTATTTCCAACTCTTACCTTCGATTTCGTAGCTTTTTATTCTGTCAGACAACTTTGTCTTGATATAAACAGGATTGAATTGTAGTGCATCTTTGTTTTTGGCATAAATCCAAATAAACTCCGTAGCATCCTTCAGACTTTTGCCCTCTGAACTACCGGAAACACCACCGATTTTAGTTTTTACTGTGACAATATTTATAAAGTTGTCCTCGCCAAACACTTCGTTAAGAAGCTTGCCTAAAGTTTCAATCTCATTATCGTCTATTTGAACAAAGATTACGCCATCATCTCGTAGCATATTCCGTGCCAAAACAAGACGCGGGTACATTGTGCTGCACCAGTCAGAATGAAATCGCCCGTTGCTTTCGGTGTTGCGGAAAAGACGGTCGCCGTCCTCGTCATATTCGCCCGCTTCTTCGGAATATTCCTCACGGCTCTGCTTGAAATCGTCACGGTAGACGAAATCATTTCCGGTGTTATACGGCGGGTCGATGTACACCATCTTGACTTTGCCGAGATAGCTTTCCTGCAACAGTTTCAGCACATCGAGATTATCGCCTTCGATGTAGAGGTTTTCGGTCGTGTCCCAATCTCGGCTTTCTTCCACGCAGGGGCGGAGGGTCTTGCGAATCGGCCGCCCGGCTTCGGCAATCGCATCCCGCTTGCCCACCCATGTAAATTCGTAGCACTCGTTACCGAAAACATCCTCACCCAGCATAGAGCGGAGCAGGTCATAGTTGACCTTACCCTCGACTACCACGCCGGGGAATAGTTCGGCTATCTTCGCCACGTTCGCGGCGGTAAGGTCGGGGGTTTCAAAGCGAAATTTATTTTTGTTCATTTTGAGTCCTCCCATTGGCAATTTTATCTACCATATTTTGAATTAAGTTAGTTGTTTTCTTTTCATCGGAAACCAACTCAAACATTTTTATTATTTTATCTTTTAATTCCAGCATATTAGTGCGGAAAGTATTATCGCCATTTAACACCGCAGTATACTGGTCTTTATCGATTGGACAACCGCGATACTTTGTATTACTGAATTTGAAATCCGGCACAGCTAATAATGTATAATCTTTTGAATTAACCCATATTGCACCCATTTCACTCATGCAAGCAGGACTATTAAAGTAGTCACGCGAAAGTAAAATAAGTGCGAGAATATCCTTGTGCAAATTTGACTTCAAATAATCAAAAATGTTGCTATCTAATGGTATTTTGTTCATAGGATGGCTTGTATAAATAAGCTGGTCGTCACGCACACCTAACCCTATAACAAATTCTCTTATTATGTCTCCGTAGTATTTATTTTTAGAGCAATGACTTAAAAAGAGCAAAGGCGGTTTAATAACTCTTACACTCGATTTTGTACGCCCTATCAAATTTTCCATATCTGTTACGCAATAATAATCATTAACTTCCGTTATTGTCGTTCGATATAGTTTTTGTCGTAATGGTCGGCCTCCATTATATTCATAACGCAAACCTCGTGAATAAGCTAAAAAGCCGCTTACTGTCATTATCATAACATTTGCCATGTCCGATAATTGCACCTCAATTTGTGTACCAATAGGGAGTTCGCCTAAATGTTTAACATTTATTGTATATTCACCCATTATTTCAAACCCTCCAAATCGGCTCGAAGCCGTTTTAATTCGCCATTCATCGGTAAAAACATCCCCGCTAAGCAAGGTGTACAGCAAGTCAAAATTAACTTTCCCCTCAACATCCACGCAGGGGAAAAGCCGTAAGCACGGCAAGTTTCGCCGCATTCTCGGTGGTTAGATTTTGGGGGTTCAAATTTCATTTTATCATCCATTGATTAATTCCTCCTCATTTTTCGTTGAATCAACAGAATCAACTGGTGGTAATAGTCTTATTAACTCCTCGGCAATTTCTGTAGCTGATAGCATTGCTGTGTTGAGCGCTTTACGTCCCGCCAAAGTCGGACTGAATGCTTGCACTTCGTCTTTTGTTATTTTGTGCCATATCGGAAGTATCGTCTTGCCACCAGTCATCTCTCGTTGAAACAATCCGTCCAGTTCGTATTGCGTCCAGCCTTTTTTAATGAAGTCATTTGAAAGGATAACTATCCCGAATTGCGATTTTCTCAACCCATCATCTATTTTTTTGCGAAGACTGTCACCCCACGCAATGCTTATTACGTCATACCAGACCCTCACGCCCCTTGATTCAAGTTCTTGATACAACCCGTCCGCAAAGTCCTCTTTGTCTTCGGAAGCGTGGGATATAAACACGTCATACTCCTCGGATATGCCCTCGGAGTAGAGGTGCGTTGGTGATGGCGAATTTGCCAGAGTATTAATATGTTGAGTTAATTCGTCAATTTGCTGTTCATATCCGCATTGGATGGCGAATTGGGCTTTATCGTTTTTCTTGCGTTCTGCCGCTTCCTCTCGTTGCAATTTAAGTTGAGCATCCGAGAGTTTCTGTCGCTTATCGGCAATTTTCTTGTCCGTATCGGCTTTAGCTGTAGCCGCTTTAATGGCATCAGAATTATGGCGGTCAATTTGTGATTGCCTTGATTTAATCGTTGTCAAAGAGGCGTTCTTTGGTACGTTCTTTGCTACACGAGCCGCACTACTCTTAGCCGCTGATTCTTTTTTCAAATAGTCTGCTGACTTCTTGGAAAGTGCGGCGATTTCTTTATCTAATTGATTTATAGTTTTGCGTGTCTGTTCCACACTCATCCCAACCCCTCCAATTCCTTTCTCAGCCGTTTCAACTGTTCGTTGAGTTCGACCTGCTTGTTAAACTGCTTTTCGCGCAGCAGCTTTCTTTCCAATGCGGGAATGTCCCGCTCTAACTTTCGCCGATGCTTGTCACGGTCAACGGCTTGTTCGATGTTGCCGTCACTTCCGAGCCGGCCGCCGGCGATTTGCCGTGCTAAGTTTTCGTATACGGCATCAAGATTCAATCCCTCGAATTTTAACTCCATGCCCTCTATCGGCTGCCATTCGGTGTTGTAGAACACATCCGCCGCTTCAATCCATGCCTGCGCTTCATCCTCAAACACGAGTATAAACAGGATTTTGTAAGGGATAGCCTTTGCAATAGCGGGAAGTACACGCCTGTCAAGTTCCCGCTGACGAAGGTCTATCTCGAACACTTGGATTTCCTCGATGGATTCGCCTTTAGCTATTCCAATTGTGCTGTCTGACAGTTTGTTCCTCCAAAAAACCGATTCTATCCGGTCTTTTATAACATCCCGCAATTGCACGGAAAGTGACGCATTGGAGTAGAATTTATCTTTCGCTATACGGCGGTTTACCTCAGTCGAACGGGGCAATCCCAACATAATCTCACCTCTTTATTAACCACGAAACACACTAAAATCACGAAATATATTTTTTTGTGTCTTTCGTGCTTTTCGTGGTTCATTATCGCACAACCAAAAAGCAGATTAGCTCAAAATCGTCAAGTCCGCTGATATTGTTGTTAAGAGCAGAAGTGCCGCCCGAACTGAACAGGCTATCAATATCGCTTTCTTCCTTGACCTCAATAATCGAGTTAATAGTGTCCGACAGCAGATTAGACACCACCCGCATATCCCGTCCATCTTTGGTTTCGGCGTTGAACTCGCGGCAAGCGTCCATGTCCGGCTCCGGCTTGCCTTTGCACAACGCACGCAGCTTGTCTAACAATTCTTTGGGCGAAAGGTGGTCGCAGACAACACGGCCATCGGAGCTTATATACACCATGTAAAACGGATGCAGGAGGTTTTGTGCATCGATGTTCACGCTTTCGTTGCGGTTCTTCAGCACGAACACAACTCCGGGCGGACAATCTTTGGTGGCGGGAACAACGGCGTGAAGTCCGTGCGGGGTTTTGTCCATGTCGCCGTTTTGCCGCACATATTCGAGCAAGTCAAGCCGGAACTCGTTCAGCCCCAAATCCATGATAGAAATGCCGGTTTGCATATCTTCAATATCGACGACTTCTTCTTGCAGGCGTTGCAGTTGCGCCTTGCGGTATTCGAGGTCGCCTTGCTCATCGGGATTGATGAGGTCGTCGTCACCGGTGGCGGTCATTACGGAAATGCGCATCCGTGTTTCTACCCGCCCTTTGAGGGAAAGATACTCGTCCAAATCCATATCCGGCCAGAAGTTGACCAACTGTATCACCTTGTTACGGCTTCCGATCCGGTCAATCCGCCCGAAACGCTGGATAATCCGCACAGGATTCCAGTGTATGTCATAATTGATGCAATAGTCGCAGTCTTGGAGGTTTTGCCCCTCCGAGATACAGTCGGTGGCGATGAGTATGTCGATGTCTTTGAATGCGTCATTAAAGCCTTTCTGGTCGATTTTAGGGCTGATTTTCAAGTTGGGATTGGCGTAATATTCCTGCCATTTTTTCATGTAAGCAAACACTGTTTCCCGCTCTTTGCTAATGGGGGAAAACATGGTGAGAATCGTGTTTGTGGTGTGCGGATGGTGTTTGAGTGTGGTTTTGTTAGAGCTGCCTTCCACAAGTGCCGTTTCAAGTCCGTGCTTTTGTTTCACCCATTCGCTGACCTGCCCGTAAAGATACTGCGCCGTGTCCGCAAACGCCGAAAAGATAAGGATTTTTTTGTTGCCCTCATTGATGGGATTATTCAGTTTATCATCAATCACAGAGAAAAGCTTTTGGAGCTTCGCATCGTGTTCCGGCGTGATGTCAGCGGTCATCAGTCTTAGCAGTTCGAGGGTATCAGCATCCTCGACAAGCCTTATCCTCCACGACTTGTAATCCATATCGGCAAGGTCAATTTGGCGGCTTTTACCGTAGTTGAAATATTCGGTGTTTTGGTCGTCACCGTCGAAGTCATTCTCGCTTATTTCACGGGCGTTTATGATTTCGCTTGTGCCGTTTTCGTATTTGTCAATCCGCTCGATGGTGTCTTTGATAAGACTTTCGATACGCCCAATCGTCAATCCAAACGAATAAACCGAGCTTTCCAGCCGCTTCAAAAGATTGACCGCCATAAGCCTGCGAATACCGCTTTCCTGCCCGGTAATACGCAGTACATCGCCCTTGTTTTCGGGGTCGGTAATGTATTTCACCCGCACACTCTCGAACACAAACGCCATCGGCGAATAGACGGCAAGGTTGAGCCGCATTAGCTGGTCATGGATTTCCTTGTAATTGATTGCGGTTTCCAAATCCGTCAAGTGCGTACGCAGGGGAATGGGCTTTAGGCGTTCCGGGAATGTGCCGATTTCGCCCATATCATAGTATTTTTCGATATGCTTACGGCTTCGGGCGATGGTCACGCTGTCCAGCACCTGAAAAAACTCAAAGTCGAGCGATTTTAGCAAAGCTCCTGTTGTGCGTTCTTTTACATCTAAACGGCTCCATTCGTTGAACTGCCGCTGAGCGTTGCGGAAAACATCGTCTATACTGCGCGATATGCCGAGCTTTTTGTTGATGCGGGCAGGGTCGCCTTCGTAGGCGAGTTCAAGCTGATGCCGCAAGTCGGTGAAGCGGTTATTGACCGGGGTCGCCGAAAGCATCAGCACTTTGGTTTTCACGCCGGAACGAATCACACGGTTCATTAAACGTAGGTAGCGATTCTCACGGCGGACATCACCGTAAACTTCACCGCCGTTGCGGAAATTGTGCGATTCGTCAATCACAATAAGGTCATAGTTGCCCCAATTAAGCCTGTCCAAATCAAGCCCGTTTGACTTCCCGTGTTCTCGCGATAAGTCGGTGTGGAACAGCACATCGTAATTCAAACGGTCGGCGGCTAAAGTGTTGTTGGTGTAGTTGTCTTTGTATGTATTCCAGTTGTCCGACAGCTTTTTCGGGCATAAAACAAGCACAGAACGGTTGCGGTTTTCGTAATACTTAACCACCGCCAACGCAGTAAAAGTCTTACCCAATCCCACACTGTCGGCAAGAATACAACCGTTATAGGTTTCGAGTTTGTTGATAATCGCAAGCACCGCATCCTTTTGGAAAGAGTAGAGCATATTCCAGATTTTGCTTTCCTTAAACCCGGTCGCTTCGTTGGGTAAAACGTCCTCGGATATGTCCTCCAAGAACTCGTTGAAAATATTGTAAATCGCCAAAAAGTACACAAATTCAGGCGAATTTTCGTTATACGCCGCAGTGATATGGTCAAGGACAACATCGGTCACGTCTTGCAATAACTTTTTATCGTTCCACACCTGGTCGAAAAGGCGGACATACTCACCCGACAGCGGTGCGAACAGCTTATTTACAGGATTTATGATGTTGTTGCCCCGCTCGCAGCCTATGTCAGAAGTGGTAAATCCACGCAGCGGCATATATGTGTTGGTGGTTTCTGCCGAAGTTACGTTCATAAAGCTGCTGATATTGCCGCCTGTAAGGTTGGAACGAAACTGCACCTTTTTCTTAATCCAATCGGCACATTCCCGTGCAATCGCCTTTTGCGTAAGTTCGTTGCGGAGTTTTATTTCAAATTCTGTTCCGTACAAAGAGCGTTCTCGGTCAAGGCGCGGTATGTAAAATTCCCGCTTTGCTTTTGGGGTTTCTTCCTGCAAAAATGTCGGGGAGGTGAAGATAAAGCGTAACTGGTCAATGCCGTCAAGCTGTTTTTTGAGGGTTTGATATGCGTATATCGAAAAACAAGCCGCCGCAATAGATAAGCGGTCGCCCTTGCCGATTGTCGCCGCCAAATCGTCCTTGACGGTGCGGCTTACATTGTCGAGCATTTGCGGCATTTGCATCTTTACCTCTCCTTACCTGATTTTTTCTATGGATTCGATTAACGATTCATCGAAGTTTCTACTTTTGCAAAAAGCAATCAGTAACGCTTTTGCCATGCGATTAGGCGTTGATTTATCGTTTTCCCACCTGTTTACTGTTGTCATGGTTGAAGATATGGCGTGTGCAAATTCTTCTTGTGTCAGACCGAACAGGGTTCGTATTATTTTTACCAACTCTGATGGTTTCATTGTATCACGCTCCAATCACTACTTTATAGACTGCTATACCTCACATTCATCATTATAAGAACCCGACCCACTTGCGAAATCATAGATTTCGAGTGGGTACCCTGGAACCTTGAAATTCGCTACGCTCATTATAACAAAATATATAGCATAAGTAAATAGGTAAATCGAAATTTGTAGAAATTTTTGTATGTGGTTCACCTCCATCAGCCATATATTGTAGCGCTACGCTATAACTAATATATACCGACATATACAAAACCCTTACCTCACAGCTATCACATCCCCCTCACGCCTCAACAGTCCCCGCCAAACGTCCCGTGGCAAAGGCAATCTGTAGGTTATAGCCCCCCGTATATCCGTCCACATCCATTACTTCGCCCGCGAAAAACAGATTTTTTACAAGGCGCGATTCCATGGTTTTGGGGTTGATTTCTTTCACGCACACGCCGCCTGCGGTGATAACCGCCTCGTCAACGGGGCGAAAATCCGTCACAGTCAGGGGCAGTGCCTTAAGAAGAGAGGCAAAGGAGCGGCGCTGTTCGCGGCTCAACTGAGCCGCCTGTAAATCTAGCGGGAAGCCTGCAAGGCGCACCGTCACAGGCACCAACGACTTGGGCAGGATGACGTTGAGAACGTTGATAAAGTTTCGGCTCTTCGCTTGGACAATCTCTCGCCGCAAGCGCTCATCCAACTGCTCTAGCGTGCGTGCGGGCTTCAGGTCAATCCTAAGGATATAGCGTCCCCGCGACATCTGACGCATATGCGCCGATGCACTCAGAGCAAGGGGACCTGAGACGCCAAAGTGGGTGAACAAAAGCTCTCCCTGCTCCTGAAAAATCGTCTTGTCTGCCGCACTATCGAGTACACTCAAGGCGACGTTGCGCAGTGACAAGCCCTGAATTTGGCTCACATAGCCCTCGTGGCACTCAAGCCCCACCAGTGACGGGCGAGGCGGAATTATGGTGTGTCCCGCTTGCGCTGCGAGCTTGTAGCCGTCTCCGCTTGAGCCGGTTTTTGGGTAGGACAAGCCGCCT
>Ga0099364_10015345_pt1 | contig 10104 bp, 9 predicted proteins | sample TergutTh196P3_FD_73070 | JGI IMG/M metagenome (GOLD analysis project Ga0099364, IMG submission 73070) | Microcerotermes parvus P3 segment gut microbial communities from Pointe-Noire, Republic of the Congo - Th196 P3 | ecosystem: Host-associated > Arthropoda: Insects > Digestive system > Gut ...
ACACCTTGCAAGCAAGGTTGTGTGGCAGCCGTTCCCTCTGCACTCCCTGTTCGCCATCCAACACAGGGCAAAATTCGTGCTCTGGGCACGATTGCATGGCTTTGCTTTTTTCCTTGCCAGACGAAAAATATTCTTGCAAATCCTGAGCTGATTTTCAAGTTAATCGACTATATAACAAACAAATTTTCAAGTTGTCGATAAAAAAAGAACTAAAACAGGCAACTTCTGCGTTTTGCTGTTTTAGTTCTTTTGTTCAGGGAATTTTTTGGGTGTTTTGTTGAGGGGGGGAATAATTATGTTCAAAATGTTGACTAGAAATTATTCTTTTGCTTGTATTTTAAGATTTCAACTAACATTCGCAAATGCTCCTTGCAAAAAAACAACAGCGCATAAAATCAGTATTGAATTTCCAGTTATACCAGATAGATAAAGCAAAACAAGTTTAAATGAACTATGCTGTATTAATTCATTTTTGTCTAATTCTAAATAACCAACAAATGCTAATGGTGAAAGATTGAAGTTGCGCATTTTAATTCGTAGTTTATCTGAGCCGATATATATATATATCAACATTTTTTATTTTAATTATTTTAGCAATTGCGTAATGGCAAAGCTCGTGAGCTATGATAGCAATGCAAATATTCACATAGTTACAAGCGCGACTGTCATACTGCTATAGAACTTGTACCAAATCAAGCATAACGAACTCGGCTGTCAATTAAGTTGCACCAACAGGTACTAGAAGATTCGGCAACATTAAAAAGTTACACTCGGAGTAACTCTAACATCATTGTATTTTTTTGAAAATCTAGACTAAAAACATATTTTACAGCAATGTTAACGGTTGTTTTCGCCTTTGTCGTAAACATTGTGTGCAAAACCAAGTAAAAACAACTGTTATCAATAGCAAAGAAATCCACTGAGAAGACGAAAGCGACATGAAGAAACCGCGTCTAGCATCACCGCGAAAAAACTCCAAAACAAAACGTCCTAGCGAATAGCTTGCAAGATATAGTGGAAGTAAAATCCCTGAATATTTACGTTCTGGTTTCCATATAATTACTTGAGTCAAAATAATGAAACAAAGAACAGACTCAAACATTGGCGAAGGTAATCTAAGCACGCCGTTATAGTTCAGCCCCCATGTGCTTTCTTTACCGTAACAACATCCAACGAATAAACAACCAAAACGTGCTATTCCATCAAATATAAGAGCGAACGGCGTCATTGAATCCATAACATTTTTTAATGGGAGACTACGTAATTTTGCGTAGATTATTGTGAACACAATTGCTCCAATCACGCCCCCATACCATACAAATCCTGTCGTGAAAGAAATGTTTTCCCAATATTGTGATGTCCAGACTTCTTGACCTTCTAAGATAGCAACTCCAACAAAATAAAATAGCTTAGCTGTGAATGTTCCGCCAAGCATTACGATAAGAGACAACAGAAGAATATCAACAAAGGATATTTTTTGCGATCTTGCACGAAAAACAACCGCTATCGTACTTACCACAAATGCAACAATAGCCATAAAAATATATGAAGATATGCTTATATTGCCAATTTCTATATATGGATACATTTTAACCTCATAATTGTTGATAACTGCAGATTCTTTTTATTCTGATGGAATAATAAACATATCTGCTGTTTTGGTTTGACTTAACGTATCAAGAGCATATATTTTAATTTCTTTTTCGACCGGAATAGAACCTTGGATGGAATGACTTCGTATCATCACGACGTTTTCATTCTTTTGAAGTGATGATATCGTTGGATAGAACATGAATGTTCCGTTAGAAGCATCACCCCAATCAAAAACTATCTGTTGACCAGAAAAAAAGTGCAAACTGTGTGAAAAATTTGGATCTAAATCCCATTCAACAGTGACAATAGTTTCTAATAAACTACTTTTTGTTGATACGAGCTTCATTGTTGCCAACGGTGCATTAAAAATTAAATCGTTCGCTTCAAAGTCACGAATTTTAACGGGCGCAATTTCACACCGCAAATCGTTGATAATAAATTTTTCATCGCAACCATAAACTTCAAACTCTAAGGAAACGTTTGCTGTGCCGCTTAGTTCTGTTCCGTAAAAAATCAATATTGCTTCATTATCAGCAAGAGTTTCATCAGGGAGTATTGGGCGAACAACTGGAAAATCTTCGCCTGTGTATCCGAGCGTAAATTGATGCGCAAAGTTCCATTCTACGTTGTTGGTGCAAAGTTTTACCTCTTTGATGTTTTTGTTCACAGCCTGTGTGTAGTCGGGTACCGCACCGCCGTTGTTGTTTTCCAAAAAAATTGCGTCTTCTTGAAGTTCTTCACTCGGCAGATTTTCATTTCCTTGAGGGAACTGACCATCATAGGCGATTCTCACGTAAGTAGTCAAGCCGTCAGAGGCAACTGAAATGACACGCAGAATTAAATCTCCGTGCGTATCGTTCTTATCGTCAAACTCATTGAGATAACCGTTAGACTTTAATGTTTGCATTACATATGAACTAGATTGTGAGTTCTGATTGCAGGCAATTAGCGCAGTAAAAGCCATTGCTATCACAAGAATAGCAGATATACATCTTTTCATTTTTATCTCTCCTCTTTTCGTATGCGAGAGTATAATTTTGATATACTCGCTTCGTATTGGATTAAACCGTATGAGCATTTTGTTGGATATAAAGCTGTTTCAGATAGTATTTTCATAATTTCATCAGAAGATAAAAGCTTGTTTTTGCCCGTTATGGCAAGCATCTGTGAAATTAGTGCCGTTACGTATGAAACGGCTATAGAAGAACCAGACATATATTCATCTTCAACCATTATATGTTCTCCAGGGGCTGAAAAAGAACGTTTTTCTTTGCTTTTATTGTTATATGCACAATCCATATTATTAATATCTCGAGCAATGACGCTAATCACTCCATCATATGCAGCGGGAAATAATAATTCAGTTCCATATTGATTCCCCGCTGCTGCAATTATGATTATACCTCGGTCTATTGCATCGCGAATTATATTAGCTATGTCTTGATAGTTTATTTGTGTTCCCAAACTTAAACTAATGATATCTGGCTGAAAAGAAATCGCCTTTTTCAATCCATTAGACAAACTAGAATGCTCAATATTTTCGCTTTCGGCAATTTTTATCGGTATAATCTCGGCGTTGACTACGAGACTAATTAGCTTTCCAGTAACGAGAGTTCCATGTCCATCAGTGTCAGATATATTTTGAGAATTATCCAAAACATTATGTCCTGGCAAGACCATATTGCTATTTAGGTTACACCCAGTATCAAGTATCGCTATTTTGGGAATATAAATAACGTATTCTTCGTCAGGTTTTATAAAAGCAACCGCTTCGTTCCCCCAATCATCATACTTATCTAACCCTAAGCGAATCCGCGTGTTATTTGGCAATTCTTGGTTAAGAGAGTTGCACGCAAAAAGCTGTAGTACGACAGTAATCAGAAGAGCAATGCTAAAAAGTCTTTTCATATTCACACACACGTTCAATGGCGTTAAAGGTACGGCACCTAAGCATTTTTTAGATGCCGTACCTTTTTTATTAAGCATTCATATCTTGAAGTTGTATAAAATAATACGTATCAGAAGAATACGGTGCAGAAATTGAGGTAGATTCAGGGTTGCACCCTGATGTTTCTTTGAACAAAGCATTGTAACGAACCCACAACTCCGCTCTGCCAACGCTAGTACGACGATACACGATCTGCTGTACCAATGGGGAGCCTCCATTTTTTGCAACAAGAGTCCCTGACTCGATACTATAGCTCCAATCGACTCCCCAATAAGGAGAGTAAAATGGTCCTGCGACAGCTTTTACATGACCATAACTAACAGAATAGCTAATCGTTGATCCAGTATTCCATTGACCTTGAGAATTCATTCCAGTTGTAATGGAATATCCCTGCGTTGTTGTTCCAGCTGTTGTTCCAGGAAGGAATGACAACATAGTATCAGCACCTCCACAAGCCATGTTAGTTATATTTACAGATTTTAGCTGAAGATTAGTCGTGTATCCTGATCTTAATGAAATGGTGAGTTCGCTTGTTCCTGTCCATTCCGTAGTTGGTGTAGTCGTGTTGATGTTCGTAATCTTTGTTCGTCTTAAGTAGATAATAAGGCGCGATTGCCAAGCTGCATCTATAAAGTTATAAATTGGCGCCAATATCATCTCTGTGCTACCAGTTCCTACAACTTTACGTTGAGTTTCTATTTCTTTACTCGCTACAAGTGATTTCTCGCTAAGTATATCCTTCAAGGAATTACTAACAATCCATGATAATTTTTCGTTCTCGTTAATGATATTGTCGTTACTATCAATAAAGTGACTCAAGATAGTAAATCCTTCCTTTTCTTCAACGGATACGCCAACCAATTTTTCCAACTTAGCCGTTTCACTCGAATCGGAATCTACTTGTTTCATGCCGATGGTATACTCATTCTCAATATCTAATATCTCATAGATTGAATTTGTTTCAATATATCCATTTTCAGCAAAGAATGTTACGACCTTGCTGTTGGATAATTCATTAGCAAGAAATTTTTTGAGTGCTAACTTCGTTTCTTTTTCACTATTGAAGTAAGTGTTTAAATCGACAGCGGTTATCATATTGTCAACTTGACGTAAGCTATCCGCAGATTGTTTTAGCACCTCTGCGGTAGTATTATCATCATAGTTACGCAATGCTCCACCCAGATCACTAGAGTCCGAAATAAGTAAAATTTTACCAATGCTTTTGGGGATTGACATTGCGGCAACCACAGTGGTAGTTGCAAAAATCGATGCAACTAGAATTAGTGGAATTATTACCGACATTGCAATTTGTTTAATTCTATTCATTTGAATTTACCTCCGTATTTTTATTGCAGCAACGCCTGACAGCATCACTGCGGTTAAATTTATTTTTGTCGGGATGAACACCTGCCTCGCCATAACTGAGCGTTCCCACCCCAAAGAAGTCCCAGTCGTCAATTTTTAGTACATCGGACTATACCTCTCCTTTCTCTGCAAAAACCACCATTACTGAATGGTCCCTGTGCGTGAACTTTGTTCAGAAATAGCACATTTCATGTCTAAGCTTGCTTCCTGAGCAATCATTCACTGGGCGACCACAAAGATGAAATATCATCTTTGGCTTTTTCTATTTTCAAAATACAGTACAATTTCAAAGTTTTCTAGGCAGTATCATACTATATTTTAGAAAATCTTGCAAGTTTTTTGATGGTATTTTGGGCGCCAGTACCAATAAGTAGAAGTTTTGGGACTGACTTTCTGCCTATTATTTTAGCAGATATTGTTGTCAATATCAACCCCTTTTGGCATATTTTATGAAAAATTTTTAGCATTAATTTACAAAAGGGCTTTTTGGGACTTCAAATATTAGACTAGTCCCAAAACTCCTACCTTTTGGGACTTTTATTTTTTGTTCTCTCGCCAATGAGCCTGTACTCGTTGAAGTAAGGACATTGAAGTCTGAACCCGTAATTTTAACTGTAGCTTTTCCTACAGAATCTGTTATAAGTTTTGTGGATGCCCAAGTTTTACCAAGCTATCCACCATAGTTGTAAAACATCTCAAATTTATAGTTATCACGATACTTAATAATAGTCTTTCGAAAAGTTTGTCCCGTTCTCTGTATCGTCAATGTTGATTGCTGCAAACGCCATCATTGATGAGCAAGCGAACAGCGTCGCTACCACGAAAAGAGTATTGAGATTCTTTATTGTAAGTTTCATTTTGAAACTCCATAGCTGTTTTTATTGCTAATTTGGAAATATAGAAGGTTTTTCCTTAATTTTCATATTTTTAGCGATTGCCATCAACAACGCTAAACAGCAAGAGAAACACTCTTTAGTTTCTCTTGCGCATTCTGTAATTTTTACCGACAATCCCGTTGTATTCAGGTTTATTCATTTTAAGAATTGATTGATTTTTTTATTGCAGTGGCGTGGCTATATAGAATAACCCCGTCTCCTTGTCGTACTGGTAACCCCTGTAGCCGAAAATGTAGCCGTATTGGAAATTCGCGGCGTTGGTGGAACTTCCCAAGACGGTTTCGGTGACGGTGCCCCAAGCGTCGTACTTGTGGGACGCGCCGAAAGCGCCGGTGTTGCTGCCGCTCTCGATGATGGAGTTTGTGAAGCCGTAGGGCGAGCACCACACCACCACAAACCACACACTTTCGCGCATAGCATTTAGTTTTGGGCTGTTAAAAAAGCTTCTATTTGCAAACAAAACTAAACTCCTCTGTTAATGAATAATAATAGTACGCTCATGCTTAAAAATCAAGGCACTGTTAAGAACACCTCGCCTGTTTCTTTGAATATGTTACCATAAATAAATGTTAGCCTAATCTCACTCTTCTTCAATCGTTCATAAAACTCATCATTTGTCATACTACTATGAACATAAAAATAAAGACCACTACCCACTTCATCATTACCTATAGGTTGATATAGAATCCATTCTAGAGATGCATCAAACAGAAAAAAATCCATTTGTTCTTCAGAGATTATAGCTAGAGGTTTTGGTAGATTTGGATCTACACTTGCAATAATCATTAAATCAATATTATTATCATTTATAATAGAACACCTGTACTGTATTAAGCGATATTCAGGTCTATTTTCAACAAAGTATCTAGCTTTTTTCTCATCAATATCTAAGTATCGCATCGCCGTTCGGATGTACTCTTCTTTTTCTTTCATGTTATATTTGTGGTTATCTTCATCAAATTCCTCTTCGTTGTATATTTCACCAATAGTAAAATAAATTTTTTCAGTAGAAAAATTTTTTAATTCATTTTTCCCTTTTATAAAAAAGAAAATTAATGAGCCAAATATTAACAATACAGCTAAACTTATTAATGATATTATAATTAGTTTTTTCATTTTCGGATCCTTTCTTTAGTAACGTGATAGTAATATTAAAGTAAGTTACTTTAATATTACTATTTCAACGCTACCTTTGTTAAAGTTTTTTTCACTGAAGAAATCTCGTAAGCCATATTCCTCTTCATCACCGCCATCGCGATCACGTGTGTTTGCATAAAACCATAAATTAGCTTTATTTTTCTGGTTTTTTTCTTTTTGTGCCTTCACGCTGCTGCTATCTGAAGAATTAATTTTAAAAGAAGAATCTGAAAGATTACTAATCCCTGTAAGTGCACAGTGACTAAAGACGCCATCGCCAACTGTTTTGAAAAAGATAACTGCCTTTCCGTTTTCAACATTTTTACCTTTCAATTTTTTATAGATATCTTCTTTTTTTGTAATCGTTATAGTTTCTTTTACAAAACCATTTTTACCGTCTTTAATCCATTCGCGCAAAAGTCGCACTGTCTGCCAAGTTTTAGACATTGTTATGCCGACTTGTCCCATACTTGTTATATTGCCCCATTTATCACGTCCAGTTACTTGTGTTATTTGTATGTGATACCACTTCATAGTCATTTTTGATAATCCGCCGGCATATAAGCACTGCGAAAGAAAATTCGCGCATTGAGGAGAAGCTTTATGAGCCTTATAGGCTTTATTAGCTTTATTCCAATATTTTTTTGCATATGCTAAAGCTTTATTGGCATCGTATTTACTGCGTGTATTCGATTTGTATCCTGAGGGATCCGTTTTCATAACAGGATCATTTTCGCAATATGAATACAGGTTAGCGCCAAAAACTTCTTCTAATGATAACATCAAAACCCAACTATCATCAGCATTGAGCATACGCCCAATCCTACTATTATAGTACCTGCTCTGACAGTAGTACAAACCCGTTTCTTTGTCGTACTGGTAGCCCCTGTAGCCGAAAATGTAGCCGTATTGGAAGTTCGCGGCGCTAGTTGAACCGCCTAAAACTGTTTCAGTGATGGTTCCCCAGGCGTCGTATTTGTGCGAAGCACCAAAAGCGCCGGTGTTGCCGTAAGCTTCAACGATGTCTCCCTGGAGATTTCTGGCAAGGTAACGGATGCCGCTTTCGTTGTTGGAGTTGGTAAAGTTGAAGCCGTATGGCGAGCCGGATTCGTCGTAAAAGTACCAGTCGTCCTCGTAAAAACCCGACGGTAGGAGAACCACAAACCACACACTTTCGCGCGTGGGGGCGGGCGGTTTGGTTTGGCGGGTGGGTGGCATGGGCGGCTCACTTCCTTTCATTTTCTTCAAGATATTTCTCATAGCGTTCCATCAACCATTTTATTCTTTTATGAATTTGACTTACGCGCCGGTTTGATTGTTCCCAAATTACAAACACAACTTTTTTGTATCGTATTACAAACTCTGTTGAATAATCTCTGGTTGGCAAGTAATACCAGAAAACATCTGTGTCTAAATCTTGAATTGTGTTAGAATAGGCATATTCATAATCATCATTTACCTTTTTGCTTTTAATACATTTCCTAGATTTACGCGAAAGATTGTAACTGGCTATGGCATCTTCTTCTTTGGTAAAGCACCATATTTGATATGTAGAATCACCATACAGAAATAACTCATCTTCATCTTCGTTGTAATGACTTTCAAATGTTTGAAAACACTCTTCATATTTTTCGAATGACTCCAATTCTATTTTTAAATCTTTTAATGCTTGCTCTCTAAACCATGGATGTAACTTTAAACCCAAACCATCTATGTTTGAAAAATAGCTAACAGCTACAGAAACACAGAAAAGAAGCACCATGAAGAATGTAACACCACGTTGAAGAGTCGTTTCAGCAACAAATTTAGCTAACAAAACAAGATTTATTGTAATTGTGATAAATATTAGAAAAATTAAAGCCATAACTATACCTCCTCAATCAACCGAACTTCTTTTTATATATTGTAACATAAAGCTGCAGAACTTCATCTGTAACTTTTTTAGCTGCCTTAAATTTTTCGCAACCTTTATATCCAGTGTCGGGGTTGGCTTCTTTATAACTGTCCGGTCCTGAACCTAACCCATGCCAGTAAAAATAAATTGTACTTCCAGGATAAGCTATACCCCCCTATGAGCTTTGTTTTGGTGAGAAGTTTAAAGAAGCTCTAATGCTAGTACCATTTTTCCCATGGGTGTGGGTTATTTTGTCTTGGAGCGCGTGTAACCCTTTTCCCAATTCTTGTATTGCCTCTTTGTACTTACCGCTTTTCATAAGCTTTTCTGCTTTTGCTTTTTGCTTTTTATAATGCTCATCTCTAGTATCATTTTTATATTTACTGCCGGTTTTATGATAATTTGTATTGAAATGCCAACTTTGAGCGGCTTCAGAATATATGTTCAGAGGAGAAGTAACCCACTTTTTGTCAACACTTTCATTTGCTTGTGCCATTAAGTCTGCTAAGATTTCTGCTTTTCCTTTCGAGAAATTTTTTGTTTTATTTTTTTGAAGAAAATTAAGTGCCCACTTATATGTTTGTCCATAATGCATCGCTCTTTTGAAATAACCATCAGGGTCGGTAAAGTTAACAGCATTATTCCCACAATATGCGAACCCGTTTCCATTTGTTATTCCACCTATTGTGCGGTACAAAACCATTATCTCATCAAAGTTCAAAAACTTAGCGGTTCGCGGATTATAGTACCTCGACTGACAATAATACAGCCCAGTTTCTTTGTCGTACTGATAGCCCCTGTAGCCGAGCAAAACAGCGTGTTGCCACTGGTCGTTGCCCTCGGTGACCGTGACCTTACCCCACGCGTCGTAACTATAACAAACCATGGCGCCCGTGCTGCCATATTCGTACACGCCTATCAAATCACCCTGGAGATTTCTGGCAAAATAGCGGAATTTATTTGTGCCGTTGCTGTTTGTGAAATAGTAGCCGATTATCTCTCCGCCGTCGAAAAGATATTTAATCCATTCCGTCTTGTTTGTCGCCGGGTCGTGGTAATTGTACCCCACCATGACGCCGTCAATCCAGGTGTAGGTGAACGAGCGCGTCAGCGTGTTGCTAGCATTGTACTGCTTCCTACTCGTCCTCAGCCCGTCGGCATCGTAAGTATAGGTCTCGTAAGTGCCGTTGGGCATCGTCGCCTTGACGAGCTGACGCCCGCTCCACTGCAAATTCACCCACTGCCCGGCGGCGTTGAGCGTCTTGTTCGGG
>Ga0099364_10015346_pt1 | contig 10103 bp, 8 predicted proteins | sample TergutTh196P3_FD_73070 | JGI IMG/M metagenome (GOLD analysis project Ga0099364, IMG submission 73070) | Microcerotermes parvus P3 segment gut microbial communities from Pointe-Noire, Republic of the Congo - Th196 P3 | ecosystem: Host-associated > Arthropoda: Insects > Digestive system > Gut ...
CTCTTTTGATTTTAAAAAGAATTTAAATTTATTTGCAATTCTTTTTAAGGAAACCAAAGTTCCGTTCTGCATTACTGATAGAGTATAAATTGAACCTGTACGAAGCCTGTCTTCTGTTACCATCCCCATACCGGTTTTTACGGCATCATTAGGGGTTCGTATATTAACAGGTTTACCCTGATATAATACTTCTCCGGAATGCAGTCTGATTGTTCCAAAGATTGCCTGCATGATCTCTGTCCGGCCTGCACCCATAAGGCCTGCAAAACCAAGAACTTCGCCTTTTCGTACATAAAAGTTAATATTCTCAAAGACCCCTTTGCGGGAAATATTTCGAACTTCCAGGGCTATTTCACCTAAATCATGTTCAATTTTTTCAAAAGCTTTGGATTCTTTTCTTCCCACAATCATGGTAATAAGTTTATTCATATCAGTTTCTTCAATATTGTCAGTCCCTATATAGCCGCCATCCCGCAGCACTGTAACCCTGTGACAAACTTTAAAAACTTCTTCAAGTTTATGGGAAATAAAAATAATGGCAGTTTCTTTAGCCGCTAAGCTTTGGATAATATCGTATAATAATTCAATTTCTTTATTGGTAAGTGCCGAAGTAGGTTCGTCCATAATAATTATTTTTGATTCATATGAAACAGCCCTGGCAATTTCCACCAATTGCATGGAAGCAATGCTTAGATCTTTCACCATAACCCGTGGATCTATATCTAGTTTTAATGTATCAAGTAAATCTTTTGTAGCTTCATAACGCACTTTATTATTAATTAATCCCGCTTTTTTAAAACGCTTTTCCCGTCCCAGCCAGATATTTTCTGCCACACTCATACCAGGTACTAAACTAATCTCCTGGTGAATCATGGAAATTCCGCTTTTTAAAGCCTCGGCAGGACTTTTAAATCGAACTTTTTTTCCTTCATAACTAATTGTACCTTTATCGGGCTGGTACATTCCTAAAAGTATTTTCATTAAGGTTGATTTACCGGCTCCATTTTCTCCAATTAGGGCATGGACTTCACCTTGTTTTAAGTCAAAATGAACACCATTTAAAGCCTGAACTCCGGCAAATACCTTGCTAATATCATCCATGGATAATATCAATTTATCCATATATGTTCTCCTTGGATAAACTGCGGGATAAATCCCGCAGTTTATCAGTTAGGATCAATTATCAAAAAAGGGCCTAATTGTTCCATCAATAAAGGCATCTGCATTGGTGCTGTCAACAACATAAACCGCTTCGATTGTATAGGTTGGTTGGGAAAATGTGCCTTCCACAATACCCAAAGCCACATCCACCATTAGTCCGTAATCCTGCAAGCGGGCACCTACTGATGCATCAAGATTACCTTCTCTAATTAAGGCAACACCTTCGTCAGTTACATCAACACCAGTAACCAAAACACGATCTTTCATTCTTGCTGCTACCAGGGCATTGGTAGCCCCCAGTGCCATTATATCATTAGCAGTCAAGATATAGGTGATATTTGGATGACTCTGAATCCAATCTTCGGTGATATTAAGGGCCATTACTGTATCCCAATCGCCATATCTTTCTGCAATAACCCTAACCCTGTCGGGCATTTCTTCGGCAAGCCGTTTGATCAAATCTCCACGGGCAAATTGCTGGGTTTGGGCTGCAGCACCGTAGATTATACCGGTGTTAAGGACAAGAGTCGGATCGGCGGCAAGCCTTCTTCTAAGCCACTCGGTCATAGCGGCAGCATAGGTTGCTTCATCTGCACCATAGAAAACAGTGGTTATAAGGTCGGGACGGCCCATGTCACGAATATCTACAATAGGTATACCGGCGGCATGGATTCTCTCTACAGCAGGGATAGAGCCGACGGTATCAACACTACTGAAAATGACAACATCCGGCCTTGTTAAAAGCGCTGTTTCTACATCAGACAGCTGCTTTTCCACATTTTTCTGAGCATCGTAATAAGTCAATACAATAGTAATATCAGACCGCTGTGCATTGATAGCTGCAACCCTATCTTCGACAGCTTTAAGCATTACTGCCCGGGTCTGATCCAGAGTATCATCTGCCCAGGCAATTCTGATAATCCTGGAGCCATCGCTGGCCTCCCCGGATTGACGCTGACAGGCTGCTATGGTTAAAACCAATAGGCAGCAAACAAAAATGAACCATTTGTGCTTCATAATTCCTCCAAAAATGTAAAAAATATTGATTTTTACGCAATCAATTGGTAAATTTACACTATTTTTATCAATCTGTCAACAAAAAAATAAAAATATGTTATAATGCAACAATATGAGGAAGGAACAAAAGATTCCCATACAGAAAATAGCCGATATGGCTGGAGTCTCTATTGCCACCGTTTCCAGGGTAATGAATCATAAAACATCGGTAAAAGAGGATACCCGGCAGAAAATTCTTAAAATACTGGAAGATAATAACCTAAACCCTTCATCTGTACTTTTAACAGATCAATTCAGCAAAACTATTCTGATTTGTGTGTCAGAAATTAGTAATCCTTCTACTCCCCGAACCATCAGCGGTATCCAGAATGCTGCTTATAGGAATAATTACAGGGTCTTTATTTTGCAATCGAAGGAAACATATCTTACATTTGAAGATTATAAAGATGTACTACAGAATCATTCTTTTGCCGGAATTATCCTTATTGCTACGATAAGCGAACCAGAAATGCTGGAAACTCTTACCCGGTCATGTCCGGTTGTCATGTGTACCGAATATTTAGATATAAACGGCATATCCTTTGTAAGTATTGATGATAGTAGTGCTGCAAGGAAAGCGGTAGATTACCTGATTTCCTGCGGATGCAGGAAAATTGCACTAATGAATAGTATACTTCAGCATCAATATGCCCGGCACAGGGAACAAGGCTATATTGATGCTCTAATTAATGCCAAGCTGGAAAGAAACGAGGAATGGATTACCCATATTTCTCAGATTAGCTATGATCTTGCTTTTTCCTATGCAACAAGTCTGTTATCTTTACCAAATCGTCCCGATGGTATTTTTGCCGTTTCCGATGTATATGCCGTTGGAGCTCTCCATGCAGCAAATCAACTGGGGTTAAGGGTTCCGGAAGATGTATCAATCATTGGGTTTGATAATATTCCTGTTTCATCCATGGTAGATCCTTCTCTGACTACTATAGATCAGCCTGTTCACCAAATTGGGTATCAATCATGCGAATTGCTTATAGACAAAATCAACAACCCGCAAATATCGCCAAAAAAAATCTTTTTTAATACAGAGTTAATTGTACGAAAATCCACCAAACAGCCGAAACAAGCCTAAGCTCACCTGATTTCCACTAGTTCTACTTCAAAAACCAAAAAGCTGTTGGGCGGGATTACACCGCTTGCCCCCCGCTCGCCATATGCCAGTTCCGGCGGGATTACCACCAGGCGTTTTTCTCCGACCCTCATATCCAAAACAGAGCTATCCCAGCCGGGAATAACCCGTCCTATACCAACATTAAACTCCATTGGACCGCCATGGGCAGCAGATGTATCAAATACTTCGCCGGAAAGGAACATTCCTGTATAGTTGACTAGCACTGCGCTGCCAGGCTGGGGCTTGTCTCCTCTTCCCTGTTCACGGATAAGGTACTGTACCCCGCGAGCATCAGTACTAAGACCAGGATATGCAGCTCTTATGCGGTTTAGATCTTCTTCCCGCTGGGCCCTTGTTCTTTCTGCAACAGCTTCTGCCGCCAGGGAAACCAGTTCGTTAAAAGCTTCTTGATCTGCCTTAAATGCCTGGGCTGCACTGCCGTTTCGTATTATGGTAATGGAATTAATTCTATCTCCCTGTTGAATGCTATCGACTACCAGCTGACCATCTACGACTCTTCCGAATACTGTATGAAGGCCATCCAGCCAGGGAGTAGCAACATGGGTAATAAAAAACTGGCTTCCGTTGGTGCCGGGTCCGGCATTGGCCATTGAAAGTACCCCCGGCCCGTCGTGCCGCAGGCTTGGATCAATTTCATCGGGAAAGCGGTATCCGGGACCTCCCGAGCCGGTCCCCTGGGGGTCTCCGCCCTGAATCATAAAATTGGGGATTACCCGGTGAAAAATTAAGCCGTCATAAAAGGGCCTGCCGGCGCTGGCATCCATTTTTCCTTCTGCCAGGGCGACAAAATTACAGACAGTCAGGGGTGTTTTTTCGTATTCAAGACGTATAACAATATCGCCTTTGGTGGTGCTTATCCAGGCAAAGAGGCCGTCTCCCAGAGCTGTATCGGTAAGAAAACTTGCCATGTAAACCTCGTTCATGCTCATGCTGGGAGCAGATTTTTCTGTACAGGATAAAAAGATCGCAGGAAGAGCAGCTAAAATCAGCACAAAAATCAGCTTAAAGCTCCTCCGCTTAGAAAGTTTTTCTATCATAATGTGAATTCTACCATAGACAGAAGCGTAATTTCAATCTATAATGCATACAAATGGACATTACCGAGATTCAGGATGAGCTGCTGCGGCTGGAATATCCGAATTTGCTGCCTGATCACGACCCTGATATAGAACGTTATTATTACCTCCGTTCCATAGGCCAATCCAGGGATGCCTTGTTAATTTATCAGAACCGGCTTATTATCCGCTATCCGGAAGACAATTTCCGCACCTGGCTTATGCGCTCTTACCGCAGCCATGATCCGGCCTTCCGCAGCCTGCTTGCCAGAGGTTACAGGATGCTCGGTGCCCGTTCATTGGAGCGGGTAAAACAAATTCTTTTGATAATTGCTGAAAAAGCCGAGTCGTTTAACGAAAAGGATGTCTATTCTACCATAAAAACTGCCGAAGAAATCCGAAGATTTCTTTCACCGGATCGTTATGAAGCAATGGCTGGAATGGAACGCTATCTTCGTTATGCCGGAGCTTTAAACCTTAAGGTTCCTTCTATTGCCAAAGCTACAGAACTAATCCGGGCATATATAACCGACACCCTTTCCATTGTAGAAGAAGAACGGCGCAAACGTTCAGATGCCCAACGCCAGGCAGAAGAAATGGAACGCCAGCGGCTGGTTAAGGCAGATTGGGACAGTTATCACTTCCAAAAAAAATACGGTGTTAGTACACCTTTTATTGATCTATCGATGGTGAATTTTTCTCCGGAAGATCTAAACCGGATCGAGATTCCTCCCTTTAACCGTTTAGAAGACCAAATTCTTGGTTATTGTATTAAATACTGGAATACTATAGATGATCCTGCTTTTGAACGTATCCTTTTTCTTTATTCCCGCAAGTATGGAAAAAAGAACTACGATGTATATATGGCAATACGCAGGGGCCAGCAGGCTAAGCTTCGTGACGACGAAATACTTGCATCCATTATGAGCTTTCTGGTTACCGGTTATTATTATTCAATTCAGGGTGATTTATATCTGCAGCGCAGCTGGAATACCATTAAACGTATTCTGGCCAACCAGGAAAAACAAAAATTATTGCCTGCAGCACCGGCAGCAAAGCAAATAGAATCAAAACAAGCAGATGACGGTGCAGGGAAAAAGGGAAAACAAAAAAAAGAAAGACGAAAACAAGCCAGGATAGCTCCTAAACCGAAAGCAAAAGCTGCGCCTAAAATTGCTCCCAAGCCCGAAAAGACAGTCCAGCCTGCCGCTGTAGTGGCCAGGCCAGCCTCTGCTGGCCGGTCTGCTCCGGCTGCAGCAAAGTCGATAGAAAAAAGCGCAGTAAAACGTATGCCGACTAAGCCGGTAAAAGTACCGCAGGCATTGAAACCTGCTCAGCAGACAAAAACTACTATAGTAAAACCAGGAGCAGTAAAACCAGCAGTTGCCAAACCAGTAGTTACCAAACCGGCAACTGCTAAACCCAGGTCAAAAACCTTTAATGTTAAAACCCTGGAAAAAGCCAAGGGTTCAGTCTCCGATCGCTTAAAAAAACTATCCGGCCGTTCCTATGATGTATACGAAGACCGCTTCCTTGCAAAAGCACGGGTATCAATACGCAAGGTTCTGGGAACCGGTAAAGGCATTTTCTTTAACCTGCCCGAAGAAGCAGAAGATCTGGTATACAACTATCTAAGGGATCATTATTCAGATCCCTATATGGACTGGGAAAACAGTTCAGATCGTAAAAACCTTATGGCTATGGGTTTTGATCTGCCTTCAATTAATCCGATAATCGACGAATGTTACCGGATATTGTAGGAGGAATAATTTATGAGCATCAAGAATAAACCAAAGAAAAATGGATTTTTAGTACGAAATCTGCGCAATCTTTTTGAACACCGTGCATTGTGGATGTACCTCTTCTGCGACGAGGCTCGTAAAAAAGGCATTAAGCCGGAAGACTTTGTTCCAGCTGCCATACGCCGCTGTGGAATTTATCATGGTACGAGGGCGCTTACTGCTCTGGAAAATGCAGCTGATCAGGCTAATGCAAAAAAAACCGGGGGCAGTTGTAAGCTGTTGCAGAAAAAACTTTTTCCCCCTGCAGGCAGGGCAATCTTTGAAATGAAATTTCTTAATCTAAGCGACGAAAGTTTTGATGTTGATTTTCATTACTGCCCTTTAATTTCTGCCTGGCAGAAACAGGGCTGTTCTGATGAAGAAATTGACAAATTATGCCAATGGGCAATGGAAGGAGACCGGGGTATTGCAGAAGCTTTTGGCTGTGATATGGAATTAAAAACAACTATCGCCAAAGGTGACCATTCCTGCCAAATCCGGTTTAAGCGAAAATAGTGGCCTTTATATACGAAACACACCTTCATACTTCTCAAGCCAGCGCTTGTGCTGTAACCCGCGGCTGTGAATATATCAAGTATTACCGGGATTTAGGTTTTACCGGCATTATGGTTACCGATCATTTTTTTAACAGCAATACCGCTTCTGATCGCCGTAAAAACTGGTCTGAGTGGGTAAAAAGGTTTTGCTCAGGCTACGAAGATGCCCGCAATGAAGGAGCAAAGCGGGGAGTGGATGTATTTTTTGGCTGGGAAGAAACCTTTGATAGTGATGATTTTTTAATCTACGGCCTGGATAAATCCTGGCTTTTGGAACATCCCGAAATGGTACGATGGACAAGAGAAGAACAATTCCGGGAAATACACCGCTATGGGGGTTGTGTGGTTCATGCCCATCCATTCAGGCAGCACAGTTATGTCGGTACAGTTCGTCTTTCTCCCTATTTTGTAGATGCCATTGAAGCTGCCAATGCAGGAAACCAAGATGCTGCCTATGATGCCCAGGCTTTAAAATATGCCGGCCTTTTAGGTCTTCCGGCTGTAGCCGGTTCGGACGCTCATAGCGTGGGATCGTTAAACAGAAACATGGGCCCTTACGGTATCGAAGTAGCTAAAAAGTTTTCTTCTGTTAATGATTATGTATCTTTCTTATTAAATAGACAGCAGGCTGTCCTGCATATACCGCCGGGCCGCTGCGAATTGGGAAACTTTGACGGGGACAGGCCTTTAACGCTAAAAACCGAAATACGGGATAAAAGAGACAGGAGTACAGGCAAAAGCCGTATGAGTTTTAACGAAGTGGCAGCATATATTAAAAAAGCCGGGTAGGAGCATTTCGGAGTTGCTTATGGATAACGAAAAAAAAATCAATGTTGGTATACTCTGCGGAGGAAAGTCTGCAGAGCACGAAGTATCACTTCAATCGGCTAGAAACATTTTTGAATCCATAGACCGGAAAAAATATAATCCCATCCTCATAGGTATTAATAAAGACGGCTCCTGGCTGTATGGTTCCCATACATTGGCAAGCGATATTATCTATCATGCAGATGATCCGCTGCGAATTTGCCTTAATACCACTTGCAGCGAGGTATTTCTTCCCGTACAAAGCGAAGGAACCCTTTCCATGTTGGGCGATCCGGCAGGGAGCGGACAGGCTGCTTCCGTAAAGCTTGATGTAATTTTTCCAATTCTGCACGGGCCCTTTGGCGAAGATGGTACTGTTCAGGGTCTTTTAAAGCTGGCGGACATTCCCTTTGTCGGCTCCGGAGTACTTGGTTCGGCTATTGGCATGGACAAGGATGTGATGAAGCGCCTCTTGCGGGATGCAGGGTTTCTAATGGGAAAGTTTGTTATTTACCATGAGTGGGAGACTGTGCCTTCATTTGCACAGATTAGTGCTGAACTTGGAAACCCGGTTTTTGTAAAACCTGCGAATATGGGTTCCAGTGTCGGGGTAAATAAAGTACGAGACGAAGAAACCTTTATAGATGCAGTGAACGAAGCTTTTGCATACGATACAAAAATAATTATAGAGGAATTCATACCCGGCAGGGAACTGGAATGTTCTGTTTTGGGCGGCAGCAGCATTGAAGCTTCCATTCCCGGAGAAATTATTCCTACCCATGAATTTTATTCCTACGATGCAAAATATCTGGATGAAAACGGCGCTGTACTAAGCATACCTGCAGATATTCCCTCCGAAACTGCCAGGCAGGTTCAAAAACTGGCTATTGATGTTTTTAGTACACTTTGCTGCGAGGGTCCCGGACGGGTTGATTTTTTTCTTAAAGATGACGGCAGTATCTATATAAATGAAATAAATACTATGCCGGGTTTTACCAGGATAAGCATGTACCCAAAACTATGGGAGGCATCCGGCCTTTCATATACTGATCTGATAGACAGGCTGATAGAACTGGCTTTTGAACGCTTTGCAAAAGAGAAAAAGCTAAAAATCAGCTACGGGTAGTAAAAAACCAGCTGGGGGTACCGTCCAGCAAAGCTATCCTTAACATTCAAAATCGGATGCAGCAATAATTTTTTCTACTTGATCTATTAGGTCATCTTTATCATATGGTTTTGTTATATAACCGGCTGCTCCAAGCTTGTTTGCCTGTTCCCTTTCTTCTGTTCCATCCAGGGATGTTACAAAGGCAATGGGGCAGTCTTTTAGTAAACTTAAGCCTTTTAATTTATTGTATGTTTCCCATCCATCCATGTGGGGCATTATAATATCCAATAAAATTAAACAGGGGATAACTCCCCCAAGTAATAAACTAATTGCTTCTTTTCCGGACTTTGCAGTTAAAACTTCGTACTTTGTATCAAGTAAATTTTGTACCATAGAAAGATGAATTTCGTCATCATCTATTACCAGGATTTTTTTCTTTGCTTCTGCTGCTTCCATAGCCATACCTTCTGGAATTATTACCGCTTCTTGCAGGACTTGTCAAGTGCATATTTGGTTTAGTGTGGCAAAGTAATCTTCCAGTGTCTCCGCCCTGCGTATCTGGACAATGCTGCCGTCACAGCGAAGAAGCAATTCGGCGCATCGGAGTTTACCGTTATAGTTAAATCCCATAGCTCTGCCGTGGGCGCCGGCATCGTGGATAATTACAAAGTCTCCTGGAACAAGTTCCGGCAGCGGGCGCTCTATGGCAAACTTATCGTTATTTTCGCATAGGCTTCCTGTTACATCGTATATTTCGGATAGCGCCTGTTCTTCCTTGCCCGGAACAGTTATATGATGATATGCACCGTAAAGGGCAGGGCGCATTAAATCGGCCATTGTAGCGTCCAGACCTATGTAGTTTCGGTATATTCTTTTGGTGTGAATAACCCGGCTTACAAGCCAGCCGTATGGGCCGGTAACAGTCCTGCCCCATTCTATTCGTATGCCAAGCGGATCAAGCCCAGCAGGAACAATAATCCTCTGGTATTCCTTTTCAATTCCTTTAACAAGTTCATGGTAATCCACAGCCGTATCTTCCGGCTTATAGGGAATACCCACACCGCCTCCCAGATTGACAAATTCCAAAGCAATGCCGGTTTTTAATTTTACTTCTGCTGCCAGTTCAAAGAGTATACGGGCTGTTTCTATATGATAGTCCAGGGAAAGTTCGTTGGATGCAACCATGGTATGAAGGCCAAAACGCCTGGCTCCCTTTTCTCTAAGCAGGGGGTAAGCATTAAACAGCTGTTCCCGTGTAAAACCATATTTGGCTTCTTCGGGTTTACCAATAATAACATTTCCCGATTTTAAGGGGCCGGGATTGTAGCGGCAGGAAATTAGTTCCGGAATACCGGCATTTTTTTCCAAATAGTCTATATGGGTAAAATCATCAAGGTTAATAATTGCTCCAAGCCGCCTTGCTTCCCT
>Ga0099364_10015347_pt1 | contig 10103 bp, 11 predicted proteins | sample TergutTh196P3_FD_73070 | JGI IMG/M metagenome (GOLD analysis project Ga0099364, IMG submission 73070) | Microcerotermes parvus P3 segment gut microbial communities from Pointe-Noire, Republic of the Congo - Th196 P3 | ecosystem: Host-associated > Arthropoda: Insects > Digestive system > Gut ...
TTTTTTAAAAATAAATTAATATTATTCTGATTATTAATTAAAATGTTTTCTTTCAAGACTATAATTTATATTTTTCTTATAATTATTACCTTATATAGGAGAAATCACATGAGTAACTTATTATACGGAAATTGTCATATATTATACAGAAATTTTTAAAGTGATTTAGAAAAATAAATAAGAAAAAATATATGAATGGGATTTAAAAGTTTTTCATAACCATGAAAATAAATTTGACTTATATTTTAGGATTAAAAAGGTATCTAACAATTATAAGTTAAGATTAAAAAAAATTCATAGTAACTATGTTGGTAGTTGTAGATTTTAACAAAGAAAAAAGATTTCTTGATTTTTTATTAGAAAATATTGAGGATATGGAAAATGAACTTGATGAAAACTTAGAATACGATGAAGATAATTTTAGATATAAAAAGAGGGATTTAGATTATTCTGTTGATTTAAATAATAATGAAAGAAAAATAGCATTAAACTGGTTGTCTTCTAAATCCATACTTTTAATGAAATTTGTTTTAAAATTACATGTCTATTTATCAATAAATAGAGGGTGATAAAATGAAATTATGTCCTAAATGTGGAAATCCCATGAAAATGGATGCTGTTTTATGTTCAAAGTGCGGTAAATCTTTGGATGAAAATGAAAAAAGAGAACTTAATGAAACTGCTGATAAAATATATAATAATATAATTAAACTCAATAATGAATTTCGCTATATTAAACCAGATCAAAACCCAAAAGTTACTACTAGAGGTAATAGAACTTATATCAAGGGTGAAGCCCTTGATGATTCCCAAAAACATTTTTTGAGTAAATTAAATATAAATTTTAATGAAAGTATTAATACTATTAAATCATTAAATAAAACCCTTTTAACAATTGAACAATTAATTTTTAATTTACATGGAGTGAATTTAGATGGGGGTTTTCATTACAGTCATATGATATTTAAACATGGTCGCATGGTAGTTAAACTTGCAAGAAAAGCTACTATTGACTTTGACAAAATTAATCAACAACTCCATATTTTAAACCTGAAAGTTTATGACATTAAAAATAAAATTGAAGGAAAAAATCTAAAAGTTGAAGAGGATGAATTAATAATTAAAGAAGAAGATTTAAAAGTTGAAGAGGATGAATTAATAATTAAAGAAGAAGATTTAAAAGTTGAAGAGGATGAATTAATAATTAAAGAAGAAGATTTAAAAGTTGAAGAGGATGAATTAATAATTAAAGAAGAAGATTTAAAAGTTGAAGAGGATGAATTAATAATTAAAGGAGAAGTTCTAAAAGTTGAAGATGAAGAACTAAAAATTGAAAATAAAATTGTAGGAGAACAAAAATCAACGGAAATAAGCAATTTTGACTCTAAATATCATAAAAAACCTATTGTTGCAGCTATCTTATCTTTATTTCTGTGTATGGGGCAATTCTATAATGGTCAAATATTAAAAGGAATTTTATTTATTTTAGTTTTGCTCATACTGATTTCGATTAATGGATGGTTAGGAGCTTTATTTATAATTTTTGTAATTTATGATGCTTATAAAAATGCAAAACAGATAAATGATAATATAAAGAAAGGTTATGATGAAGATTAATGAGTTAATAAAGAATTTTAATGAAAGTGCAAATAATATGTTTCAAAAAACTAAAATTTCAAGAGAAAGAGATTAAATTTTTTTATATTAATTTCAAGTGTAATACTTGGATTAATTAATAAATTTTTTTACTCTTCATTTGAAATTATTTTTTCATATGCTAATGGCATGATTGTAGTATTTATAAATATCAAAAAAGAAATTTATATTTTTTTTAGCTCATAAAAGATTTTCAAGACCTTTTGTAGCTAATAAACTCCTGAAAGATCCTTCGGGTGACATCTGGATATTACCTTTTGAATATTCATTTAAAGCAACTTGAATCATTGTATTTCTTTTATCTGGATTAGTAGCTGCTGTTGAAAGAGCTTTAACTAGTACTTTCACTGCATCTCCTCTATTCATTCCATTTCCATATAAATTATCATTTTCCCTTACAATATCTTTAGCACTGAGGTTTGTCACTACGCCATCGATTTTAAATGGTCTAATAGAGTCTATGATAGCATCCAACCCTTCATCTGTGATTACTACTACGGCATCAGCTCGCATTCCTGTATTTGCTTCTACAATTTCTTTTGCATACTCCATACCTTGACCATAGTCATTATTCCACAATGAATCATGAAGAAACATGTTTCCAGGAAGATTACCTGGGGCAGGTTGAGTAGGATGTCTCATTCCTCCAGGGTATACTGGAGTATATTTTTTTATACTTCCATTTTTTAAATCAACCATAAATGCCATGTCTACACCACCACCAGACTGCTCATATTTATCTACAGCTAAGACTAAAATCTTTTTTTCACCTTCAGCTAAGTTAGGACCTCCTAAAAAAGTTCCAAAAAATATGGCTATTATTCCAATAGCACTTACAATTATAATTGCTATAATCAGTTTATTTTTCGATTCCATGTAATCACCTTACCTAAAGTAGAAAATCTTTTTTTTTTTTTTTAATAATTATTAATTTGTTTACAATATAAATAAAATAATAGTTTTTATTTAAAAAATAATCTATTTTTGTAAACTTATAAATTCAAAATCTATAGCTTTTAAATTTCATATTTTAATACTTAACATTTCAATATTTAAATAAAACCATTTAAAAGGATTATTTCGGTTGAAAATATTACTATCAAAGTTAAAACTATAATTCCATAGTCTATTTTCATTATTGGTGATTCTTCTTTATAGCTAATAGCTTCACCACTATAACCTCTAGCTAACATACTATAGTATACAGTTTCTCCCTTTTCAAATGACTTCAAAAACAGCATCATTATTGTAAAAGCAATTTGCTTTAGTCTCCAACTATAGCTAGTTTTCCTGTTCCATATACTAAAACATCTTGATTTTTGAGCTTTAGCTATACTTTCAAGCTCATCAAAAAAAACAAACAGGTATCTTACTGTCATATTTAATATCATCGCCATTTCTTTTGGAAAACCAAGTTTTCTCATTGAGTTTACTATGGAATCTAATGGGGTAACTGAGGATAGAAGAACAATAGTTGACAAACAAACCACTAATCTTGAGAGTAATAATATTCCAAAAAGAACTCCTTCATAGCTAATGGTTAATCCAAATGGTAAGGTGTATAAAACTAACCCTTCCTTTATAAATGGTTGGAAAATAGCTATAAATCCTCCAAATGGTAGAATCATCAAAACCCTTTTTACAAAGTAGCTAATGGAAACTTTGGAAAATAGGAGGAGGAGGATAATATATATTTCAAGGAGTAAGAGAACTTTTAAATCAGTTGTATACACACTATAGATAACAATCATTAATGTTAAAATAAGCTTTATTCTCCCATCTAAATTGTGAATAATGCTATCTTTCCATGTTTCTTGCTCTATATTATTTAATGTAATATTCATCTTATCCTCTATTATTATTAAAATTATTATTATTAAAAATATTATTATTAAAATTGTTATTATAATTAATTTTAATTATTATAATGCTTTATCAATTTCCAAATAATATTCCTCTTTTTTAATATCATTTAGTTTTAATTAATTATTTTTTTTTATTTTTTATAAGATATCCTATTCCATATGCTAGAATAAACACTACAATTACTCCAATTACAATAGCTACTGATCCAGAGATTGGATCTTCTCCAAGTGAAGGGATAATATAGTCTGGCATTGGTGATTCATATAATTCTGCTTCTTCAATTCCAGGATTTAATATTTTTTCTGCTGCACTTTCAAATCCATCAGGATTACTTGAAGCTAAAAATGGAGCTAGAATAGCTATTGTAATAGCTACTACAAGACCAATAATCATGAATTTTTTTGTTTTAGTTTCCATTTTTTATCTCCTTTTATTAGCTATTAATTTTTTTAGTAGCTATTAAATCAGGTCTAACATTATTGATAGCTATATAGACTGTTGTACTGATTAATCCTTCTGCTACAATTCCTATTACAAAGTGATAAATTCCCATGAAATATAATCCTGCTATTAATGGGAAAGCTCCAGCTATCCATAATTCTAAAGCACAAGCAATAGCTGGGATAAATAGTGAAAGGAAAGATGCTATAAATATTGAAGGAACATCACTTAAAACAGCTTTCAATCCTTTAAAACTGTAAAATCCAACGAAACTTCCAATGATTCCCATGTTAAATATGTTCAGTCCAAGTGTTGTTATTCCTCCGTCTCCAAAAGCTAATCCTTGGATTATTAAAACAACAGCTAAGACTAAAAACCCAGCAAAGGGACTTCCAATTAAAATAGCCACTATTGCAGCTCCAACCATGTGTCCACTTGTTCCCCAAGGAATTGGTATGTTCATAGCTTGTATAGCAAAAATACCAGCTGCTAAAACAGCAAGTAATGGTATCTGTTTTTCATCTAAGTTTTCTCTTGCCCATCTAACCGCAAAGTATCCAACAATTATTACTATTATGTAGTAAATAATACATTGCTCTAGTGGTATAAGTCCATCCGGTATATGCATTTCTCTTCATCCTGTTTTTGGTTAAAATATATTATTATTTATTTTATTATATTTATTATTATAATTATTTTTTATTTTTTAATTCAATTGATTTCAGCATAAAATTCAAATAGTGTATTACTTTTTTTAAATTTGCTTATAAATAGAGTATTACATTTTCAGTTTTATACTGTATATTTCTTATATTAAAGGTGTATTAAATTGTTTTTTTCTTATTGAACACTCTTTAATAATTTAAAATTATAAATACCTCTATATAAAGTTTTTCTAAGTAATACTATTGTCTCTATTTCTCCATGAAAGTATTACAATAATAACTTTTTCACTGTTCATATATTCACATATTAGTTAAAAAATTAGTACAACATTATACATTAACTAAACTAAAAATAAATTTTCTAAAAATTTTCATTAAAAGATCATGTCATAATTTTATTTCAAAAAAATATTCCTATAATATATTTTTCATTTTAATAATATATTTTTCTTATTTATAATTTAATTTTCTTATTTATAATTCAAATCTCTTATTTTTAATATATTTTTCTTATTTATAATTTAAGTTTCTTATTTTTAATATATTTTTCTTATTTTTAAATTATATTTCTTATTTATAATATACAGTTTTTAGAAAATTTTTTTTAATGAGAAATTTTATTAGAGAAAAATTTTGACAAAATCATTATAAATATTCTAGTAATTTTTTCATTTCAAAATTTTAGTATACAATACTTTTTGAGTGAATAGATTCTTTTACAATACCTGATTATAAACAAAGCAAATAACAATTGGCAATATGTCACTGCATCAACTTAAGACATACTAGTGGTGCTAAAACTAAAGTTAATCTTTATCCTCCTTTAAAAATACTTTTGAATGGTATAACAGATTGAATCAACTAGTTTACAATCAATAATAGACAATTAACATAACCTTTTTTAATAATAGATTACAAATGATATTGTATGAAGTACGTAGCTTTTCTTAGAGGCATTAATGTTGGCAAAAATAAGTTAATATTGATGGATGATTTAAAAGTTCTTTTTTCTAAGATGGGGTTCACTAAGGTTAAAACTTATCTTCGTAGTGGTAATATTATTTTTGAAAGTGATGATTTGAATATTGATGAATTATCTGATAAAATTTCAAATAATATTGAAGAATTTTTTGGATTTTATGTAGATTGTTTTATAAAAAGTGAAAATGAAATTAATTCTTTGATTAAAAATAATCCTTATGATAATAATTTATCAGAAGAAATATATCTTAGTATTTTTAAAGAGGATATTAATGAAAAACTTTCTAAAGAACTGATTGATGAGTTTAAAAATCTTGTTACTAATGATGAATTTGTGATAGCCGAAAAAGAAATATATTTACTATGTAGATCTAAATATCACAAAACTAAATTTAACAATAACTTTTTTGAATCTAAATTGGAGAATATAGCAACTACGAGAAATTGGAAAACAATGATTAAAATTAAACATTTGTTAAGTTGAGTTTTTTCTAAAACAACACATAATCTTTTATAAATTTGATAATATGATTAGATGCTCCAATCCATAGCAATCTATTTTTTTATACATGATTTCATCGAAAAAGACTGTTTATTCAGTTATTAAAGTATTTAAACAATTATTTTCAGTTGATAGCTATTCCTTCTTTTCTTATTTTTTTCCAAGTCAGTCAAATTTTTCGCAGTTGTGAATTTTAACACACGAAATTAAGATTAGTTTTAGTAATATTTTTTTTAAAAAGTAATACTTTCTTATTTTTAAAAATAAATAATAGCTAATCATTATAATCATCGAAAAAGCCTATTTTTTCTTTTTCATTTTTATTACTACTTTTTTTTTGTAAATATTTTTCATATAAAAATTATTAATTTTTTTTAAATTTTAATAAAATATTATTACTTTTTTCTTTTTTATTACTTCCTTTATAAACAGCAAATAGAATTGTAATAACACAAATATTATATAATGTATTACTATTAATTATTTTTCATGGTGAAGCAATTACTTTTTTGAAAAAAAGTAATATTTAGAATTTTTGTTTTACCATCTATTGGCACTGTTGCACAATTATTTTTGTTCAACGATTTATAAATAAAAATTAATATTTTTTAAAAAAAAATTCAATATATTAAATTTTATTCAATTATATATTAAATATATTAAATCTTGTTCAATTATATATTAAAAATTTTTAATTTTGTTAATCAAAATAAAATTGTGCTACAAGCTCATATTGAAAATATGAAATTTTTTTAATAAAAAAAACTTCCTTCTTTAAACTTTTAAAAAACAAGTTTTTTCAAGATGTAATTAATGGAGAATAAAATGTCAAATTTTAAAAATAATAAAACGATCATAATATTTCTTTTATTTAGTTTGATTTTGTTGTTTGCTGGTTCTGTATCAGCAGCAAATCAAAAAATTACTAATGTTACAAGTCAAAGTGAAATTCAGGAAATAATTTCAGGAAATCATAGCTCTATAAATCTAAACTCTGGCGATACTCTAACTTTTAGCTCAGGAACATATAATTGGGATGTAAATAGAGGAATCATAGTAAATAGAGGAATTAAGATAGTTGGTGAAGGAAATGTAAGAATTATTGGAAATGGCAACACTAGTACTAATAATACCATTAACACGGCATTTAATGTAACAGCTAACAATGTTAAAATTTCAAAATTATCAATTTCAAGATTTTTTTATGGGATCCATACTACAGCTAGGAATACAAACATTTCCCATTGTACGATTTTCAACAATCGCCGTGGTGTCAATACCAATGGTGCTACTAACTTTGCTTTAGAAAATAGTAATATACACAATAATGAAAGAGAAGCAGTAAACCTAAATGGAGAGAAATTTACTGTGAAAAATAATATCATGAGAAATAATGGATTTGAAGCTATTCATGGTCATGGAGTAAATAGCTTAGTAACAAATAATACTATTATTGGCAATGCACGTCCTGGAATGGCTGCAGTTGATTTTCATATCCATGATGGTTCTTCAATGAAAGGTTTAATATTCAGTGATAATGTTGTTCGATCCAACAAAGGAATAGGTATAATATTAATAGCTCATGACAATGCCAAGTTTTTTAACAATAAAATTTATAATAATGCAGAAACTGGAATTATAATTACTAATGAAACTAATAAAAACAATAATATATACAGTAATCGTATTTATAAGAATTTAAATGGTATTGAAAATTATGGAGTGAAAACAAGCTTAAGCAACAATAAGATTTATCATAATACAAAAAACCAAGTAGTCAACACTGCTAAAGATTTTATTAGGAATGGAAATCTAATCAATGGAAATAATGAGTCTAAATCCAAAGTTATTAATGCAAACATTAAAAATCTTGTTTATCGATATTCTGTTAGTAAATTCACTGTTCAAAAAGGAAAATCTACAACTTTAAAGACTGAAATTAAGAATTCAGCTAAATCAAATTCTAAAAGGATGGGTGTTAGAATAACACTACCTCAAGGGATGATAATATCCTCTGTAAATAACAAAAAATACTTTAACAACAAGAAAAACACATGGAATTTAAGTGTACCTGCTAAAAAAACAATTAATTTAAAAGTTGCACTAATATCCAACTCAGTAGGAAATAAAAAGCTATCATTAAATGTAAATGGTCAAAAACAATCTGTATCATTAGTTGTAGTATAAATTATACTACTTTTTAATTTTTTTTGAGGAGATACTATGAATAACCTATTAAAACTTTTCTTTTTTTCTTTTTTTTTAATATCTATTGTAGTTTCCAGTCTAGGAGTAGCTTTTGCACATGATGATTCAAATGACCCAAATCATGTTCATAATTATCCTAGTGTAGTAACTACTGAGGATACTATGAATCCAGAATCTGATGTTGATAGTAAAAATTCAGATGATGGTTATGCAGAAGGATCTGCAGGGAAATCTAACAATCCTGTTAATTCAAACAACCTTAATAATCCTAATTCTGTAGATAATATTAGCTCTTCTAATACTACTGAAAATCAGAGGGAAAATTCAACTGATGAAAATCTTAGCTCAGAAGATTCAGAGATTTCCTTAAATACTATTTTGATAATAGTAATAATTATCATAGGGATCATCGGACTTTGTATTGTTTTATTAAAAAAGGGAATGTTTAAATTATAAGAAGGGAGAAATACAATGCACTTACCTGATGGAATGATGCCTTTAAATCAAGCGTTAATTTATTGGATAATAGTTATAATCTGTTTGGTGATTTTTTTCTTTAGACTTTCAAGTGTAGAAGAAGATCAAAGGGTTAAAAGATTAGTTTTAACAGCTATATTAACTGCAGCAACAATAATTGTATCTACAATAACAGTTCCTTCTCCCTTTGGAATACCTATGCACTTTTTCTTAATTCCTTTGGTTGTAATAATTTTAGGACCTTTTAGTGGAACAACTGTAACATTTTTTGCTTTATTAATTCAAAGTTTAATAGGGCTTGGTGGGTTAACAGTCATAGGAGCTAATGTATTCGTTATAGGAACAGTTTTAGGTTTATCAGTTTATTGTATTTACAAGATTATTTCAAAGTTTAATGAAAGCTTTGGAATTTTTATAGCTACTTTACTTGGAATTTTCATTGCATCTATTAGTCAAATTATTATTTTAGTAATTGGTGGTGTAGCTACTTTTGAAATGTTATTGCCAATATTTACAGTATATTATTTATTCATTGGAATAATCGAAGGATTTATTACAACTTTTATAGTTTCACTTATCGAAAAAATAAAACCAGAATTTTTAACATTAAAAAAGATTTAGTTGATATTAGCTAAAATAAAATGTGGTTGGTCGATATTAGTTAAAATAAAGTTTGTTGATATTAGCTAAAATAAAATAAGGTTTGTTGATATTAGCTTAAACTAAATGAGGTTTAACAAGATGAAATTTAAATGTATAATACCAATTTTAATATTTTTAATATTCTTAACTGGAATGTCTACTGTTAGTGCTCATGGTGTAGATGTAACAGATGATATCATGATTATAACAGATGAAGATAATGCCATTGAAACAAAAAAAATTGTTGATAGTTTGAACCTAGACATCAAAGTTTATAAATTTACATCTGTAAGTGATGTTGAACATCAACTTGAACATGCTAAAGAAAACCCTAATAAAAGAATATTAGCTGTTGCATTTCATGATACTGTTAATAAATTTATAAAAGCAAATCCAAGTTTATCTGACAAAATCATTGTTGTTGGAAGTACCGAATCAGAAATTAATCAAGGTCTTGTAAAGCTAAACCAGTCTGCAAACAATGATAATGAAAATATAGATATTGATTACACTACGATTGTTTTAATCATTGTTATTGTGGGATTAATAGCTGGCTTTGGATTATTTTTATTAAAAAGATAAATTTCTTTATATTTTTTTTTTTTTTTTTTTTTTTTTTTTTTATTTTTTTTTTTTTTTTTTTTAATTTAAAATTTTTTTTTAAT
>Ga0099364_10015348_pt1 | contig 10102 bp, 6 predicted proteins | sample TergutTh196P3_FD_73070 | JGI IMG/M metagenome (GOLD analysis project Ga0099364, IMG submission 73070) | Microcerotermes parvus P3 segment gut microbial communities from Pointe-Noire, Republic of the Congo - Th196 P3 | ecosystem: Host-associated > Arthropoda: Insects > Digestive system > Gut ...
GCGCATTTTGCGGCGGCTTGACTTGACGAAAGTCAACAACGGCCGGGAAGAAGGTCCGGGTCTCGAACGAATCGTCACTAAAAGCAAGAGCATTGAGTTTACAACGCTGATGCACCTGTTCGGTATGGAATTTTTCAACCGACAGGACGATGAGGAATTGCTGGCATTGCTGCGGAGTATTGACAAAAACGCCGCAAAACGGTCGTGGCGGGAACCGGAAGGTGTCCTCAAAAAGACGGATGCCAAACCGCCGGTTCCAGCCCGGGTCGTCTCGCCGCGTGCCAGTGCTTTTAAGCCGGAAATTGACTTGGACGAGGATGAAGGCGAGCCCCTTGGACACGTTTCCAAGGAAGAGAGCGTCGAGTTTATCGAGACCGATTTGGCCGCATTGGGGGCCGGGGGAAAAGACAGCGAAAATCGTGCTGGCGATGCCAGTTCTCTCAAAAGAAAAAAACCGTCTTCGCACAAAACGGAATCGAAGAAAAAATCGTCTGAACCAACAGCCATACCGAAACCGGAAACTGTGATCCTCTCCCGGGAAACCACACCGGAAATCGCTCCAAAAACCGGGACCAAGGCGGAATTGTCGAAAAAAGACGAAACCGGCGGCAAAAAGGTTGATAGCTCTGATGAGAAACCGGACGATCAAGTTGCCTCTGGCACAAAGCCCGCGAAAACAACAAAAGAAAAGCCGGCTCCGGTGACTCATCCTCCGGAAACGAAAAAGACAACATTGCAGAAAAAGGACACGAAAACACCCCCCAAAGCACCAAAGACCACTGCAAAAAAAGATCAGAAGAAAACGGAACCCAAAACTCCCCAAAAACCACCAAAACCTGCTCCGGAAAAATCAGCAACGAAGAAATTGCAGCAGAAAAAGCCGCGATGAGAATTTGCGCAGCCTGTAATATCTTTGCTGTTTTTGCCGGTCTTGAGATTTACTCTTGTGTTTGACGGATCAACTATACGATTGTATATTTTGATGGTGTCATCATTTTCCTGTCAAAAGAAAAACAGGGCGTTTGGGCAAAATGAGCGGTTTTGATTTCTCGGCAGTTGGCAGTTTTCAAACCACAGTGGCCAACGGGTTTGTGGAAGCTGCTGATGCGTTTTCGCGGGCCTTTGACGGGGTGAAAATCTCTGTTACCCTTGGACCGGTCGGAGTTTATGATCCGGCGACACTGCCCGATGCGTACAAATCCCCGGGACTACTCTTGTTACCCTGTTTTGAGGGAAAAGCGGCGGCCATTTTAATCCCGAAATCCACCGGCCTTGTTCCTGCCTGGTGTGACGCCCCGGACGCGACCGGTCAAAGCAAATTGACGACGCTTGCCCAGGAATGGGGCATGAGTTTCTTTCCGGACGAATTTTTTCCGGACGATTTTCACGCGTGCGTTGTGCCGAATCTCGCCGATGCCGTCATTGCAGGCAAGCCCGGCAATCAACCGGGGTTGATCACGTTGGAAATCAAAAAAGAGTCGGGGGAAACGGTCAACGCTTTGTTTGTCTGGCCGCTTGAAACTCCGCAGACGGCATTGGACACGGCAAAACCATCGGTACCAACGGCGAGTTCGGAACTGGAAGCCGCGCTCGGACAGAGGGGACACCAATCCGGCCACGATGGCTTTGTCCCCTTCAGTGCGCAGGAACTGTATTCGTCCGACGTCAGGCAAATGACTCTGGATGACCTGCCCGGTTTTTCCAAAAGTCTGCTCAAGGTGAAAATTCCGGTTGCCGCTGTTCTGGCCAGAGGAAAACGACCGATCAAAATGATTCTCGAACTCGGCATCGGTTCGGTCGTGCAATTCGACAAGCCGTTCGACGCCTTTCTCGATTTACAGGTGGGCCAGATGACCATCGGCAACGGCGAAGCAGTCAAGGTCGGCGACAAGTTCGGCCTGCGGGTTCACACCATTCAATTGCCGAAAGAGCGTTTCCGGCCTGTCGAGGTGCGCAAGGAAGGCGAATACCAGCGCAAAAAACGTTCATGCGCCATCATCGGCAAGGCACCCATCCGCAGCGTCGATGGGAAGTGACAGGTGCATCTCTTGCGTTTCCCGGCAACATCCGCCACAATGGGAGTTTCGTGGTCATTGCTCACGTTTCTTTCCCACCCCGAAGAATAATGCAGAGTGCAGAATGATCTTATGATCAACCGTTGATGTGGAAAAATATTCTTCATTCTGCACTCTTCATTCTGCATTTCCTTCGTGATGAAAAAACCGTGAATGGTTACGTTTCGTGATTGATTGCCTGACCGAATCCCCGCAGGTCCAACATGCCGCCGGAAATCCTTGCCACACTACGCAACCTGTCCGAACCGAACCCGGTTCTCGTCCGCGAACTGAAACAGTTCGTGCGCAACCGGCTGTTGCTGTATTTTATGATGTGCTACCTGTTGCTGCTGTCACTGGTGAGCATTGTCGCCATGACGGAACCGACGCTCCTGCGCGGCTGGGAATTTCTCACGTTCGACATGGTCTCGTTTCACGGTTCGACCGGCAACGGCCTGATGAAACTTGTTCTGTTGAGCTATTACGCGTTCACGTCGGCGTTTCTCGTTCTGTTCGGGGCGGTCAAAATGGGCTTCGAGCGGCTGAAAAACGACCTCGGTTATTACACGACACTGCCCGCATGGCGGGTGATTTCCGGGAAATTTCTGCTCGGCGCGGTGGTTTCGTTCCTGTTTTTCAGCATCGCGCTGCCGTTTTTGACCATCGCCTACATGATGCGCGGCGTCGGCATCGACCTGCTGGTGTATTCGGCAATTTATTTTTACCTCTACACGTTGATTCAGTATTCCATCACGCTGGCCCTCTTTTCAGGTGCCAAAACGCTGAGGCGGGTTTACATTTTCGCGCTCACGTTGCTGTTGGTGCAGGGAATCGCATATTATATCGGCTTTGGTGCCGGCAGCGAATTCCTAGCCGGCAATTTCAGCCGACCGCAGGATGCCTGGCCGGGCTTTTGCATTGAAGCGATGTTCATTGTCATGCCGCTTCCGCTTGCCGTCTGTCAGGTCAGCCCCGAAAGTGCCAATCGCATGTTGCCGATCCGTTTGGGCAAGACGCTGATGGCCGTGCTGCTGGTGCTGTCCGTTTTTGTCCAGTTTCTCAATGTTATGTGGAGTTGGGGGTACGACGCGCTGCAAAATATTTTCTACGGGTTGGGCTTCTTCACCTATTTTTTCATACCCTACGCGATTTTGATCGGCATCTGCGAACGCGAGCAATACACGATCCGCCAACGGTTGCGCATTCCCAAAAGTTTCGTGGGGCGGCTGTTGGTTTTTCCATTCGGCACCGGCGTGTTCAATGCCATCGCGTGGTTTACGGGCTATCTGCTGTTCCTGGCCGGGTTTTACCTGTTCCTGGATTGGGCAGGCGGGACGATATTCAAATTGGGTGCCATTGATCAGGACTTTGTCGAACATGTTCTCAGAATCTGCGTACCGTTTTCGATTCTGCTCTTTGACTATGCCGTGACCGCGTTTCTGCTTTGGAAGATTGTCCTGCACCGTTTCATTTCGCGCGAATGGCTGGCCTTCAGCATTCTGGGGCTGTCATTCGGGTTTTATCTGACGGTAATATTCATGAAACGGTTCAGTTTTTATTCATACGGCACCATGTTTGAAGCCTGCTTCTTTTTGCCGATCATCCTGGAACCGTATGGCCGTGGCGAACTGCTGACTTACCAAACGCTTCTGGCGGTCATCTGGGGGATCGTCCTGCTCATCATCCTGACGCCGTTTTGGGTGAGTGCGTTCCGGCGTTTCACGCGGTATGAAGGCACACAACTCCCGCCGACGTTGCCTGAACCATGATTCTTACAAGATATACAAAATTTGTAACCGTTCACGGTGTTGTGTTAAAAATTGAGAAACTGGTGTTGTAGCAATTCTTCAAATGATGTACCATTTGTTTTATGGATGCCAAAGACAAACGGATTGCTGAACTCGAAACTTTACTCCAATCGGCTTGGGAGGAGATCGCAACGCTCAAAGCACGTATCCTCCAGCTCGAAAACGAGCTTGCCGCCGCCAGGAAGAATTCGTCCAACTCGTCGAAGCCGCCGTCGTCGGACATCGTCAAGCCGCCGAAAGACAAGCCGCCGGTCGATCCGAAAACGAAACGCAAGGTCAAAAGGAAACGCGGTGGACAACAAGGTCACCAGCAACATCTTCGCAAGCCGCTCGCGCCGGAGTTGGTCGACGAAATCGTCAAGCTCGAACTGACGCGATGTCCCGACTGCGGACACAAACTCGATCTCGAAAAAAGTGAAACAAAAGTCACGCAGCAAATCGAACTGGTCGAGAAGCCGTTTTTCGTCACCGAATACCAGCAACTCATGTCTTGGTGCAAGCATTGTCAAGGTTATCACTACGTGCGTTTGCCCGACGCGGTCGAAAAAGCCGGGCTGTTCGGCCCGAACATGATTGCACTCACCGCTTATCTCAAAGGTCGCTGTCACGTCTCGTATCGCACGCTCCAGGAATACTTTCGCGACGTTGTCGGCATCGACATCTCGACCGGCTTCCTTGTCAACCAAGTGAAAAAAACATCCGCCGCGCTCAAGTCGCCGCATGACGAGCTTGCCGAATTCCTGAAACAGCAACTGCATCTTGCCATTGACGAAACGAGTTTCAAGAAGAACGGCAAGTTGCAATGGGCGTGGTGTTTTGTCGCGGACTTTTTCACCTTTTTCAAGATCGACGCCTCGCGCGGCAGCAAAGTTTTGTACGAAACGCTCGGCGACGATTTTCTCGGAAGTCTCAGCAGCGATTTTTTCAGTGCGTATCTCAAATACAAAAACGAAACGTCAACGCTCTTTCAATTCTGTTGGGCGCACTTGATCCGCGAAATCAAGTTCCTTGCGACGCTCAATGACACCAAGGCTTACGGCAAACGGCTTCTCAAGTACGTCAAGGCGATGTTCGCGACGATTCACCGCCAGAGCGAACTGACGGACATTGGCTTCAAACGATTGATGAACAAACACAAACGGTCGATTCAAAAGACGATTCAGCGATTCGTTCCGGAACACAACAAGGCGATTGCGTTGGCGAAGCGTTTTGAAGAGCACGGCGAAAGTGATTTTCTGTTTGTTGACGATCCGTCGATTGCCCCGACGAACAACGAGGCCGAACAAAACATCCGCACGCTGATCATGGACCGAATCGTGACGCAGGGCACGCGAAGTGACATGGGCAACGAATGGCATGAACGCTTCTGGACAACGGTTGCCACCTGCCGAAAGCAGGGACGAAACGTCATGACCTTCCTTCGTGATGCGATCTTCAGTTTTCTGCACGACCTCGCCCCGCCGTCTTTACTGCCGGACCATTGACCACTAAAATGGAACTGCCGTTCCGCCTCTGGGAAGCTCATCGCCCGTGAACGGTTACACGATTGCGGCTCTGACTGCGTTTGTGTTCTGTCTTGACTTGCCGTTTCGCATTCCGTAAAATGAGCGTCGTGGGAACTGAACGACCATGAAATTTGACAATCAGGAGTGTGGCAATGCAAGTTTTTCAACAAGGCTTACTGAAACGGGGAGCGGTTGCTCTTTTCGTGTTCTGTTGCGTTCTCCCCGTTGCGGCGGCCAAGGCGGAGGATCAGTATCTCATCGTGCCGCTCGCGTCGCTGGAGCAGGTCGAGCCGAAGGAGCCGTTGTTGCAACATAGCAATTGGCTCCAATGGGGAGAATTATTCTCTGCGCGATTGGATTCCCCCGATGGTCAGGCGTATCTTTCCCGTCGAATTCCCGAGAAATTTCAGAATCGTGGCATTACTCGTATGGATGGACCTTTTATATCACCAGCAACCTCACCTGCCAATGAAAATGATGCTTTGTTCAACCGTTTTGCCAATGATCTTGCCAAAGTTGATGATGACATGGATTATCTTGTAGTACGGATTGATGGCAAATCTCCCACGCAGGTTCTCATTCGAGGAACGCATACTTATGACCCGGAATCACAGGACTTCACATTCGACATCGACTGGAACAAGCATTACTCCAAAGAACAGAACTCTTTCGCCAAAGCCGTGTTTCTTCTGTGTGAACGGGATTATTACGCAGACCATACTGATGATGTTCCCGGCGCACCGTTTTTTGCCCATCTTGCCCGTGAAGCACAGAAAAAAATCAACGCGGAATTCGGCATGACTCAACCGGCGGACGATCAGTTGGCAGCACCGCGTGCCGGGGGCATGAGTACACGCGAGAACCGGAACCTTGTGCGTTCGTTTGACCTTCTTTCCGGCAGTCGGGCGATTGAGCAGAATCTGGAACTCGACGCGGTGCTGAACGCCTGGAAGCAGGAGCAGCGAACCGTTGACATTGCGGACATCACGGGAATCACTGTGGCCGAAATCGACTGGGAACCGCACATCAGGGATTTGCCGGAAACAAAACTGGACCGCCTCGTGTCTTACGTCCCGGCGGATCAGCACATCATTGTGTTCCCGGATTTTCGCAGCGCGCACAAGTTCGCCAGACTGACCGAGCAAAGCGGTATCCCGGTGTTGCAGTTTCTCAATTACCGCAACACAAGTTCCGACAAGCGAACGTTCCAGCGTTACCAGCGGCAACTTGGCCTGTCGCTGGACTCGCTGAGCGAACTGCTCGGACCGATGCTGATTGACTCGGTGGCCGTCACGGGCGGCGATCTGTATTTCCCGACCGGAACCGACATCACGATTTTGTTTGAGACGAAGAATGCCGACGCATTGCAAACACTTCTGCTGGGCCAAATGACACTCCAATTTGCCGATGACAAAACGGTTGGCAATCCAAAAGACGGGGATAGTGGAGTCCAATACATCAGTTTTCTGAATCAGGAACGATCCGCCTCCGCATTTCTTGCAAAGGTTGACGCGAACACGGTGGTCGTTTCCAATTCGCTCTTATCGTTACGGCAAATTCTTGAAACCAAAGCCAAGAAAAATGAATCGCTTGCCGATCTTCCGGAGTATCGTTTCTTTCGTGACCGCTACAAGGTGGGTGACGCGTCGGAAAGCGTGTTTGCCATTTTAAGTGACGCAACAATTCGCCGCTGGTGCGGACCACAATGGCGCATTGCTGCCTCGCGCCGGTTGCGACAACAGGCGATTCTTGGTCAAATGCAGGCGGAACATGCCGCCGACATTGTCAACGGGAACAACGAGCAGCCTTGGCCGGTTGTGTTTGAAACACAGATCACATCTGGCGAGGAAAGGGAAGATGAAACACGATGCATCCTCTCGCCCACCGGTGTGTTTAACACAAAATATGGCACATACCAATTCCTTACACCAATCGTTGAATTGGACATTGGCAAGGTGACGGAAGAAGAGCGGCGGGCTTACGATCAGTGGCGGGATGAGTACGAGGGACGCTGGCGGCGCAACTTTGACCCGATCGGCATCCGCATCACGCTCGGCGACACCATGATGGCCTCCGACGTGACCGTCATGCCGATCAACGTGCGCACGAATCGCGAATTTGCGCAAATGCTCGGATTCAGCACCGGCATGCGGTTTTCGCCCGACCAGTCGGTTTACGGCACGCCGCTCCAGTTCATCATTGCCATCAATCCTGAATCGCAACAGTTTCGGCGCAATGCCAATCTCGCCGAACAAATGGCAGGCGGCGTTTCGCTCGGCTGGATCGGCAACCATGCCACCGTGTTTTTCGATGACGACCCGTTCTGGCTCGAACTGCTCGACGCATCACAGAAAAACTACATGGCTATACCCACCAATTTCCTGCTCACTGAAGGTAACATTACCCGTTTGCCGATCGGCGTCGAAGTGGCGTCGAGTAACCCGCTCCGGCTGGCAACGTTTCTCACCGGTTTGCGGGGTATGGTCGAGCAGTCCGCCCCCGGCCTGACACAATGGGAGGCACTTCAATATCGTGACGTGCCTTATGTCAAAATCTCACCGCGTGACGACGGCGGCATGGGCATCCCCGACAATTTCGCGATTTATACCTCACACCGCCAATAAGTTGGTATTTTTGAGGTTTTGGAAATTGGGTTGCATGAGGGTTGCGATTTCTTCTTTGTCGTCGGTTTCGACCCGGTCGAGGCAATCGTTGATGCCCGCTTTGAATTCATCGAAGGTTTCATAATACTGGTTGTACAAACACTTTTTCTTCACAAACTTCCACAGCCGTTCAATCAGGTTCAGGTTCGGCGAGTAGCTCGGCAAAAACTGCAATGTAATCCCCAACTCCTTCGCCAACGCCTCCACCAACTTGCAACGTTGATACCGCGCATTGTCCAAAACAATCACAATCGGCCGGCCGGCGTATTGCTTCGCCAGCAGTCGCAACAACTCGCAAACCGTCGTCGCCGTAATGTAACCGTCGTTGCAAACCGTCGTCAGTTGACCCGTGATCGCGTTGAACGCACCCAACACGTTCCAACGCTTGCGACCCGACGGACTGCGGATAAAAACTCGCGAGAAACACCACAAGCAACCCAGGAACGCCGCTTGAACAAAGTGTGCGGCATCGACGAACAACAACACCGATTCACCGGCCTTTGCACTCGCTATTTCAGGCTCCAAAACGTTTTTTTAAAATCCGCCTGCTTGTCCAAATCCGCCTTGGCGGGGATGGCGGCCACCTTGCGAAACTTCATGCCGATGCGGTTCATGAAAACGCGGACACGTTGTTCGCTACGTTTGACGCCAGTTAATTTTTCGATTCGTGCGGCGGCTTCTTTGGACGAAGCAGGCGGTCGCAAGGTGAACTCGTCGATGATGGAGACGCGATGCTTTTCCAACTCGCTTGTCGGATGATTCGAATCGATGGCCGTCACGAGTGCGACGCCGCCTTTCTTGAAATTCTTAATCACTTTGCGAACGGTGTCGTCGTTTTGCTGAACGATGATCGCAATCTCCGGCGCGAATTTTCCACAAGCATGAAGCCACAGAATTTCAAACCGCCGCATGACGCGTTCATCGGGATAGCTGTATCGCAGTTGGTGAAAAAGAGATTTTTCCTCGTCGGTATAAATTGCTCGCAACATGGGGGTCCTCCTTGTTTGATGAATTCCAAAGGAGGAAATATAACATAATTTCTCAATTGTGAAAATGCCAGCCTATTGGCGGTTGGCGGTATAGAATGCCGAAGTGCGAAATGGTGTTGAAAGACCATAAGGAGTCGCATGGCAGTCACGCGAAATATTTCAATCAGAGCCGCGACAGTTATGGAGCGATTTTCCAGTTCGACCGCTCCGTTACCGTCGCGGCTCTGATGAATCGAACAACGAATTTTTGCGAGAGCTCCAAGAGCCGGTAGTAATTGGTCTCGCAATGGTTGCCGCGTTACAGCGATAACGGTTCATTGGCAAGTTGGCGCTCGTGCCGGGTAAGTTCAAACATGTCACGGAGCAGTTGAATGTCGCAGGGGCGTTGTTCGACCTTCCGGCGTTTGAACATGCGTGCCTGTGTTTGGATCATAATGTCCACCGGAGCTTCGGTCACTTGGCCGAACGACCGTGCATAATTGACGAAACTCGGTACGTTCGTCGTCACAAAGCCATACACCATGCTGCAAACGCCGATGATCTTGCCGGTGAAAATGCTCGTGTTGATCGCCGACTTGGAGTAATCACCGATGATACAGCCGACGAACTGCATTCCGGTGCCTTTGCGGTGACCGTTGATTTCCATCGTCACTTCGCCGTAGGTGTTCTTCAGGTCGCTGTTACAGGTGCCGGCACCCAAATTGATCCAACTGCCGAGGTAACTGTGTCCGAGAAAACCGTGGTGTTGCTTGTTCGTGTAGGGTTCGATGATTGACGCTTCGACTTCACCTCCAATTTTGGTCGTGTGACCCACCGTGACGCATTCCTTGAGCATGGCGTATTCAATGACGCGACTCTTGTGGCCGATATAGACCGGCCCGTGCAGATAACAAAACGGCCCGATGGACGCCTCCGACTCAATGACGATGGGACCTTCCGACGTGTCCGTGACGAGGTATTGCCCGATCCTGACGTTCTCGGCAGCGAACACGCCGTCGGAGATTTCCTTGTATCGGCCTGTCCGCAACCGCGCTTCGATATTGTCGTTAAAAATGATTTCCTGGTAGCGAATCATGTCGTGAG
>Ga0099364_10015349_pt1 | contig 10101 bp, 7 predicted proteins | sample TergutTh196P3_FD_73070 | JGI IMG/M metagenome (GOLD analysis project Ga0099364, IMG submission 73070) | Microcerotermes parvus P3 segment gut microbial communities from Pointe-Noire, Republic of the Congo - Th196 P3 | ecosystem: Host-associated > Arthropoda: Insects > Digestive system > Gut ...
CTGCTACGGGGTTTTGGAAATCGGAGATTTCTGCTACGGGATTTTGGAAATCGGAGATTTCTGCTACGGGATTTTGGAAATCGGAGATTTCTGCTACGGGATTTTGGAAATCGGAGATTTCTGCTACGGGATTTTGGAAATCGGAGATTTCTGCTACAGGGTTTTGGAAATCGGAGATTTCTGCTACAGGGTTTTGGAAATCGGAGATTTCTGCTACGGGATTTTGGAAATCGGAGATTTCTGCTACGGGGTTTTGGAAATCGGAGATTTCTGCTACGGGATTTTGGAAATCGGAGATTTCTGCTACGGGATTTTGGAAATCGGAGATTTCTGCTACGGGATTTTGGAAATCGGAGATTTCTGCTACAGATTACCAATTTTAAACATATTTCTCAATCTCTGAAGCCTTGCTAAAACATAATCAGAACCATAACCTATCGTTTTACGCAAAGAAACAGCCTTTGCTTCATGTACAAAATACAAAGGTATCTCCGCTGTGAGCCTCAAAACACCTGTAAGGCAAAATAAAACCTGCTCTGGTAATAAAACAAAATTACCGATAGTCAATTTTGGAGGATACAAAACCCCCGACAACATAATAGTAACCAACATCATCAAACCCGTGAAAGCGGAATAAACCGCAGACCAATGCTGTTCTTTCCCTCTCGGTGAAATGGATAAGACAAAATTAAAAGTAACTAAATTTGCTCCGCTCCACATAATGCCAGAAGATAAGCCTTCAAGCCAAATCAAAGAATATGAAGATTCCGTGAAAAACAACCATAAAAGAGGATTAATCGTTCCTAAAAGAACACAAATTTTCATAGCAGTTTTATTGCCAAATCTATCAATAAATTTTCCCCAAAATCTAAAACTAAAGAGCATACCAATCGCCTGCAACATGGCATAAATCTGCATTTCAACTAAACTCATTTTTAAGACCCTGAGCATAAAAGGACCCCAAAAAGGAGCGCCTATACCTATCGCAAACATCCACCAAAGCCCAAATCTAAGCAATCTCCGAAAATCTTTGTCCAACAAAGGTTCAAATAATTCAAAATTGTTATTGGTAATTTGCCTTTTCCTCTCTGGTTGCTTATTCAACAACCTCAAACCATACAATCCAAACAAAGCTCCAATGATAAAAATAATCGTTAAACCGGATGGCAAATTTTCAAGATTGAATATTCTCAATAAATTAAATTTTTCTAAGAATCTATATCCAATAGAACCAACCTCAGCTTCAAATAAATCAGTAAAAAAACTAAATATATACCCTACCAAAAAACCACAAAATAAATGAATCTGCATTCTTCGGGAAAAAAACCTACCGCGAATCTTTTTAGGAATCAAATCGCTCATCCAAGCTACCCACATATTACCCGAAATAGTTTGCAGGGAAGCAGAAATCAATAACAAACCTAAAAAGAAATAAAAAGATAATTGGGGATTGATTATAGCAAAACTAAATCCGATGAAAATGCTTAATAATCTTCCCCAAAAAGCAAATTTTATGCAATGTTCTTTCCTGCTGCTGACATTTTTATTGTGTAATACTGCATATAATTGAAAAAACTGGCTTAATTGTGCCATGCCAGCCAGCAAACTAAACTGGAGAGGACTAGCGTTTAGGACTACAGCTGCTTTTGTGACAAAATTGCTTCCTATAGCAGCGAGGCTCGTGTGAATTTGGGCAAATATGCCTTCTATCACCGAAATCCGCATTACATTTTTTAATTCTTGTTTTTTTTTCATTGTTTATTATCCGTAAGGGGTTTGGTTGCATCCATTCGGGATGCGGTTTTGTTGTTATGCATCATTTTCTACATAGCTTCACATACCTTCGGCTTATGTAAGGTATGTTTACAATTAATTAAATTCTACATTGAGGCGGAACGCATACATGCGTTCCCTACGAGGCGGAACGCATACATGCGTTCCCTACGAATGCCAATTGATTGGTTGCATCCCTTCGGGATGCGGTTTTGTGGTTATACATCATTTTCTACATAGCTTCACATACCTTCGGCTTATGTAAGGAATGATTTTATTAATACATTTTATCTTCTCACTACTCGCAATCCTTTATCACGACCTCTATACCAAGGATTTCCATTAGAATCTCTAAAACCTATTTCACTACTTCTTTCATCGAGTAAAAAACTACCACCTCTTAAGGAACGAAAATCCCCATTCTCTGGTCCTGTAGGGTCATTAAAAGTTCCATTAGGGAGATATATCGCATACCAATCCCAGACCCATTCTTCAACATTTCCGCTCATATCAAATAAATGAGCCTCATTGGGCTTTTTATCAGCAACGCGGTGAGTTGTACCGCCTGAATTTCCACGATACCACGCTACTTCGTCAATATTATTACTACCAGCATACCTATACCCCATGCCCCAATTGCCTCCTTGTGCAGCGAAATGCCATTCCATTTCGGTAGGCAATCTATACCCATTTCTGCTCATATCTATGGATATCGAATTCCAAATTTCATCATTTTGGATAGGAGCAATTCCCCACATCTCGGTATTAGTGTTTCCTGCGCGAGAATAAACAGGTTGAAGCCCCTCAAAAACGCTTCTTCTATTACAAAAAACAATAGCGTCATACCAAGAAATAAAATCAACTGGACTGTTTATATCTTCAGAGGATTGCGAAGGGTAGGCAGAAATCTGATTGCTATTCCCATCCATAATTTCAGCCCATTCTTCCTGTGTAACCAAATAATTACTGATAAAAAAGTCACTTAAAACTACCGTATAATTATGAGTTGGACGGAAAGACCCACCTTGAATATAAATCATTCGAGCCATACGAAATTCATATTCTCTGGTCACTGTATCACTCGGTATCCAGTTCGCCCTAAAAGCCTTTGCTTTCACAACTACAAGATTTGAATCATCGAAAGGTATTTCTATCGGATCTTCATATAATATGCCAGTATCCTCACTTGGCTCATGCCCATTTAAGGTATAGTAAATTTCATCTTGTCTTTCAGCTCTCAGAGACAAAATTTGATCATCGTAAAAGACACCAGAAGCCAAACTAAAAATTGGATTAGCAACTTTGTTCAGATTATAAGTTTTCGTAGCAATATCGCTTGTTGTGTAACCTCTACGATAAGCTCTTGCTTTAAAAACAGTGGTTTCTGTAATGCTAATCGGTTGAATATATTGCCGAGAATGCTCAGTTGGGTCGGTATTATCAGTTGTAAAAAAGATTCTCACATCATCAAAATCAACTTCAATAGAAACCGTGATAGGTGTAATAAATCCGGACTCTGTTGGTCTAAAAACAGGAGTAGGAATTTTGTTGCGGTCATCATTGTCGTCTTTACTACAAGCTAAAAAAGCTAAAAGTATTAATATCAAGATTATGATTTTTAAAGATTTCATTTATCCTCCATTGGGAAAGTTTATGATGGTGTCCCCGCCCTCAATGCTAACAACTTAGCAGGAATTTGCTCCGTAGTGCCACCACGAAGCGAAGCGGAGTAGCCTGTCATCTCCGATTGGCTTTTTATACGAGTTTATGGAAATCGGAGATTTCTGCTACGGGGCGGAACGCATACATGCGTTCCCTACGAATGAAATCGGAGATTTCTGCTACGGATAGGGAAAACCAAGAAACAAGTTTTTTTTTTTTAACATTTTTGTCAAGCGAAAGCAAAATATAAAAAATCGTTTGACAACAAGCTCTTTATTAAAAAAATGCCCTAATATGAAAAAAATAATCATAATTTTTCTTTTAATAATCCCTATTTGTGTATTTTCCAACGAGTTTGCATTGTATTACACAGTTCATGATTCATTGCAAATAGGATTTTTTGGAGCGCCATATGTCTCCTATACTTCAGATTCTAGTTTTTCTTTAGGTTTTTCGCTTTTAATATTTGAAAAAAATCTCGCTGAAAAAATCCTCGCTGGTCAAGATTTCAATGTTCGAGTGGATATTCGGTATAGTTATGAAGAAGAAAGAGAATTTTTTATAGATTCGCGGATCCCAATCAGAAATTTTTATCAAAATATATACCTAAAACTCGAATACAAAACTGCTCCGAGAATTTTTTATGGAATTGGAGGGAATACAACAAAAGATGATGCAATAAATTATCAAAGAGAGCAGTATAGGTTTCTTGGGGACTGGACAAGAATAATCTCCAAGCGAATGAGTGCTGGTGTAGCGTGGGATTTTTCTGGTTATGAAAATGAAGATATTGATAAACGAGAGGAACGAAATATATTCAATGATTCAGGAAACACGGCAGAAAACTTTTATGATTTTTATCGAGCTATTGGCTTTGGTCCTACTTTCATCTATAACACTCGCTTGCCGAATAATTTCCCGTTGATGGGTTCTTACTATAAAAATGTTGTATTATTTTACCATAAAAATCTTGGTTCAGAATATAATTTTATTACTTTGAATCAGGAATTTCAATATTTTTATAGGTTAAAATCATCTTTATTTCAAAAAAACGATCATGTCATAGCCTCACAATTAATCTCAAATAATACCTTTGGAGATACTCCATTCCATTATCTGCCTGATCAAGGAAGTGGGAATATGATGCGAGGATTTTCTTCTGGAAGGTTTGTTGATGAACAATATCTCAGTGTTCAAAGTGAATATAGGAGCCCTTTTTTGTTTTGGCGAGTGTCATCGGTGGCTTTTTGTGCGGCAGGTATCAGTTATGCGGGCATCCATGATTTTGTATCTGGTAATATAAATTTGACAGGCGGTTTTGGATTGAGATTTGCCTTAGATAAACAACAAAGGGTAAATGTGCGTGCAGATGCGGGTTTCAGCAAGGAAGGATATCAAATTTACTTAAAATTTGGAGATGCGTTTTAAATCAAATTATAAATTACAATTTACAAATTACAAATTATAAATTACAAATTACAATTTACAAATTACAAATGGACGCAGATAACGCTGATATATGGTGAACATCGCCCGCAGTGGCATGGAGATTGCTTCGTGAGGATAGCAATAAGGGACCAGCAACGACGGGGGGAGGGGGGATAGTGACACGGAGATTGCTTCGGGGGGAGGTTCATGGAAGGGACCTCGCAACGACGGGCGGGTAGTGGCATGGAGATTGCTTCGTGAGGATAACAAGAAGGAACCTCGCAACGACGGGGAGGGGGGAGGTTCATGGAAGTGACCTCGCAACGACGGGATAAATGACCTAGCAACGACGGGATAAGTGACCTAACAACGATGGGAAAGGGAGGCAATTATTTCTATCAATTTTTCGGTTAAAATTTTATAGTCAAATTGTTTTGCGGCAAGGAAGGCGTTTTGTGCGTAGGTATCATATTTATTTTTACACATATTTTTAAAGATAAGGATATTTTCTGCGAGAACATCTGGGTTAGGATTATCTAATTCTATACCACAATTGTATTTAAGAATAATTGAGTGAGCTACTTTGACAGTAGAAATGACAGGTTTTCGGGCAGCTAAATAATCAAAAAGTTTGTTTGAGCTATCACCTCTTTTTTTATAATACTCGGAATGTTTGTAGTGTAATAAACAGAGCGAAGCATGTTTTAAAATATCTGGAATACATTGTTTATTGACATAGCCTTTAAAGTGGATATTTGAGAGATTTAAGGCTAAAACCTTTTTTTCGAGTCTTTCTCTTTGATTTCCTTCTCCATAAATAAAAAATTTTATATCTTTATAATCTTTTAATAAATATGCAGTATCAACTATTTTATCGAGGTCATTGATCATCCTGATAGAGCCAGTATAAACGACATTGAAGGTTTGTTCTTCGCTTTGCAGGGGAGGTAGGCAATCGGTCTTTATCGGAGAAAAATTTTGTTCAAAATCGCAACCATTGTTGATATAAAATACTTTTTTCAAATCCACCTTTCCCTCATTTTCTAAGTTCCATTTTTTTTCTTTCAGATAGTCGATATCCCCTTCTTTTGTAAAAATCAGAGCATCGGCTTTTTTATAAATCCAATATTCGCCTTTAAGCATTAATTTACCGAGAATATTTTTTTCTAATTTAGGAAAATGAGTAAAAATAACTTCTGGCCAGAGATCTCTGACCTCGCAAAGGCAAGGAATTTTCAATTTTTGGGCGATTTTTAAGCCAGCAACAAGGGTTAAAGGGTGGACACTGGAAGCGAGAATAATATCAGGTTTTCCGTGAATTTTGATGATTTTATTTGTGGATAATAATAAATTGAGGTAGAATAAAAATATGTTGAGGAGTCTTTTTGCATTGTTTTTTGTTGCTGAAATAGTTTTTATAAAGAAAAAAGGTGGTTCGGTAGTGTAAACATAGTGGACTTTTTTGCCATTTTCATGTAATTTGTCGGCACAGATGATGAGTGGATCATAACCGTTGTTTGTTAGGTGTTTAGCGAAACAAAAATGCCTTCCGCTTTTGTCAATGAACATACGGGTTGCGTAGTGATTGATGAGCCAGATTTTTTTATTATTCATTTATCCTCTATAGTGGAATGGAGATTGCTTCGGGGGGATAGCAAGAAGGGACCTCGCAACGACGGGATAAGTGACACGGAGATTGCTTCGTGAGGATAGCAAGAAGGAACCTCGCAACGACGGGGAGGGGGGAGGTTAAAATGAGGGACCTCGCAACGACGATATAAGTGACACGGAGATTGCTTCGGGGGGAGATGGGGTGTCTCCCTTGCGAATAGGTGCAAGATAAAGCGCTATCGCAAAATAAGAAAAAATGGCGATAAAATTTAAGATTTTAAAATCAAAAAAATTAATGATAATAAACAAAAATGAAAATAAGATTAATAAAAAATAGGTATTTTTTCTAAAAGAAATCAATTTTTGTTTCCAGACGCAGGATACAACTAATCCGAACATAGTTAAAAAGCTGGCAGAAACATTGGCTATAGCAACACCAACAATGCCATATTGAGGAAGTAGAATATAGCTTAAAATGATAAGAATCAGGCAATCAGCAAAAATAGTTATAAAATGATAAATAGGTTTTTTAATGATAGTAAATTGCGTTAAAAAGAAGAATTTTAAAAAGCCAAATAAAGGGACTAATAAAAGATAAGGAAAAACATCAACTCCTTTTAAATAATCGCCTTGAAAAAAAGAATTAAAGATAAAATCTTTACACAAAAACATAATGAGATAAAAAGAGGTAGTGCCAGCAAACATCAATTCCCAAAGTTTTCCAATCATGGTTTTATAATCTTTGTCTTTCATGGTAGAATAGATAAAATGAGTCATGCCACCAATCAAAACAGTGGATAAGATATGCCCAATTCGAGCAATTTTAGAACCAAAAGAATAAATTCCGAGTTCAGTCATATCGAGAAAATGCGAAATCAACATAATCGATATTCCGGAATAAATCCAATACATTATGCTTGTAGGGACGAGGGGAAGCCCTGTTTTTAAAAGATTTTTTGCAATAATCTTATCAAATTTCCCTTGAAAAAATTTTTTATTCTTTATGGCAAAAAAAATCATTAATATAACTGCGGTAAATATGGAAGCAAAGATAATACTATAATATGTAAAACCTAAATAAATAAGGAGTAATATCACTCCATAATAACCTACAGAACTTAAAATTTTGGAAAAAATAAAAATCCGTCTATGGTTTTGTAGTCTCGAAGGAAGCTCAATAAGATAGTTATTGGCAGAAAAAAATATGGCTACCCCTGAAAAAATGATGACCAGACTATATTGGGTGTCGTTGAAGAATAATTTGCTAAAAAATTGATTGAAGAGAATCAAAATCGAGCTAAAAATCAAGGAATTGTATAAAACTAAGCGTTGACCGGTAGTGGTGATGTCTGTTTTTCTAGGGGAGGGGGATAGTGGCACGGAGATTGCTTCGTGAGGATCGCAAGAAGGTACCTCGCAAGGACGGGAGGGGGATAGTGGCACGGAGATTGCTTCGTGAGGATCGCAAGAAGGAACCTCGCAAGGACGGGGAGGGGGATAGGAAGAAGGGACCTCGCAAGGAATGTGGGGAGATGTGACAGTGTTTTCTTTCTGTGGAGCCGTTTTTTGATATTCATCTTCGACAAAATAATCTCTAAAAACAGCGGTATTTAGGTTTAAAACTATCAAAGAGACACCTATCCCGCTAACCACAGTAAACATATTAAATACTCCAAAAGCAGCAGTATCGGGCATGAGACGCGTAATGAGCGGTAAACATAAAAAAGGCATGATTTTGCTGATGAATTCAGCAAAACCGTAGGAGAAAAAGTTTTTTAGAAGTTGTTTTTTTCTGTTCATGTTTTTGAATTAAGAATTAAGAATTGAGAATTAAGAACTAAGAATTGAGAATTAAGAACTAAACTATCACTTTTGTAAGATAATTTGAATAGTCAGATTTTCCATAAAAGTTAACAAATTTATCAAGATTTTGTTTAGTTACATATTTTTTTAAGAAGGCAATTTCTTCTATACAGGCGATTTTTAGACCTTGTCTTTTTTCAATAGTTTCGATAAAATTTGATGCTTCTAGTAAACTAGAATGAGTTCCAGTGTCGAGCCAAGCAAAACCTCTACCCATTTCACTTAATTGTAGTCTATTTTGGGCTAAATATTCTTGGTTAACGGAAGTTATTTCGAGTTCACCACGCTTTGAAGGTTTGATAGTTTTAGCTATTTTTACGACATCGTTGGGGTAAAAATACAGTCCAACGACAGCGAGATTGCTTTTCGGATTTGGCGGTTTTTCGATGATGGAGACAACTTGATTGTTTTTGTTTACTTCAGCGACGCCATATCTTTCAGGGTCATTGACGGGGTAACCGAAGATAAATGCTTTTTGTGTTTTTTCGCAATCATAAAGAACATTTTCGAGTTTTCCGCTCAGACCAGCACCGTAAAAAATATTGTCGCCTAAAATGAGACAAACGGGGTCTTTGCCAATAAAATCTTCAGCAATGATAAAAGCCTGAGCAATACCATCAGGGTTAGGTTGCACTGCATATTGTAAGTTCAACCCCCATAAAGAACCATCTGCAAAGAATTTTTCAAAATGAGGTAAATCGTGGGGAGTGGAGATAATGATAATATCTCTGATCCCAGCTAACATCAGGGTGGACAAAGGATAATAAATCATCGGTTTGTCGTAAATCGGTAGCAATTGCTTGCTAATAATTCTGGTGGCAGGGTATAAACGGGTCCCTGAGCCACCAGCGAGGATGATGCCTTTCATGAGGACTCCTTGGAATTAAGAATTAAGAATTAAGAATTAAGAATTAAGAATTGAGAATTGGGAATTCTTAACTCGTTATTCACGAAACTTATTTATCTTTCGTTTTTCTTATCGCTACCAAAATGGCGATAATTTCATCACAATCCTTATAAATACTTTTGAATTCTTTTTCTTTTAGTAATCCGCTTTCAAACATTAGCTCCAACCAATACGCAGATTCTTCTGCTTCTTTCAGAGAAATTGTCACCTTGTAATAAAAATCGTCTTTAGAGTATCCTCTAATAGCTTCCCGAACATTCGCACCAATGCTTGTTCCACTTCTCAACAATTGTTTCGATAGAACATACTCTTTCTTTTCGTTTACCATAAATTGGTAAAGCTTGATAATTCTTAAAGCAAAACTTTTGCTTTTTTCTAAAATCGCATTATTATCTTTCATATATACTTCCTAATTCTTAATTCTTAATTCTTAATTCTTAATTCCCATGGCACAATTCTATGATAATTAACCGATAAAAAATAATAATGATACAAAAAAGATAAAAATAAAATTAATAAAAAAATGATGGATCTGAAATATTTGTTTTTTATTTTGCTAAGGCAGTGTGGTATGAAGATAATGGCATAGATGGTGAAATACCAAGCTAAGCGTGTAAAAAGTGTGTAACCGTAGATGGTAAGAATATTTAAAACGAAAGCGATACAGATGAAAAAGAATTCCATGATGAATTTTTTGTCTGGATAGTTTTTTCCTGGGTTGGGTGGGGGTAGTGGCACGGAGATTGCTTCGGGGGGAGATTCAAGAGAGGAACCTCGCAACGACGGGGTGGGGGGAGATTCAAGGGAGGGACCTCGCAAGGACGGGGGTGGGATAGTGGCACGGAGATTGCTTCGTG
>Ga0099364_10015350_pt1 | contig 10101 bp, 8 predicted proteins | sample TergutTh196P3_FD_73070 | JGI IMG/M metagenome (GOLD analysis project Ga0099364, IMG submission 73070) | Microcerotermes parvus P3 segment gut microbial communities from Pointe-Noire, Republic of the Congo - Th196 P3 | ecosystem: Host-associated > Arthropoda: Insects > Digestive system > Gut ...
TCATCGCGGTGCATATTTATAAGTGCGGTTTCTGCTGTAGGTAATAAAAATTTTGATTTCTTTGGATCGGAGTCAAAATTTGTAATGAATACTTCGTCGGCGAACTTGGGAAATTGTCCCGCAGCATAACCGCTTTCCCAATTCAGCAAATAGGGAGGCATCACAAACGTATAACCGTTCTTTATATGAAAGTCCACAAAGTAATTCAAAAGTGCCCACTCTAATTGTGCACCCAAGCCTGTATAAACCCACGTTCCTGTCCCCGAGAGCTTTGCGGCACGTTCGTAATCAATAAGTCCCAAACTTGTACACAGCTCTACGTGGTCTTTTGGTTTGAAATCAAACTTGCGTTGTTCTCCAAAAGTTTTTACTGCGCGATTGGCTTCCTTGCCTCCTTCTTGTACTTCAGGCAGGGGAACATTTGGCAGACTTGCCAGTATATCAAAAATCTGCTGCTCAAGTTTGGCAAGTTCGCCGTCACCCTTGGCAATCTCGGCTCCAAGTGATTGCATTTCTTTTATTGTTTCCGGACTTGGTTTACCACCGCCTGAAATCTTATTACGTTTTGCTTTTTGTGCTTCAATTTGCGTTTGCAATGCACGCTTTTGCTCGTCAAGTTTCAACAACTTGGCAAAGTCAATCGTGACACCGCGTTTCGCAATCTGAGTTGCAACCCAATCGGGTTTTGTTCTTATTAAATTAATATCTATCATATGAAACAATACCACATTTTTATTTTCAAGTAAATATAGCGTAGCAAGAAACTTTACACACTCCCTTTTCTATGTTTAAAACTTTGTTAAAAGTGTATAAACCCTCTCCGCCTTGTCAACAATCAATGATAAGGAGGTAAATATGTCTGCACACAACAAAATAAGGAGCGCCACCCGCATGGAACGAAGCCGCGCAAAAGCAATCGCTTTCGGATCGTTCGTAGTTGTCCTGATGGTAACAATAGCCGTGACACTGACAACCGTTACTATGGGGGACAAAAAATCATCTCAAAAGAAAGTCCCCGGCGAAGAAGTCTCCACTGCAATAGTGTTCGCAGTTCCGGTGCAAAATTACACTTCTATATTGAAGAATTGTTCTTTGACCGAACTGCAATACAATGAAACAATGGAAAGATGGGAGTCGCACAAAATGGTTACGTTAGCGGCTCCGCTCGGAACATCGGTAGTAGCAACATTCGCGGGAACAGTCACAAGTGTCCAGGACCACACAATGTATGGACGCCAGGTCACAATCGAGCACCGTGACGGCTTGAAAACAGTATACAGTAACCTGGACAGAAATGTTAACGTGTCACAAGGCGACCGCGTTGAAAAAGGTCAAAGAATCGGCAGCATCGGACAAACAAGTGCAATAGAGTTCATTGCCACACCGCACGTCCGTATTGAAGTCTATAAAGACGGTGCGCGAATTGACCCGAACGACTATATCGATTTTCCTATAAAATAAAAAGTTAATTATTCACTTGACAATGCTGCCCAAAACAGGGTAGCATTTTTTATGAAAAAATTTATCAAAATAATGGTTCTGGCTTGTTTAATAGTTCCGGTTGCAGTGTTAATGACCGCCTGCGGCGGCAGCACACCGTCAGTGCTAAAAGACGGCACATACAAATACGAAAAAACCATGTTTAACTTTAACCAAGTGAACGGCTCAAGTTACCAAGCGGCAACACCGTCCGAAATCATGGATAAACTTATCCAGGAAAAAACCGACTACTTGGCTATAGCTTGGGACGAAGATGAAATTACCGCTTTTGCGTATTATGCTATCGAGGACGCACTGGAAACGGCATTTGATGAATTCGATATTTTCAAAAACGCAGTAATTACATATGACTCCTCGGTTATACAAGATCGCATCTCTATTGTCAACGGCGGTTTTTCAAGCTCTCTGACATCGAACACATTTCCGACCAGTCCGCTTTCGTGGGACGGTCATTTAAAGATAAAAAAGTTCCTTGATAAAATAGTTGTAAGTTTTGATATCCGGGATGTTCCGACAATTGCATCAGGCGTAAAGGAAATCCTTGATCCGTTTACAATTGAAATGTTTTTTAAATGGTATGAATAATTATACCCATTGCAAAAGTTAAATTAATATAGTATAGTTATTTTGAAATAAGCAATATGCGGCGACCCTGTATACAGGGTCCTCCCTCGTATTGCGAAGGAGGACTATGAGACTTAACTTTTTGGGCTACGGACATCAGGATTTAACACCAAGAGTAGGGCCAAACTCGGCATTTATAAAAGCGACTAACCAAGGCAATAACATGCTGCTCATGGATTGCGGCGGAAAAACTATGGATACAATTGACAGACTGGGGTTGCTTGACGGCACAGACCGGCTGATTGCATTTTATTCGCATATCCATGATGACCACATAGACAAAGCCGCCGACCTGCACGCAGAATGCAAGCGTCGTAAAATCGAAATAAGCTATCTGCTCCCCATGGCAAAAGAACAGCGCGACCAAATAAGAAACGATCTGGTCAGGCGCGGGGTAATACGAAATGAAATCACCGAAATAATGCCATACAACGCCGCCGCTATGATGAGGCTGCATGGCATAGAAACAAAAGCACTTGACCACCAACCAAATTGCAAGACAACGGCACTTATCATGCGGAACCATCCGTTCGGCAGACAGGTTCGCACAAAGACCATTTTCGCTCCGGACCACTTTGATGAAAAGTTTATAAGAGAAGTTGTCGCCAACGAAATCGAACTTGATGATTTGTACACGGACTGCACGGATTTTGAAGGAAGCACCTCGCACTTTCCGTTTGGCAAGCTATGCGAAACAGTACCGCAAAAACTTCGCAAGTACGTAACTCTGATGGGCATGACAAGTCCGTCACTGGTATACGCGGGGCGCGATGCAGGCTTTAATACTGCAGACGATTTTTTATACCGGGGAATACCAAACGAAGAAAGAACAAAAGACTACCGCAACATGCGTGGCTGCCCAGGCAAAGAAAAATACAGGCGCCCGGCTGTCCAGCAACGTGGAAACCACTGAGGCGCACATGAAGTTAAGTTTTCTGGGCTGCGGCGCAAAAATGCATGGTGAACCAAACCTCTACGGAAACAATTCTGCTTTTTTAAAAACGGAACATAAAGGCACAATAAATATGCTGATGATGGACTGTGGCGGAAAAACAAAAGCAATGCTCAGGAAAACAGGTGTACTTGGCGGTGTCGACCAGCTGGTTCTTTTTATAACACACACGCACCCCGATCATATTAACCAGGTCCCGTACCTGTTTGAACAATGCAAGAAAAAGAGCATCGAAATGGGATTACTGTTACCGCCGTTCACGGATCAACGCGAAGATATTATCGGAAGTCTCACGCGTAATATTCCGCACCGCGAAATCGAAGCGGCTGCTATATCTCCGCGCGATGTTGTAGACATGATGAATCTGCACGATGTTGACTTTCGTTTAATCGATCACCACGGCAAAGTAGTACAAAGTGTCGCCTTAGTTTTGGACAAGAAAACTTTCCGCACCCAATCAAAGACAATATTTGCAACAGACCACAACGACGAAAAGTTTATTTTGGAAGCAATCAATGACGAGCGGCTGGAAGATCTGTACACCAGCTGCACCGAAAAAGAAGGCAACGGTAACGGCTCGCATCTTCCGTTCGGGCGTTTAAAAATACTTGTACCGGACCGGGAACTGCGAAAGAAAATATGCCTAATGCACATGACGCACAACATACCGGACCTTGGGAAAAAGGAAGGCTTTCGCACCGCCGACAAATTGCTTTATGACCCGGTATTTTATAAAGAACAGATCAGAAAAATAAAATACACCCGTCTTCGCGAGCAAGAAAATAATAATGGTATTGAAATTGACGAATAAATATGATATACTGTTTTGATGAAGTATATTAAAACTCTTTGCATTGTCGCTGTCGTTATTGTGTTAACCGCTGTACTAGGCGGTTGTTCCGACGGCAGCAACAAAAATACGATTGTCGGTGACCGTCTTGTTTCTGTGACATTGCACGCTTCAAAAATGGTCTATAATGTCGGCGACCCGTTTGATTATGACAGCACTTACGTCAACGTAAGAATCAACTCACCGTTCGGCGGTCTGCATACTTTGGAAGAATACAATCTTGGTGAAAACCCGGAAGACTTTGAAATAATAATAACATTTGATTCTTCGGTAGCCGCAGAAAAGAAATTCACCTCAATAAAGCTGCGCGGTACCGATGCGAACCAATACATAGGAAACGTAACAGTGCAATTTGAAGTCAGTATAATAGAAGCATAGCATTGACAATCCGGTAAAGGATATGTTATATTTCTCCCAGGGGGATCTTATGAGAAAAAATTGTCTATATCCTATATCCTATATCCTATATCCTATATCCTATAATTATATTCACTTGTGCATTTATACTAACCGCTTGCGGAAGCGATAACAATAAAAATAATACATCGTTACCAAGACTGGAAATGAGCCAACTTTCATTCCAATGGATATCGGGCAGGGTATTTTGGTCTGCTGTTAATAATGCCATTGGTTACAAGGTCACACTAACCGGCGAAGGTGTTAATAAAACCGAAACGCTTGACAGCACGGCAACAATGTACCAGGTAAGCGAAACTGTAAGCGGACAATATACTGTATCCGTAATTGCCAAAGGAAATAACGTAAATTTCAGGGACTCTGAAGCGCGCTCACTGGATATATCCTATACATACTTCACACCTCTATTGCCGCAGCTCACAATGAGCGAGGTTTTTATTGATGCAAGCACAAAAGTTGTACGATGGGCAAAAGTCTCCGATGCCATTGGTTACGATCTCCGCATAACCTCGGGCAACACAACGGTGGCAACCGCAGACAAAGACTCACCGCTTATCTTCCAATCACCCTCAAACCCTGACGAGATGAACTATATATTTACCCAAACACCCACAGAAAACTCCACGTACTCTATACGTATTACTGCACTTGCCGATACCGAAAATCACCGCGACAGCAACGAGCGCAGCGTAACCATTGCATTCAATTTTCTGACCGCACCCGAAGTATCAACTAACTACAAAAGCGGCGATACTATTGAATATACTTGGGCAAAAATTGCAAATGCCGCGGGTTACAAAGTAACATTCACCGCACAAGGAAAATCTCTTGATGAAATTCTTGTTGCGCCTTACGATAGCAACGGAGTTACACTCACCGAAACCGAAACCAATGTGGTTCTTACAATAAGAGGTCTTGGAAACGGAATTATAAACGGAACAGTAACCGCAGTTCCCGCCCCTCCGACGCAAAGTCCGATACTGATGGATTCTGCTCCCGCAGACATGCCCGAAAAGACTATAATTCCTGCCGCAACTCCGCTTGCTGCTCCTGCCAATCTGCGAATCGGGGATGAATACTTAATTTGGGATGCCGTTACTAATGCAGCAGGGTACTTTGTAAAAATCGGCGAAAACGGAACACCAATAAACACGGGCACAACAACCCAACACTTGGTAGGTAACCTGGCTCCGCCGGAGACTTATTCATTTTATGTTATGGCAATCGGTGACGAAATCACCGGACTTGATTCCGCATGGGCAAGCATTGAACATACGGTAAGTTTCTACGAAAGCGGAATCGGCACGGATGACGACCCGTTTATAATTACAACAGCAGCAGAGTTAACATCTTTCGCCAATTATATAAACAGCGGCAATACATACGAGGGTGTTTATTTTGAACTTGGTGGAAATATTGACCTTGACGGTGTTGCTTGGACACCGATTGGTTCTGGTGAGGAAGTTTACTTTAACGGCACTTTCAACGGTGCAGGTCATATAATCAGCAACTTCAGCATCACCGGCACAAGTATCACAAAGAACCCGGGCACAACGTACGCCGGCTTATTCGGATATAACATGGGGACAATTAAAAATCTCGGTGTAACAAGCTTCACAATAAATGTACCGCCAAGCGGCAGTGCTTCCATTATAACAGTAGGTGCTTTTGTTGTCGGCGGACTTACCGGATATAACGGAGGCACAGTCTCGGCATGTTTCACCGACTCGGCAACTATTAACGTAACCGCGGGCGCAACAGGCAACCCCGGCAACACATGGCATTGCTATGCCGGCGGTCTTGTCGGTCAAAATGTCGGCGATATATCGAATTCATATTCTCTCGCAACAGTCATAGCTCAAGCATATTATCGGGCAATTTCGGGTGGTCTTGTCGGAGTTAACCAAAGTTCCGCCACAATAACAAACAGCTATGCCCGCGCAGCCAACAGGGTAGAAGCCCGGAACATGGACGGCGGCACTAATCGCCAAGCTATTGCGGGAGGACTCGTGGGAACTGGCGGCGGGCTGGTGGAAAATTGCTTTGCAGGAGCAAGTATCGTCGCATTCAACGGCGGTTCGTCTACTGCGGGTAACATTGCTTCACTGGGCGGACTCTTCGGTATCGATACAAACTTTGAATCAATTAACAATTTCCGCCTTCTCCCGCAAGGATTCACCCGTACTTTGGGAACATCTACAACCTACATCGCAACAAATTCTGCGGGCACAACAGTTGCCCCTGCACACCATGAAGGCGAAGAATTCTACACCGACACACTGGGCTGGAGCACCGGCATTTGGCGCATAATCGACCGGACCACTCCTTATCCGACACTCGCAATCTTTGCCTGACAAAACGTCATACGAGAAGCACCCCCGTCATTGCGAGGAGCAAAGCGACGAAGCAATCCCACCGCCAGAAGATTCGCAATCCTACCAACAAAACAGTTGACCTTTTACAATAATCTGAAAATATATCTTGACAATATTTTTTGCATATGTTAATATACTAGCCTTGTGGCGCTTTTCGGCGCTCATAGGATGTTCTTTAACAATTTAATACACAACAAGCACATTTGTACAAAGAAAAATTTTTAAAATTGTTCTTGTCAAATTTTGTGTAATTACAAAACAGTAATTCAATTAACGCGCGAAATAATAGCAATTATCTCGCCGAATCAAAATTCCCTCTTTTATAAAGGGGGTGCCCGAAAGGGCGGGGGTTTTAAAAACTCCCTCAAACATTAGAGTTTGATTCTGGCTCAGGATGAACGCTGGCGGCGTGCTTAAGACATGCAAGTCGAACGGGTGCAGCAATGCATCAGTGGCGGACGGGTGAGTAACGCGTGAGCAATCTGCCTTTAACTGGGGAATAACGTTTGGAAACAGACGCTAATACCGCATATGACCACAACACGGCATCGTGAAGGGGTGAAAGATTTATCGGTTAAAGAGGAGCTCGCGTATCATTAGGTTGTTGGTGAGGTAACGGCTCACCAAGCCAACGATGATTATGTGGCCTGAGAGGGTGAACACACACACTGGAACTGAGACACGGTCCAGACTCCTACGGGAGGCAGCAGTCGGGAATATTGGGCAATGGAGGCAACTCTGACCCAGCAACGCCGCGTGAATGAAGAAGGTTTTCGGATTGTAAAGTTCTTTTATTGGGGAAGAAAAAAATGACGGTACCCAATGAATAAGCCCCGGCTAACTACGTGCCAGCAGCCGCGGTAATACGTAGGGGGCAAGCGTTATCCGGAATGACTGGGCGTAAAGGGTGTGTAGGCGGTTCTTTGCGTCGCATGTGAAAGCCCCAGGCTCAACCTGGGAACTGCATGCGATACGGGGGAACTTGAGTGTGGGAGAGGTTCGTGGAATTCCCGGTGTAGCGGTAGAATGCGTAGATATCGGGAGGAACATCAGAGGCGAAGGCGGCGAACTGGACCATAACTGACGCTGAGACACTAAAGCGTGGGGAGCAAACAGGATTAGATACCCTGGTAGTCCACGCCCTAAACGATGAATACTAGACGTTGGCGGTATCGACTCCGCCAGTGTCGCAGCTAACGCGTTAAGTATTCCGCCTGTGTAGTACGGCCGCAAGGTTGAAACACAAAGAAATTGACGGGGACCCGCACAAGCAGCGGAGCATGTGGTTTAATTCGAAGCTACGCGAAAAACCTTACCAAGACTTGACATCCCACGCATAGCCGCGAAATCGGCAAAAGGACCTCAAAAATCCCGTGGTGACAGATGGTGCATGGTTGTCGTCAGCTCGTGTCGTGAGATGTTCGGTTAAGTCCGATAACGAGCGCAACCCTTGTGAACAGTTGCCAGCATTAAGTTGGGCACTCTGTTCAGACTGCCGTAGATAATACGGAGGAAGGTGGGGATGACGTCAAATCATCATGCCTCTTACGTCTTGGGCTACACACGTGCTACAATGGCCGCTACAAACAGTTCCGATCTGGTAACAGTGAGGCAATCTGAAAAAAGCGGTCTCAATTCGGATTGAGGGCTGCAACCCGCCCTCATGAAGTCGGAGTTGCTAGTAATGGCGAATCAGCATGTCGCCGTGAATGCGTTCCCGGGTCTTGTACACACCGCCCGCCAAGCTATGGGAGTCGGGAGCATCCAAAGTCAGTGAGCCAACCGCAAGGAGGCAGCTGCCTAAGGTGAAATCGATGACTGGAGTTAAGGCGTAACAAGGTAGCCGTACGAGAACGTGCGGCTGGATCACCTCCTTTTAAGAGAAACGCGCAGCAGGAATGCCGCGCCAAACACAAAAAGGTCGAGTTGTCATAACGACAACGTGTACGACAGGAACATAAAAATAAATAAGCAAACGTGTGATATTAAGTTGAAACAAAGACTAGCGCAAGCAAGCAGGCTCCCAAGGGGCTTGTTTTTTATGTAAAAATAATTGACACAGTTTCCACCGGAGCAGTATATTAAATTGTGAATAAAAAGATATCCATCGCAATTATTTTTTTATTGTTTTTTGCGGTAGCCTCGGCTATTTTTACAGGATGTTCGCCAAAACCACCTCAAGGGTACTTAAAAAACGTACCTATAAAATATTATCAAGGATGTTATTTAGACATCCAGTTTCCTGATTTATCAAATCTTGAAGTCGGGAAGATGCACTTTCTATATGACGACAAAATTCACTACATCGTAATAAATGAAAATTATGCGCAAGGAATTTCATTTTGTGATGTTTATTACGATAAAGAAAAGATAGGGAGTTTTATTGATTTCCAAGAAATCAAGGATGATAAAAGAAAGTCTTTTCTTATATACGCAGTCTTTTTGGACGAAAATTATTTATATTATGGAACAAATGTAATTGTTGAAATGAAGTACTTTTATTTTCATGCAGATGGCTTCACAAAAAGGGTGTGGTATTATAAATGTGAATTTTTTCGCTTTAACATAGAAACCGGACAAAATGAAAGCATTGATTTGCCTGTGTTTTATGAGAAACTTTGCGTACTTGACAATGCTGTGAAATTAAAATAAAGGTGGTAGTAAGCGATAACAAAAATTTATCCGAAACCGCAAAAAGAACCAACAAATGAACTTTAAAATGCCCCGTCAAGGGTTTTTTATATTGCCTCTTGCAATGCCACCGCCGCCGTGCTATAATGCCTGCACGGAGGAGTAAAAAATGGGCAAACTTAAACAATGGAAACAAGACATATATAAATTGTTTAGAAAAATAGGGCGCGACTATGTAGCAATGGTTGATGAAGAAGAGTGTCTTGCTGAAAAACTGACATTGTGCGATGCGGAAATCTATGAAATTAACGAGCATCTGGATGGTCGTAAAGCTCAAAGATACCAGAGCTCTGAGGAGTGGTTTGTGAAATCCCCCATCGTGGACAATTTGACGAAGAGTTTAAGCAAGACAAAGATGTCTTTGGAACTTGATAAGGTTCACCTTTTGAAAAGGGCGAAAGAACTGCGCCTAAAAGGGGCAGAGCACAAGTTTTTTGATGCCGAATTTCTTATCGAGGAACAAATCGAAATTGCGAGCCAACTTCGCAACAAGAACTATAACACGCTCGACGAATGGATGCAAAATTCCGGCAAAGATGAGGCTGACGCCAAGTGGTTCGAATGCGCCATTATAGCAAATCAAAACGTCAAAGACAAAGTCGCGGAAACAATGGAAAGGGACATTGCGTATGACCCATATGAAATATTAAAATAGTCTTTGCTCGCATATAATAAAAGTATGAGCGACATCA
>Ga0099364_10015351_pt1 | contig 10101 bp, 9 predicted proteins | sample TergutTh196P3_FD_73070 | JGI IMG/M metagenome (GOLD analysis project Ga0099364, IMG submission 73070) | Microcerotermes parvus P3 segment gut microbial communities from Pointe-Noire, Republic of the Congo - Th196 P3 | ecosystem: Host-associated > Arthropoda: Insects > Digestive system > Gut ...
TTGGAGGACTCATGTTAAACGAATACAATTGCTGGCTTCAAAGCAGAGAAATAAAAAATGAAAGCGGCATAAACTTAAAGACTGTCTCTACAGTTTTTTCCAATGATGCGTTAATCGGTGCAATAATTTCTGAACAGGCAGCCGAGGAATACAGGCTTGGCATAAACAGGCTTTTGGGCTTTTCTCCCATGTTATCACAATATAAGACAGGCGGAGATAAAGCCGCTGTATACCTTGGCACCATAAAATCCATTGCTGGTGAACTAAAGCAGGATCTCTACCAGGGCAGCTTAAGGGAAGGCGGCTTTGTTATAAAGGGAAATTCAGATGGCCTTTTTATTGCAGGGCAAGATGAGTGCGGTCTTCTATACGGTGTTTTCCGCTTTTTGTCCCTTTTAGCACAGGGCAAAGCATCTTCATCCATGGACATAAAAGAGGAACCTGCTTCTCCTTTACGCGTGATAAACCATTGGGATAATATTAACGGAACCATAGAAAGAGGCTATGCGGGTAATTCTATCTTCTATAAAGATGAGCGTGTAGATTTTCAAAGAGACAGAATAAAGGACTATGCCCGCCTCCTTGCCTCCGTAGGCATAAACAGAATTTCAATAAACAATGTAAACGTACGCTTTGGTGCAAGGTTTTTAATAACAGAAGAGATGCTGCCCAAAGTAGCCGAGCTGGCAGAAATTTTCCGCCCCTACGGCATTAAGCTTTTGCTCTGCGTAAACTTTAACTCCCCCATGATAATTGGCAAACTCCCTACATCAGACCCTACAGACAAGGCAGTTATAGAGTGGTGGAATAAACAGACAGAGATAGTCTATAGCTTTATTCCCGACCTTGCAGGCTACCTTATCAAGGCGGACTCTGAAGGACAGCCCGGTCCTTTCCAATACGGAAAAAACCACGCAGACGGCGCCAATACTTTTGCAAGGGCTCTTAAACCCCACGGCGGCGTTATTATCTGGAGATGCTTTGTTTACAATGCGGCACAGGACTGGCGTGACTGGAGCCTTGATAGACCCAAGGCCGCCTATGATAACTTTATTCCTTTGGACGGTCAATTTGACGACAACGTAATACTACAGCCTAAATTTGGACCCCTGGACTTCCAGGTGGGTGAACCTGTTGCTCCCATGTTTGGCGCTTTTAAAAAGACACGCCATATAATGGAAGTACAGATTACACAGGAGTATACAGGGCATCAGATAGACCTTTGCTACCTGCCATGGGTATGGCAGATTATAATGGACTTTAATACTGACTATGGTCCCAACAGCACAATAAAAGAGCTTGTGGGTCCCTACAAGGAAGGTCACTCTTTTATAGAAGGTTTTGCAGGTGTAGTAAATGTAGGGCTGGACAATAACTGGACAGGTCATACTCTGGCACAGGCAAACCTCTACGGCTACGGCAGAATAATCTGGGATCCCAAGCTTAGCGCAAAGGATATTGCAAGGGAATGGTCACTGCTTTCCTTTGGAGCAGGAAGCACAGGAGAAAAGATAGACGACATACTAATGAAGTCTTACAGAACTTACGAAAAGTACAATGCACCTTTTGGAGTAAGCTTCATGTGCAGCCCCATGGGGCATTACGGTCCTCATGTAGAAGGCTACGAATTCTCCCGCTGGGGAACTTACCACAGGGCCAATGCCACTGCCGTTGGTGTGGATAGAACTTCCAAGGGAACAGGTTACACAAATCAATACTCACCCACTGTTTCTGCAATGCTGGAAAACCCAGCCACTTGTCCCGAGGAAAACATACTCTTTATACACAGGCTTCGTTACGACTTTGTAATGAGAAACGGCGAGACCCTTTTACAAAATATATATAACACCCACTTTGAGGGTTATGACGAAGTAGAGGCAATGATAGCAGAATGGAAGTCCCTGGAAAAATCCTTAAGCCCCGAAGTATATAAATCTGTGCTTTCACGCTTTGAAAGGCAGCTTAACAATGCAAGGGAGTGGCGGGATCAGATTAACACTTACTTCTATAGAAAGACAGGTATAGCAGATAAACAGGGACGTAAGATCTACGAGTAATGCATATTTTGTAAAATGAACTACTTCACAAAACGGCTGGCAGTTACAATACTCACATTGTTTCTGGTTTCCCTTCTGACTTTCGCGGCATTTCGCCTTATACCGGGAGATGCCGCCCTCCTTGCCCTTGGCATGGATGCAACAGAGGAGCAGATTGCAGAGCTCCGTACATCCATGGGGTTGGATAAGAGCTTCCCTGAGCAGTACATTATTTGGCTTGGAGATTTTATAAGCGGAAGGCTGGGAAATTCATCCCGCTTTATGGGAGCCTCTGTTTCTGATCTTATTACTGAGAGGCTCCCTGTTACTTTTACACTAGCCACTTTTTCATTTTTATTTACAATAATTATTGCCTTTCCCTTTTCTGTTCTTACAGTAAAAAAGGAAAACTCACTTTTGGATAAGAGCGCAACAACATTTTCTGCACTTGGTATTTCCATGCCGGGCTTTTTTTTGGGAGTTCTCTTAATCTGGATCTTTGGCATATTTTTTAGACTCTTTATTCCGGGCGCATACATCTCTTACAGGGATGATGTAGCCGGCTTTTTTTCCTATATGATCTTTCCTGCTCTTGCAATTGCAATTCCAAATGCTGCTCTTGTAATAAAATTTTTACGTTCTTCCCTCTTTTTGGAACTTAAAAAAGACTATGTAAGGACTGCAAGAAGCAAGGGTGCAAAGGGCCCCTATATTTTAAGAAGGCATGCCTTAAAAAATGCCTCCCTTCCCGTTATAACCCTGCTTGGAATGATAGCAGGTGAAACCTTTTCCGGCAGCATAGTAATAGAACAGGTTTTTGGAATTCCCGGTATAGGCAGGCTTTTAATAACTTCGATTAACGCAAGAGACTACATAGTTGTAAAAACCCTTGTTATATACATTGCCTTTATTGTAGTAATAGCCAATACCCTTGCCGATATTATTTTGCAAATAATGGACCCAAGGATACGCCTTGCAGGAAAAGCTTCTACATGAAAAAACATTTTAATGGCTTTGAGCTTTATGCAGGAACTCTGCTTTCCATAATAATTTTATTGGTGTCACTATTTGGCTTTATGTATCAGGCGCAGCACTATAATGCAATGGACAGCACAAACAGGTTTTCTCCGCCTGGGCAGGGAAGCATACTTGGCACTGACAACTTTGGTCGCGATGTATTTTCCCGCATAATGACAGGTGCAAGGCATACCCTCTTTACAGCTCTCTTTACAGTAGGAGGCAGTGTAATAATAGGCACTTTCTTTGGTTTAGTTGCAGGTTTTTTTAAAGGCATTGTTGACGAAATCATAATGCGCCTTATGGATACATTAAGCTCCTTCCCAGGAATTTTACTGGCACTTGTAATGGTTTCCCTTTTTGACAATAACAGCGTAACACTTATATTTGCATTGTTAATACTTTTTATTCCCGGCTTTACCCGCATTATGCGCAACGGCATGCTGCAGTACGAAGGAAGGGATTTTATCCTGGCAGCAAGAATACAGGGAGTGTCAAACACAAGAATAATATTTTTTCACATACTGCCAAATTTAGTCTCCCAGCTTTTATCGGCATCCGTCATTGGCTTGTCTAACGCAATAATGGCAGAATCTACCATGAGTTACCTTGGGCTTGGCATACAGCCGCCTTCTCCAAGCTGGGGACGTATGCTTTCAGAATCCCAGTCATTTTTGATCAATGCCCCATGGTGCGCTCTTGCTCCCGGTTTTATGATCATGCTTACTATCCTTTCCTTTCACTATCTTGGAGAAGGCTTAAGGAAAAAGTCAGGTTTATAATGGAAAAACTTTTAAAGGTAAGAAATTTATCTATTGATATTATACGCACTTCCAAAGGCAATAGGGAGCAGTATCTAAGCTCTGTAGAAAATATTTCTTTTGATATTTTCCCCGGAGAGGTAGTCGGCATAGTAGGAGAATCCGGTTCGGGAAAAAGTTTAACTGCCCTTTCAATAATGGGTTTACTTGGAGATGATAAAAGGCAAAGCAGCGGCAGTATTTTTCTAGAAAGCAGAGAAATAAACAAGCTGGACGAAAACGAATTAAAAGAAATAAGGGGAAAAGAAATTTCCATAGTTTTTCAGGAACCTTTTTCTTCATTAAACCCTTTAATGAAAATAGGACGGCAAATAGAAGAGAGCCTTGAACTACATGGCGAAAAGGACAGACAAAAAAATAAAGAACAGGTAATAGATATACTAAAAAAAATGCAGCTTAAAGATGCAGAAAAATTACTTAACTCATTCCCCCACCAGCTTTCAGGCGGCATGTGCCAAAGGATAATGATAGCCTTGGCTGTGATATGCAGACCAAAACTCTTGATTGCCGATGAAGCTACAACAGCCCTTGATAATGATACCCAGGAATTAATTATCTCTTTACTAAGAGAAATTAATAAAGACTACGGCACTTCCATTCTATTTATTTCCCACGATCTTTCGCTTATAAGGAAGTAGTGCAGCAGGGTACTGGTAATGTACTCGGGGCGTTTTCTGGAAGAGGGAGAAACAGAAGAGCTATTTAATAAGCCGGCTCATGAGTATACAAAGAGTCTTTTGGGCGCAATTCCCAACAGATTGAACAAGGGTAAGGCTCTTAATGTAATTAAGGGAAGGATCCCTTCCCTGGAAGAAGGGCGCCCAAGCGGCTGTCCCTTCCACCCCAGATGCGAAAAGGCAGATAATGAGTGCAGTCTATCTTTCCCAAAGGCAATATCTATACCCGGCAGCCCTAATAGCCATCCCTTACATTTAAGCCATTGCTGCAAAGCACTGGAGAACCTCTATGCATAATGAGCAGGCTATCTTAAGAGTGCAGAATCTCTCTAACGAATATATAACGCGCCCCTGGGGCTTTTTTGGGAAAAAAATCATAAAACCTGTCCTTTCTGATATAAACCTTGTAATACACAGGGGAGAAATTTTTGGTCTTGTTGGGGAATCCGGCTGCGGCAAGACAACTTTGGCAAAATGTATTTTAGGACTAATTGACTATAAGGGAGAGATTATCTTTGGAAGAGAAAACAGCCTCTTATCAGGTAACAAGAACTTTAAAGACAGGCAAAAAAGAGCTCTGGAAGTTCAGGCAGTTTTCCAGGATCCGGGAGCCGCATTAAACCCGGTAAAAACCATAGGCTGGATACTGGAAGAACCCTTAAAGGCACATAAAAAAGGCACGGCGCTGGAAAGGCAAAAAAAAGTTGACGCCATGCTGGAACTAATAGGGCTGGATGCAGCATATAAAAAACGGAGACCAAGAGAGCTATCCTCCGGGCAAAAGCAGCGCATTTCAATAGGTGCTGCTTTAATGCTGGAACCTTCTTTACTTGTTGCAGATGAGCCTGTGAGCGCACTTGATGTTTCTGTAGGGGCTCAGATCCTTAACCTCTTTCGCGAGTTAAACGAGAGACTGGGACTTGCCATGCTCTTTATTTCGCATAACATGGAACTGGTACATTATTTATGCGATAATATTGCAGTTATGCGAAATGGCAGCATTTATCACTATACAAAGCCGGATTTACAGGCCTGCTAAAATCCTTTCTGCTTCTGCACGCGAATGGTAGGAAGGATTACGCCTTATTAGATCCTGAAAAGTTTCCCTTGCCAGGCTGTCGTTCCCAAGGCTTGCATAGGTTTTTCCAAGTTCAAAAAGCGCATCCCAGTTGGATGAATCGGAACGCAGCAGATCCCTGTATACATCCCTTGCATCGCTTAGATTTCCCGAACCGGCATTGGCTCTTGCAAGATTTAACCTTACAGTGTCATTGGCAGGATCCATGCTTAGTGCTCTTTGGTAGTGCTCTATACTGGAACTCCAATTTTCCATCACTGCATAAACTGCACCAAGGTTATTGTTAACTTCAAAAGAACCAGGTTCCATGCGGTATGCATCCACAAGTAAAGTTAAGGCTTGTTCAGGCATTTGGTTTGCAAGGTATATGCTGCTTAGGTTAATCCTGGGTCTTATATACTGGGGATCCAGCCTTATTGCCCTGGCATAGGCACTAATACCAGTGTTTTCATCTCCTACAGCTTCCGCCGCAAGACCAAGGGTATAGGCCCACATTGCATTTTGAGGATCTGCATCGGAAGCTCTTCTTGCATGAGTAAGGGCTTCATCATTTTTATTAAGAGCCAGTTTGGCAAGTGACATATTGTAATTTGTTAAGCCATGGTTAGGATCAGCAGAAAGCGCTCTTGTAAAAGAAGCTTCGGCAGCACTAAAGTTCCCAAGTGCGCTTTGCGAGGCACCCAACTCTCTTAAAGATGCAAGATCGTTGGGGCTATGCTGCAGAGCGGAATTAAATGCATTTATTGAGCCCTGGTAATCTCCCATACTATACAGGATGCGCCCTATTTCCCTGTGTGCAACTGAATAATCAGGTCTAATCTGCACTGCCCGTCTAAAAGAGGCAAGCGCATCGGCCTGGCGGTTTAATGCCCTTAGGGTTCCGCCCAGGTTATAATGGGCAGGTTCATAATTTGGGTTTAACCTTATGGAACTGTCAAAAGACTGTCTTGCCTCGGCATAGCGCCTAACACTAAAGTAAGACCTTCCAAGATCAAACTGGTACATAAAGTTATTTGGATCCAGCCTTACAGCCTCACTTAAAGAAGCTATTGCATCATCCCACTGCCTTAGATCTCTATAGACCTTACCAAGGGTATAGTGAGGCAAGGCTTGAGTTCTGTCACTTGCAATGGCATCTCTTGCACTAGTCATGGCCCTGTTCATAGCATCCCTGCCTTGGGGGGTATCGGGATCGGAAATATGGTACCATGCTTCTGCAATTTCTCCATGTATCTGGGCAGCAAAACGGTTCTCTCCGGGCGGGATATTATTCCTTGCCTGGTTAAAGGCAGATTCCGCTCCGTTTATGTCTCCCCTGGTTAGACTTGCCCTACCCTGATCCAAAAAGTCCAGTGCCCTGTCCATTTGTTCTCTTAACTCGCGGGAGAGCCTTGCAAGTTCTTCTTCCTGCTGCCTGCGCCGCTCTGCTTCTGCCTCTTCTTCTGCACGGCGTTGAGCAGCTTCTGCTTCTCTGGCTTCTTCTAATCTTTGCTGTTCTGCTATTCGTGCCGCTTCCTGAGCATCCTGGGCTAAACGTAAATTTGCCGCTTCTTCTGCCCTAAGCCGCGCCATTCTTTCATCATGTGCCCTTTGGTCAGCATCTCTTTGAGCCGCAGCTTCTCTTTGTTCAGCAGCTCTCTGTGCATCGGCCTCTCTACGGGCTGCATCGGCTCTCTCTTGTCTAGCAAACTCTTCTTCGCGGGCAATACGTCTTGCCTCTTCCAGCCTTAACTGTAATTCTAAATCATGAGCAGTTAATTCATTGGCAGGAATCTGCGATATACGCAATAATTCTATTGCCTCTGATCTCAACTGCCTTGCCAATGTATCGTTAGGATCATCTATAAGAAGCCTATCCAATAAATCAAGGGCTCTCTGGTACTCTCCGTATTCTAAATATTCTCTTATAAGGCTAAGGGTATTTTCCCTTATCCTTTCACTTTCTGACATAATATAAACATTATGCTCATCACCTTCATTGCTTATGATGCTGGTTCCGGAGCCGCTTCGGGGGCGGAAAAAGCCTGTCCCTTCCATGCTCATATTTCTTAATAAAAGAAAAATACCACCTGCAATCAGTAATAATAAAACTACCCCAATAATTATTGCTACTCTTTTGTCAATATATATATTGCCAATATACATTCATTCCTCTCCTGCTTAGTCTAGTTCAAATTCGCTGTCAAAATCATGAAAATCTTCTGTTCCTGCCCATAGACCTTGAGAGTCTCCTGCTACAGATAATAAACTTTGATTAACTTCTTCCAGAAGCAAACGTCTTCGTTCGGCTGCAATACGGGCTTCCTCTTCGGCGGCTCTGGCAGCAGCTTCCCTGGCAAGGCGTTCTCTTTCCTCCGCTGCTCTGGCTGCAGCCTCCGCAGCTCTGGCAGCCTCTTCCTGCATTACCCTTAACCTCTCTGCGGCAACCCTTTCTTCCCTAATAAAAGCTATTAACCTTAAAATTGGCTCCCGCTGGGATGAGCCCGGATCAAGACGCAGATATTCCTCATAGTCCATAATCGCATCGTCCAAGTCCCCTGTTCTGACATTTGCATTTGCCCTGTTTAAATAGGCGGAGGAAAAACGGGGATCTAACTCTATTGCCTGAGTATAGAATTGCCTTGCTGCCTCATGCTCACCCTTGGTAAAATATGCATTTCCCAGGTTATAGGCAACACGTGGAGCTTCAAAACCGCTTCTGGGGAAAATCTGCATGTATGTGGAAATTGCATCATCTACACGGTTAAGCTGCAGATAAGTAATACCAAGGTATAAAAATGCTTGCACATGCACCGAATCTTCTGCAATGGCATTTTCCAGGAAATGCAGAGCTTCCTGAGGTCTATTTTGCAGAAAAAGTTCCTCTCCTCTCTCGAAAGATGTTTGTGCACCCAAAGAGATGGAAATGAGAAAGCTCAAAATCAATAATATTCCTGTTTTTACCCTTTTCATCTTAATTACTCTTAATTATAAGATCAATTTGTACTATAATATTTAATATCGGATGTTTTCATTATAAAGTACATAAGCAGGAAAAAGTTACTATGACATTGGTATTTACAATTATTCTTGGATTTGGAGTAGTTATTTTACTAATAATACTCTTTAAAAAGGTAATTTTGCCGCAAAGAGCCGCCAATGCTGCAACATTGCAGGATCAAAAGAAAATATATCAAACAATAAGGCAAGCAAAGGCAGCAATAGATAAAGATCCCCAGAATGCAGAGGCTCATTACCTACTGGGGAAGGCTTTTTTGGCAGATAAACGCGAAGAACAAGCTTATAGAGCATATAGAAGCGCAAGCCGCCTTGGTATAGAGGGGAAAAACATACCGGAAATTGAATTTCGAGAAGCATTGGCGCTTTTATATTCAAAATTTAACGAAGAAGAAGAAGCATTAAAGGAATATGTATTACTTATAAAGAAAAATCCCCGTAATCCGGATTATTTTTACCAATGCGGGAAACTTTTTATTTCGCGCGGCCGTCTGGATAGAGCCGAGCAGTACCTTGCCAAGGCAGTTTCCATAAACCCAAGGGAGAGCAGCTACCATGTCGAACTTGGCATGGCATACTATCAATCCAAAAAAGCAAAGGAAGCAGCAACAGAACTTGAAAATGCATTAAAAATTAATCCAGGCGATGCATCTGCCCTTCTTTATTTGGGAAAAATCTATAAGGATCTTAAAGAGTATAATAATGCATTACCATATCTGGAAAAAGCAGCGCAGGATCAAGATTATAAACTTCGTTCTCTGGTAGAACTGGGAGCCTGTTATATGTCTTTAAGAATGACAACCAAGGCAATAACGGAACTTGAAAGGGCAGTTCATTGTATAGAAAAGGATTCAGAGCCGGACAGCCTTTATGCCCGTTACTTCCTTGCAATGTGTTATGAAAAAACAAAAGACTATACCAAAGCCGTTTCTCAATGGGAAAAAATATATGCCGTTAAAAAGAATTTCCGCGATGTAGGAGAAAAATTAACCCAATACATTGAATACAGATCATCCGGAGTTGATAGCAAAAAACAATGAAGATACTCTGTGTCTCGGATCAAATAGATCCCCTGATCTACACCAACAACTTAAAGCATAGATATGCCGATGTTGATTTAGTTCTTGCAGCAGGAGATCTTCCTATGGATTATCTTGACTTTATCATGTCAACATTAAACAAGCCTGTGCTTTTTGTTTTTGGCAACCACCACACAGAGATGTACTCTTACTACAAAGACGGTCCTTCGGCATACGAGGTAAACGACAAGAACGAACTTGAAATGCATCCCTATGGTGCTACATATATAGATTCTAAAATTAAAAAAGAAGAGGGCTTAATAATTGCAGGGCTTGGCGGCTCCATGAAGTATAACATGGGAACAAACCAGTTTACCAACTTTCAGATGAAAATGAAAATTTTAAAACTCCTTCCTTCTTTATTGGTGAATAGAATTTTTAAGGGGAGGTTTTTGG
>Ga0099364_10015352_pt1 | contig 10100 bp, 8 predicted proteins | sample TergutTh196P3_FD_73070 | JGI IMG/M metagenome (GOLD analysis project Ga0099364, IMG submission 73070) | Microcerotermes parvus P3 segment gut microbial communities from Pointe-Noire, Republic of the Congo - Th196 P3 | ecosystem: Host-associated > Arthropoda: Insects > Digestive system > Gut ...
TCTTGTTTGGAGAATTGTGAGGTCTGGTACTCTTATTAATGAGACCTTTATCTCCATATTTCTTATAATTATTGAGCCATGTACAAATGGTTCTTCTTGAGAACGGGGCGACAAGAGCAATCTGATCAATGGTCAGCCTCTTCTCTAATACTGGCTTAATCCACCGTAATTTTTCCTCAACTTGGTCTTTTGGCATAATTTTTGTCATATGCCCGAATCTTAACTGCTGTTGGTAAAAGTGCAATATGTGTTGTCACATTACAATCCCACCCTTCCCTACTAAAGATTTATAGTATATAATGACCTCATTATGGAATTAACTCACGGTGCGAGCGTGGGATTGCCCAGCGATACTAACCTAGCTGCCTCCGCTCCGCCACAACCTCCGTCAGAATTGCAGGCTCCAGTGGTGTCGCCGACCTTGCCAGAGCCCCCACCCCTCACACCATCACCAACCCCCTCAGAACCGCTAACCCCTATAGCCCCATCAACCCCTCCAGAACCCCCAATTCCTCCCACACCACCAGCGTCGCCAGCCTCACCCCTCCCTCAACCTTTCCCTTCAAAGAAGAAAATTATGCTCCTAGCAATTGCTGCGGCTGTCGTAGTTGCGGCTGGGATAATTTTCTGGTTGTCTCGATTACTTAGTCCGGCTCCCGAAACGGCCCAGCTAATTGATGAAACTGATCCAAATGCAGAGTTTATTTCTTTCCCTGTTTCCCTAGAGGAGCGGGTGGAAATTATTAATAGATATCAGGAAGAAACCGGCGATACTCAGGTGATTGTGCGTGATAAGACCACTGGCGAGTTTGAAGTAATAGACACCAATGAGATCTCTCTAGAAGAACTCATCGCCAGCAGAGACGACATTAGTATCCAGCCCGACTATATATACACCCTATCCTCCACCAATGACGCCCTATACGCCCAGCAGTATTCTCTGACCAATATGCAGGTTCCCCAAGCTTGGGATTCGGCCGGCAACAAGCTGGTGACAGTAGCCGTGATTGACGATGGTGTGGATTGGCAACATCAAGATTTAAGAAACAACATATGGAACGGGAGCAATTGCCGTACTCCTGCGGGAGTAAGCTCTGGCGGTTGTCAGGGGGGTTATGATTTTTACGATGACGATAAAAATCCTATGCCAGCGAACAGGTGTGAGATACCTACTGACAGCGGTGGCAGCAGACCATGCTCGGGAAATGAGTGCCAGCCTTGTAGCCATGGCACTCACGTAGCTGGTGTCATTGGAGCAGTTAGGAATAATCGTTTAGGGATAGCTGGTATAGGCAAGAATGTGGAAATCATGGCCTTGCGAGTCAGTGGCACCGACGAAACGCTCAGAACCAGTAATCTGACTAAAGCCATAGATTTTGCTAGAGAAAATGGAGCTCACATCATTAATATGAGCTTTGCTTCCGATCCAGAGCAATGCCGAGAAATCATTAATGAAGCAACCTTTAATGCCATTAAGCGTTTTCCTGGGCTGGTAGTTATATCGGCAGGAAATCATGATGCACATCTAGTAAACAATCTAACCACCTTCCCTGCTGGCCTTGGATTTAACTGTCTTAACTTTTGGGCGGGTCTAAATAATATTATTGTTGTCGGCTCTTCTGAAAGCAATGACACCAGAAGCGATTTTAGCAATTATGGCAATATTCACTTATTTGCGCCAGGGAGAGATATAGTAAGTACTCAGCCGAATAATAAATATGGTTCCAAAAGTGGTACGTCTTTTTCTGCTCCCAATGTATCCGGCGTAGCGTCTTTGCTTCTTAGCACCAAGACCATGAGCGCCAGAGAGATTAGAGATGTTTTGATGACAACTGTGGACAAAGGAAGCGTTGGTTTAGATCAGTCAGTGGCTGGAGGCAGAGTCAATGCTTATAACGCTCTGCTAGAAATAACAGAGACTACCCAAACCACTCCCTCACCTTCTCCTGATTCCTCCCCCACCACTTCCCCCACTGCTCTCATCAGATATGTCAACATCAATCAAGCATCATATACCACTACTCAGTTATCAGAATCCAACAGAGAGCCAGTAACTTCGACCCAAACATTCCCTTGTGGAACTATGTTAGAACTGGTGGGTTTTGGTCTAGAAGATGCCTGCTCTTTTGGGCCCACCATCACCACCTCTACTGGTGCAAGTGTTCGCCAGTATTGTGAAGTTAAGCGTGGCAGAACAACAATCTACGTGGACAGAACCAACTTGCAGGCTGACGAACCCAACTGTTCTGCATCCGCCACCGCCACCTGCCCTGCTGGCGGATACCAACTCTTTAACGAGCCCATTTCTGGCGGCGCCCGTAGCGTAGGGGCGCTAGAAAATCTCTTTACCAGAAAATGTCCTAATCATGGTCTAGCCAGCATCAGAACAGAGACACTGTTATCTGCAGGATGGGTAACTCCTCCAATTGAGGGAGAAGGCAATAGTGCCAGTTCAATGACCGACTATTGTTACCGATGTCCTAATCCTACAGCCGATGCCTGTCCAGCCGGTGGGTATACGTCTTTCGATACTTCTAGGAGCACAAGCTCGATTCCCCTCGACCTCATGGCTATAGAAGGAATGTATCGTCTCAGATGCAGCAACTGGGCCGATTTAGACGAGAGTCAGCTAACCTTCAATGCGGCCAGAACTCGTGCCATTTCTGTCAATTCGTCAGCCTTGATAGCTGACAGAATTGTAGTACGTAAAGTGGGAATCAGCAGCACTTCCGATCCAGCAGACTATTGCTATAAGTGTCCCTCTCCTTCCCCCGAACCCACCGAAACCATCATCAGATTTTCCACCACCACCCCCTCCGCATACACCACCATCCAACCAACAGGAACAGGACAGGTCACTGGCACTCAACCATTACCCTGCGGAGCCAGATTAGAACTAGAAGCCGATATCAGTCAAGCTTGCAATTTCGGACCCAATGTATCCAATGGCCGCCAATACTGTCGGGCCACATACAACGGAACCACCATCTATGTTGACCGCACCAATCTGACAACCACTGCTCCAACTAATTGCCCTTGCCCGGAGGGCGACTATTATCCTTTTGGTAATGTTGGCAGTGGAGGCGTAATAGTTGGTGCCTTGGAAACTATGTTTAGAAATCGGTGTCCAAATCACGGTTTAGCCGACACTAGCACCAGAACTCTCTCAGCTGACGGGTGGGTAATCGCTCAGGTTGGCAAAACTGGCTCGAATAATGTTGATGAATACTGCTATAGATGCCCCACTCAACCCCTACCTTCCACCCCTTCCTCTCCTTCACCTTCCCCATCTCCCTCGCCTTCACCCTCTCCGTCTCCATCTCCCTCTCCTTCCCCCACCCCCATCGACCGCGAATCCTGCCCCAATGGCCGCCGCTACACTCAGGCCCAGTGGAGTTCCTACGGCGAAAGAGAATGTAGGGCATGGGAAGAAGACTATCGACTTTTCAATTCGCTCAGAAGATAGGGCACGAGTTCTAAAACCAAACCGGACAGTATAATGATCCGGATATGGCAAAACAAATAGATTTTAATGAACGACAACAGATTGATTCTCTGTTAAAGCAGCAAGTTTCAATGAGAAACATAGCTAAAGAGTTAAAAAGAAGTCCTGACTCAATTGCTAGTGAAGTAAGAAGGAATAGTGATAGCAATGGTTATCATGCTATTAGTGCTCAGGTACGAGCTCAACAACGAATGAAAAGGACTCAAAGTCTTAGAGCAAAAAAGAATGATGAGGTTTGGGGCTATGTCATTAACAAACTACGATGTGGTTGGTCGCCAGAACAAATAGCAGGTAGGTTAAAAAGAGAAAGAGGAAAAACAGTAATTTGCCATGAAACAATTTACCAATACATTTATGCCAATCCTCAGAAGCAACTCGCTCAATATCTAGTCAGAGATCATAAGAGAAGAAGAAAGAGAGGTAGTCAGTATCAGTACCGCCGAGGTATTCCAAATAGAGTTTCTATTCATGATCGACCAGAGGAGATTAATACTAGAACCACTTTTGGTCATTGGGAGATAGATACAGTAGAAGGTAAGAAGAACACTGGGGCTGCCACCACAGTCTTAGAGAGAAAAACACGCTACTATCTAGCTCAGAAAGTACCAGTCATTGACTCTGAATTGGGTATCTGGGCACAAAAGAAGTTGCTCACTAAACTACCACTACTGGCTCGTAAATCAGTCACCTTTGACAATGGTAAGGAAAACTACAATCATACCCAGCTTAACCAGCTGGGTATTAAAACCTACTTCTGTGATCCCTATTCATCATGGCAGAAAGGCTCTAATGAGAACCACAATGGTATTTTACGTAGATATATTCCTAAGAAAACTGACTTTTCTACTTTTACCCAACTAGAGCTTAATCTCATTACCCAAGAGATTAACGATCGTCCTCGTAAGTGTCTTAATTATGAGACATCTAGCGAAGCCTTCCATCGTGAGTTACAATATATCAAGAAAGGCAAAGTGTCCGGATTGGGATAGAATTCACTAATGTGGTATAATGGGGGTATATGGCGGAACAAGGTGGTACACTTCTAACTTTAGGCGTTGATCTTGATAGTAAGTTGGGGAGCTTTAGTAAAAAAATAGCGGAAGGTAAAAAAAGAGATAAGAGGATTGAGAAAACTAACTTTTTGATAGACGGAATGCAGGAGAGTAGTTATCTGGGAAGGGGTGATAAAGAAGAACTGGCGGGCTTAGCGGCGGGAGTGATTGAGGAGCTAAAGTCAGCTAAGGGTGATGAGATAGAGGAGATTATGAATAAGCTAGATAAAATTGATGAGGTGTTGAGAGAGGCGGGGGGAGAGGTGACGGCTAAGACAGGCTCGGATGAGGCGGCAGCAGAAGCCGGGGGTGGGGGCAGCATGGGCGGAGGAGGCGATGATGAAGGGGGCGGAGGTGATGGCTACGAGGGTGAGGGCGGAGAAGATAGCGAAGGAGACGACGACGGAGAGAGCGAGGCAGAAGAAGATAGTGAAGTCGGCAGTGAAGGAGAAGAAAGTGCTGAGGAAGTGTCTGAGGAGTTAGAAATTGACCCCGAGTCTTTTGTTGAGGAAGAAGAAGGCGAAGATAGTTTGTATAATGAGATTGTATCTAGGGCGATGAATGATGAGTTGCGAGCAGAAGATATTAAGAGATATGTGCCTTTAGTGGAGGAGTCTGATAAATTGACTGAGGAGCAAAAGGCGGACTTGCGAGAGTATCTGGTTGAGGGATTTAATGCGCTTCCTAAAAAAGGCGGAAAGATGGGAGCGAAGATGGCGGAGTTTGTTTTTGGAGTGCATTACGGAGCTTATGAGGAGTTGATTGGAGGAGGGGGCGGGGAGAGTGGTGAGGGCGGTGGGGGCGGTGAGGACAAGGGGAAGGAATTGGCTGAGACTGAAGTGGAAAAACTATCCAGAGACTTCCTGCGTGATTATAATTTATTTAGGATGTTTTATCAGCATGAAGTGAGCTCAACTATGAATGATAGTAGTGATCCGAAGGCGCGTGCTGGCAGGCTGGCCTTGGAGACGCATATAGACAGATTATGGGATGATGAGGATCCGACAAAGTCGGTATTCGTGAAGAAAAAAGACTTTGATAATTTTAGGAGTTTGGTTGCGGATGCTGGAGCAGGGTACTTGGCCTTGCGGAGGAATAGCTTAGTTGGTCCAGATGTGGTTTACTCGGCAGGATTTGTTGCCAAGTATGATGCCCTACTTAAGGGTATTCCGGAGAATGTTGCCTTATCGAACAACGCTGCTTTTAATGCTCAGCCGATGATGTACGGTGATTATTTCAATGACGAAGACTTTGATAGGCATAACTGGGAGTTCCGAAAGGGCAGGGAAAAAACTACGGACGCAGAAGGGAATGAGGTTGACAAGTTGGGCATTGCGGGGAAGCTCTATGTGGCGGCTTTTGCTATGTTGCGAAGACCATCGAATGATAGATTTCCCAATGGAAGGGATGTTTTTGAGGAGGAGAGAACTTTTAATGCACGTAAGCAGAGATCTGAGGGAAGTAACACTTCTAGTGAAATTATGCACTACCTAATGACTACGGACAATGAATTGTTGGATCATAGGGGGGAGAGCTTGGGTTTTAATATAAAGAAGGATTTGCAGGAAATGTTGGGTGACAATTATGACCCCGAGGCGAGTGAGGATACAATGGGCGGTCAGGTGATGCTGATACTTGGGGGTATCGCGGCAAGCGCTATGGCAAAGGACAATCAAGGCATGCATGCCGAGCAGTGGATGGGGGTGAGAGAATTTGCTGCTCCGGGCTATGATCAGGATGAAAGAAATGAGCATTTGGCTTTGACTGCATACGCCAAACAAAAAACAAATATGAAGAAGGCACTTTATGATGCGTCGAAACCCAAGAATGGCCCGGGCAATATGACCATGTTTCTTACTGATTGGGATGGCATTGAGGGTGTAACCTATGATCCTAGTGACTCCGATTATTTTAGCCAGAAGCCGGAGGATGTCCTGAGAGGAAACAATATGCAGACGGCGATTGATTGGACAGATAGGTACTTGTGTTTTTTGCATACAATGTGGGGTAAAACTAATGGAGAGGGGAAGACTTTGCGAGAGCAGATGACTTTTCATCCCCAGTATTATGATCAGGATGGAATCAATCTATGGGATTTGCTAAATCCGGAGAATCCAGCGTCTTTGGGTGATAGAAAGAGTGACGGAGTGGATAAAATGAGTGCGCTGATTATGAAGCAATGTGATGAGGGAATGGCGAAGGTGGCTGAAATTTCGCAAGAATGGCCTGATACGAAGATAATGAGTGATCTGGAAAAGCAGTTCTGGACTATGGGCACGCAGTTTTCGTTTTTTAAGAATTTGTGTACCTATGTTCCTCCAGATAAAAGAGATCCTGCAACTATGTCAACTAAACAAAAGAGATATATGTATGTGTATGACTCAGCTTTGAGAGATTTAAAGATTTATGCTTGTAAGGTGTTCATGGCATTAAAGGTTGAGCAGGTGCAGAGCGGGATTGGAGTGGGAGCGTATTGGTCGGAAATGGATAGAAAAAAACTACAATATGACGAGCTACTTGAGGAAGCTAGAGTGCTTATGATTAAGGGTTTTGGAGCAGGAATCCAAGTAAGTAATGGAGTAATTGAGCAAGAGCTGGATCAATTTGTTCAAGATAATATTGATATTTTTACAGATACGGACACTAGATATTCTAAAGTGATGATGAATAGACAATATGACTATATTGTGGAGATGTTGTTGGATCACAGTGGAGATACTGACAATGGAGTTTTCCAGAAAATTTATAGGGAGTTTGAGAGAAAAATAAAAGAGCATGATCCTAGTGCTGATCCAGTAAGGGTTTTGCAGGATTTGCAGACGGCTCCGTTGGAAAAGAGGGTTAAGATATTAAAAAAGTATGCTGGGCAGGCGAGCCTGTTCGGAATTATTGATGTAGGAGCTCCTAGTAGAAATCCTGGGTCTGTTTTGCCCGAGCTGGATCAGCTCAGAGCTTTATAAGTCTTAACTTAGTGGCGGTGGACGCTTGCCCGTAGTAAACCACACTTTGAAGTATCTGTTTATTGGATTGGGGGCATCTTTGTCCTGAGCGTATTGATCGAGCCATTCTCCTGCTGATGCTGACTTGCTTTGGTTTACTGGATTGGGGTCAGTTTTCCATTTATCGTAGATTTTTTTGGCCTGACCAACATAGTTGTCATAGCTAAGGCGATCATTGCTCTTTTGCTCAGTGTATTTTTGGAATTCTTCCCCGGCATTAAATATTTTGGGAATATTGGTTTGTCCTCGTCTCGCTCCAGAACGCCAAGCACTCCCCAGCCATGGGCCCCCTGAGTCTCTGCCGGGAACGAGTCCAGTAGAGCTTAGCCAGCCTTCGACAGCGTTTCGATTTGGTCTTTGCAGCATGTTCCCTGCTGCTCTACGCAGTGTTCCTGGAGGAGCTGCCGATAAGTTTGTGGCTAAGCTACTATTAGCAACTCTGTCGCCAAGTGCGGGCAGGGCGGCACCAGCAGCCACCATGGTGGCACTTCCAGCCACCCTCCCTCCAGTTCCTTTCGCACTCTCCTTCACCCTATCCGTCGCTGCTTTCACCACCTCACCCAAGAAGCCGCTTTCGGCGCCGAACTTCTTTTTGATGGTTTCGACGATTTCGGGCATGGCCAAGAGGAGGCCAAGTTGAGCGCAGGTTAGAGCTAGGGCGGCTGCCGAGTTGCTATTGATTTCGCCAGCCATAAAAGGAGGGCTAAAGAGATAGGATTGAGCAGAGGCTTGGCCAACAATGCCGGTGTTGTTGGGGGTCATACCGAGAGTGTCTGAACCAGTCTCAATAGCATAGAGAAGCTGGGAGACGGTCAACATGACAAAGAGCCCGACAAAGGGGGCGATATTGCCAATCATGGAGTTAAACCATTTTTTGGTGAAGTTTCCGGAGGGGAGGGCCCCGAGCATCAGCTGGATGGGGGCGAAGATGACGTTAAAAATAATAATCACATAAGATTTCAGTAAACTCTTAAAGAGTTTCCAAGTGGCGCCAATGGAGGCAAAGAAGAGAATGACGCTGAAGATAATGCTCACTAGGAGGCCGAGGATAGCGAATAGGATGGTGGCGATAATTCCGTTGAGTCCGCTGAGATAGTTCTGGCTGGCCCAGTCGTCAACCATGTTGCCAAATATCGTGGCATTGCCGTAGCCATATAAGCGCCAGAATCCGCCCATGGAGCCGCCCATGATATCGCCCATAACTCCGAGGATGCTTTTATTCATCATCTTGGACAGGCCGTCACCACTCCATCTGAAGACACTGCCGACGAGGAACATGGCGAGATACATGACGTCTATGAGGAGGCCGGCAATGGCATAGGAGAAAGTGACCAGAATAAGGGAAAGAATAATGCGAGGGAGGGCTTTTTGGACAGTGAGGACGAGAGTGCCGTCGAGCTTCTGTTGAAAAAGGATCATAAAGCCCACGATGAGGATGACGAGAGTAAAAAATACATAGGCCACATTGCGGAAGGAGCGCCAGACGCTTTGGAAGATGGTGAGGGAGACATAGCCATAGCCTTGGGCTTGAGCGGGGGGAGCGATATCCAGCCCTATGTTTTGGAGGCCGGAAGCGATGTAAGCAGCTCCAGAGATAGGGATGTCGGTGACGGTGTTCATGGCAAGGTCGATGGTGGGAAGGATGCCTTTGTTGGTATGGACGAGGTAACTATACTGTCCGTTGGGCTCGGGAATGGCTTCGACACCGGCCATTTCTTCGAGAATAGCTAGGCCGATACCGTTGATGATAGACTTAAAAAGTTTAGTCATGCCGGGGGAAACATCGTTGGTGGTGAGGCCGCGGTTGGGCTCGTCAGAGAAAGCAATTTTGGTTTGGGCGGAGATGGCGGCGGGAGCGGTGATTCTCCAAGTGTCGGCAGCGGCGGCGAGAAGGGAACCTAGGGCGATAAGGGCGCCAAAACAAGTCAGGACAATTAGTGGTAGCGAAACTTTACGCATGCAAAATCTATTATATACTAAAAACCGAGAATTTTAATACCTAATAACGTTTGGATAAGCATGATGGTCAGGAAGGCGGAAACAGTGGTGGTAAAACCAATAACAGCACCGGTTAGGCGTTGTTTACCGCGATTGGCGAGATTGGAATTGCCGTTGATGCCGGCGGAGGCGATTTGGATTCCGGAGACAATGATCATAACAAAAAGAATGATGCCAGCTAGGGGAAAAAGGAAAGTGAGGGCGCGGGAGATGAAGTCGCCGATAGTGATACCTCCGCCTGAGCCCCACTCGGTGTTGCCGCTTTGGTAGAGGGGGTTGATTTGGTCGATGGTATCGTGGTCGGCTGCGTTGAGGTTGGGGTTTATTTGGTCACCGCCGACGGCAGCGGCGACTTTGGGGATGAGGTTTAGTAGCATATTGTTTATTATAGCATGCTATAATGTAAAACTTATGGTAAAGAAAATACTTTTTTGTTTGGCGGTAGTGGCGGGGGTTTGGTGGGGGGTGGCTGGAGGGAGAGGGCAGGAAGAAGCCTTTGAAATAGAAACGGGGGCAGAGCAAACCGAGGGAGTTTTTTCAAATTAC
>Ga0099364_10015353_pt1 | contig 10100 bp, 8 predicted proteins | sample TergutTh196P3_FD_73070 | JGI IMG/M metagenome (GOLD analysis project Ga0099364, IMG submission 73070) | Microcerotermes parvus P3 segment gut microbial communities from Pointe-Noire, Republic of the Congo - Th196 P3 | ecosystem: Host-associated > Arthropoda: Insects > Digestive system > Gut ...
TCGGGCATAAGAAAGCCCACAATACAAAAACACACAATCATAATCATGTATGTTAAGAGATGCTGTTTTAACTTGGTGTTTTTTAAATCGATAATGGCAATCACTTCCTTTCAAAAAAATATCAGGGATATCTATTTCTAGCAATAGTACAATATCTATGTCTAGTAATAATACAATATCCCCGCGTAATTAATCAATATCAAATTATTGTTTTTGAATGTTTTTTTAGAATCGCATTTACTGCTCCAATTTGGCGGTTTTTTAACATAGCCGCGACAATAATTTCAATCGGAAAATCATTGCCATTGATTCGCGTTAAAATGTATCCGCGATTGATTATACCGGTTTGCCGGCCCCGGATTTTCCGCAGGAAAACCCAGAGGTACTATAGAAAAAGGAATTATGCCTTCCGGCAGGTTTAAAATTTTTTTAATTCCATCCACAACATCACGCGTCGGATATATGCCGAGCCATACGGCGCCCAAACCAAGATGGACTGCCTCAAGAAGCATATTCTGGGTGGCGGCGGAACAATCTTGCGGCCAAAATTCCTCATATTTGGTTAAAGAGATATCCCCGCATACAGCTACCGCCACGCCGCAATGATTCAACATACCGGCATATGGGTTGATTTCGGCAATTTTGTATAGTAATTCTTTTTCATTTATAATTACGAATTGCCAGGGCTGCTGGTTTCCGGAAGACGGCGCCGCCATACCTGCCATAATAATCTTTTCTACCATGTCTTTTGGCACTGCCTTGTCAAGATATTTTCTTATACTGCGCCTTTCGAAAATTTCTTTCATTATACTCCCTTCCGCCGCCGTTGTCGGCGGCACGAATAGCGATGAAATTTAATTTTTCACACTAATACCTCGCGTAAAATTGCTTCTGTATCTTCGCCAAGAAGCGGGGCGGCCTTCTCATAAACGGGTGGCGTCTTATCCATCTTCATAGGATTGCCCATGCATTTGATCAAGCCGACGCCCGGATCCCGCAACTCAACAATCATGCCGCGCTCATCAAGCTGCGGGTGCCCCATAACTTCGGGGACCGACAAAACCGGGGAGTTCGGGATTCCGGCAGCCGAAAAAGCCTTCGCCAATTCCTCTTTCGTTTTGTTTTTAAAACAACTCCGCAAAACAGGATCCAATTCTTTAAAATTCCCGCACCTTTTCTCATTGCTTTCAAACCTGGGATCTTGATAAAGTTCCGGCATTTCTATTGCCTCAGTAAATTTGCCCCAGCCCGAATCACTAGCAATCCCTACAGAAAAATAACCGTCTTTGCACTCGTATGTGTCATAAGGGACCAGCGTCGCAGCGTCATTATTGCCGCACCGGGTCGCCTGAATCCCCAGCATTGACTGAAAAAGCACAGGGCTTTCCAAAATTCCAAACAGTGAATCAAGCATAGAAACGTCTATATTTTGCCCCTTTCCTGTCAGAAGCTTTTGGTAATAAGCCATGACAATTCCAAGCGCGGCGTTTAGCCCGCCAAGGCCCTCGCCGACAGGCGCGCCGGCTGTTGAAGGGGGCCCGTCGGGAAATCCCGTCATATCCATAAGCCCGCTCATGGCCTGAACCGCGCTATCATCAGCATCTATATGGCTCATCGGTCCCGTTTGGCCAAAGCTTGACAAGGACGCGTATATGACTTCGGGATTGTATTTAATGATATCTTCATAACCAAATCCCAAACCGCCCATAACTCCCGGCTTAAAACATTCAACTACTATATCCGCCGTCTTTGTTAAATTTTTAACCATTTCTATTCCCTGCCCGCTTGAAAAATCCGCCTCTATGCTATATTTATTTCTGTTAACCGAAGCAAAGTATCCACTATGCCCGTTCTTTAAAGGGGCGCGGCGGCGGGCTTCATCCCCGCCCTTTTGCTCAACCTTTATAACCCTCGCCCCAAAGTCCGCGAGCTGCATAGTGCAAAATGGGCCGCCGTAACCCACAGTGAAATCAATAACTGTTACACCTTCCAAAACCCTCATACCCGCTCTCCTTCCTTTGAGCTTTCTAGTGAATTTTCTAATGAACTTTCTACAACGCCTTTAGCTATCAGCTCATCAATTTCTTCATCTTCGTATTTCAGAGATTTAAGATAATACTTTGTGTGTTCGCCCTTGCGGGGCGCCCCGGATCTGATTTTCCCCGCCGTCCCGCTTAGCTTAATTGGTATCCCCGGAAACTTTATTTCGCCTAATTCGCCGTCCGCAAAGCTATACACCATATCCCTGCTTAATATTTGCTCATTTGCCATAGCCCCGGAGACACTATTTACTTTCAATGATGGCGCCGCGGCGCGGCCCCTTTCTTTCTCCGCCGCCTTACCTTCCAGGCTGTATACTGCCGGATGTTCCGCGAGAATAGAACAAAGCGAATCTAAAATCGCGATATCAATATACTGCCCCATACCTGTTTTTTGCCGATGTATCAGCGCCAAACAAACAGCCATTGCCATATATGTACCGCTTATGTGATCCCCAAGCGCGGCGCCTACTCTCGCAGGGGGCCCCTGCGCCAACCCTGTTGCCTCCATTATTCCGCTCATTGCCTGCAACTGCAAATCTAAGCCGATTACATTTTTCATGACGCCGCTCTGGCCAAATCCATTTAGTGAAGCGTATATAATGCCCGGATTAATGCCCTTTAAAGTTTCGTAATCAAAACCCAGCCTATCCATACTCCCATATTTAAAATTCTCACATACGACGTCAACTTCCTTAACAAGCTTAAAAATAATCTCTTTTCCCTCCCGCGAAAACGCGTCTAAAGATATGCTCTTTTTATTCCTGTTTAAAAAAGCAAAATAACCGCTCTCGCCATTTTTTAATGGTTCCCAATACCTGGCCAGATCTCCAACCCCGGCTCTTTCAATTTTTATAGCCTCAGCGCCAAAATCAGCAAGAAGCATGGTTGCGAGGCTCCCGGCATGCGCCTGTGTAAAGTCAAGAATCTTAATTCCTTTTAACGGCCCCATATTATTCTCCTTATTCTATCTATAAATTTTTTTAACTTTTATTCTTTAATAAGCCCTTTTTGCGTTAAAACAGCCTTTTCTTCGTTAAGCAATTTACCCGCCGCGTAATTTACGCCGCTCAACGCGTTAATAATAGCAATCATGCAATCGTCCCGGATTTCCGCAAGCTCCGCTACAGCTTTGCCCTCTGTCATTTCACCAACGCCGCTTATCATTTTTTCGATTAAATCTTCCGTCAAATCCGGCCCGATCAAATAGCTTAAAGGATCTTTAATCGTCGCGCCAAAAGGGCCGTGAAGGTAGCTATCCATGCCACCCTCACCAGCCGACAAATGAAATGTCAGACAAGTCCCCATAAAGGCCAGCCTTATACCAAAGCTGTATATAATGGCGCTGTCAATGTCTTTTGGCGTTGCCACTCCGTCCCTTACTAAATATAATATTTCACGCCACATCGCCTCCTGCAACCTGTTTGCTATGTAACCTTCCACTTCTTTTTGGACGCGCAGGGGCTTCATACCGATAGAACTGTAAAACGCGTACGCGATATCATATGCCTCTGCCGATGTTTTTTCGCCGCATACGATCTCAACAAGCGGACATATGTAAACAGGGTTAAAAGGGTGGCCTATCAAAACCCTTTCCGGATACAAAGCGTTTTTTTGAATATCGGTTGGCTTCAAATTTGAGGAACTTGACGCGATTACAACATCCGGCGGCGCCAGCCTTGAAATCCGCTCGATCAAATCAATTTTCAGGGACAATACATCCGGGGCGTTTTCCTGAACATAATCCGCCTTTTCAAGAGCTTCTTCCAAACTGTCTGTAAATACCAACATTCCTTTATTTTCGGGGGCAACCGCGATAAGGCTGTTCATTTTTAACTCCGCTGTTTCAACCGCCTTAAACAATCTGTCTTTACTACAGGGATCTTTGTCAAACGCTATGACGTTTAGTCCCCTGTTTGTTAATTTTGCCGCCCATGCGGCGCCGATTGTGCCGGTCCCGGCCAATGCGACTGTTTTAATGCTGCTGACATCTCTGAGCATATTTTTCACCTTATAAAGCGCAGCGACGCGCTATATCTATCCTTTCTTAAAAAATATGAATTTTTATTTGGGCAAAACATATTTGCCATCATTAACATCCGCCTTAATCATTTTAAAGAATGATATTACTGTTATTATCATAACAAACGTAAGTGGCAGCGCGAATACGATAACAATAGTTTGAAGCGCCCTAAGCTGGCTGCCGCTGATGATGAAGCCCAGTGGAAGAAGAATAAGCATGAATGCCCAAAGCAGCCTGAGCCAGGGCTTCGCTTCCCCGCTTTCATCAAGGCTGTATTGCGAAACAGACGCGAGCACTCCCGAAACGGCGTCATAAGTTGTCGCCGAAAAAACGAGCAGCACCGCGAAAGTTACCACAAGGACCAATGTTGAAAAAGGTAGCGTTTCTAAAATATTTACGATGGTTTCAGGCGCCCCTATTGTTTGCATTGATTCGACTACATCGATCGCCCCTATATGGTCTTTGTACATGCCATGCCCCTGCAGCGCCGCGAATACAGTGAAACATCCCAGCGTCCCGTATCCGACGGTGCCTACGATCATTTCCCTCATTGTCCTGCCTTTTGATATCTTGGCATAAAACAAGCCAAAATAAGGCGCGTATGTAACAGCCCATGCCCAGTAAAATACTGTCCACCATGCAGGGAAATTGTCGGTAACCCCAACAGGATCCATCCATGTAGAAAACGAGATGAACTTATCCGCGATTACCCCTAAAGAGGTTGTCGCCATATTAAGCGTAAACACCGCGTTTCCCGCAAAAGTTATAAAAGCCAGCAAAATGAGCGCGACCGCCACATTTAACGAAGATAGTCTGCTCATACCTTTCTTTAATCCAAGAAATGTGCTTACCGCGAAAATACACGCGATCCCGAGCAATATACCAACTCTGAGAGGTATTGTGTCAGGAAGCCCCGTTAACCTTGAGAGAATAGCGGCAAAAAGCGGGGTCTGCAACCCGAAGGCCGTCGCCGCCGCCCCAATCAAACCAAACATGAACCCCACATCAATTATCTTTCCAAGAGGGCCGTCGATCCTGTTTCCAAGCGCCCCTCTGCAAACTTCGCTTATACGGAATATCGTGCCCTTTCTGACATAGATCAAATACGCGCAGGCAACCGCGCAAGTAATATATATAGTCCAAGTTATAAATCCCCAATAGTAAGGCCCGAGAGCGGCGGCAATTTCCTGCGCTTCAGGTGTGCCCGCGGCGTAGTGAAGGGGAGGATCCATCCAGTGATACACCCATTGTATTGAACCCCAATAGATTACTGTGGCCCCGATCCCACCGCAAAAGAGCATGCTTGCCCATGCGAAATTACTGTATTCCGGTTTTGTACCGGCGTCCCCCAAAAGGATCTTGCCATACTTGCTAAAACTGATATATAAGCAAAATATGACCGTCCCCAGCGCGAACCATATATAATAATTCCCTAAATTTGTAACGATAAACGCATTAATAGCATCGACGACGCCCATCGCCGAATCAGGAAATATAATAGTAGGCAAGCTTATTATAGCAAGTACCGCGAATGCCATTATAAATAAGGGCTTGTCAAGTTTTCCTGTCTTGTTATCCATCTTTTAAACCTCCTTTAACCTTTTAAATTCATTCAAATTTTCCCATGCGTGCTTTAACGAAATTTCTTTATCCTGAAGTTTTGTTACAAGTTCAACAATTTTCCGGTTAAAAGGGACGTCAATCCCTAATGTTTTGGCAACTCTAACCGTTTCTCCATTAATATTGTTTATTTCACACTTCTTGCCGCTTCTTATGTCTTGCAACATACTCGCGATTTGCGCCCTAAAAGGCGTATATACTTTTTTCCAGTAATTTTTAACTTTTTCTTTTTCTTCGCTGTTATCAAAGCAAACCCTCTCTCTTGTCGGAAGCAGCCCGAACAATTCAACAGGTTTTATACCGAGCTTCGCGATAATATCCGCGCACTCCATACCTGTATAAGCGATACAATCCATCGCGAAATCATCGTCCAATATTTCGCCAACGGTACATCCAAGCGCAGTAGCAAGCCCGCTAAAGCATGAATTGTCGGTAAGCTTAGTCCACCTTACGCCTTTAAGGTTATCAGTAATTTCGGTATGCCCGACACTTTCCATTATCTTTTGAACTTCCAGCACTTTATCCGTTACAGGCCCCTCAAAGCTTCCAAAAGATACTCCCAGGGTTTCTTTGCCTGACGCCAATTTTGAAACGCCCGGCCCCATAAATGTCCCGCTGAACTCAACGCCCCCGCCCATTAAATTGCTTTCTTGAAAAATTCTTTTCGACTTTTCTTCCGGCATCCCGTTTTGAAGCGTAAGTATAATAGCGCTATCACGCGTAAAAGGCTTAATATTCAATAATGATTCTTCTATTGCGTTATGCTTCGTAAGCGATATTACAAGATCATATTTTCCGCTAAGTTCATCAGGATATATTGCCTTTACGGGAACTGACTTTTCTATTCCGCCTACTATTTTCGCGCCGGAGGCCCTTAACGCTTCCACATGCTCCTTATAGTTGTCCACAAGCTCCGCGTCATGCCCGCCTTCTGTTAACAGGGCCCCGATAATAGTACCTATCGCGCCCGCCCCTAATAATGCAATTCTCATAACCGCGCTCCTTCAATTTACTGTTTTACAAGGCGCAAAGCCTCTCTGGCTTCCGCCGGGGACATTATGCTGCCGCCGAGGTTTTCTACGAGACTCACCCCTTTTTCCACAAGTTGCGCGTTCGTAGCAAGCTGCCCTTTTCCTATATAGATATTATCTTCAAGCCCGACCCTGACATTGCCCCCCATTACATACGCCTGCGCGAGCATGGGGAACTCATCCCTTCCTACTCCAAAAGCGCACCAATTATATCCCGCCGGGACATGATCTCTCATTGCGAGTATCGCGCTGGTCGTCGCTTCCGCGCCAAACGGTACCCCCATGCATAGCTGGAATATTGTATTATCGGGAAGCAGCCCTTCTTTAATTAATATCTTTGCCTGCCACAAAAAACCGAGATCAAACGCTTCTATTTCGGGGGTCACGCCTGTTCCCATAAGCAGTTTTGTACATGCCCTCAATTGATCAAGAGTAGCTAGGTATATCATATTTTGCCCGTCATTAAAAGTTCCGCAATCAATAGTGCATAATTCGGGCTTGAGCTTTATGATATGCTCCATTCTTTCTTCCGGCGTCCCCACATCTGTCCCCGGCCCGGGCATTTCAGGGTTTTTGGCGTCAGGTACCCAGTCCCCGCCCATTCCGGTTGTAATGTTTATTACAACATCGACGTCACTTGATCGGATGAGCTTTACAGTTTCTTCATAAAGTTCAAGCCTTCTGCTTGGGACCCCCGTTACCGGTTCCCTTACATGCATATGAATTATGGAAGCCCCTGCCTTTGTCGCCTCCACAGCCGCCCTTGCGATTTCCTCCGGTGATTTAGGCAGATCCGGATGCTTTAAGTGCGAATCCCCTGAGCCTGTAACCGCGCAAGTTAAAAAAACCTTTTTCTTATTTTCCATATTAACCCTCCTTACCGCGTTTTAATTAAACGTACTGTACTAAATAGAATATGATTAAATAAAGAGCAAATGTCATGCCAAGCCATAAAAAACACAAAATAGTTACTATTTGAACAAAATTAATTGTTTAAAACTTTAAAACCGAGTGAATATCAACTCACTTCCCGCCGAATATTTCAGTTTTTTCACTCATTTTGCCATAAATAATCGCCGCGGCGCTTTTTCATCTTTTAATAATTTTTTTTGATGATATAATTAAATTGCCAGCTTGTCCGGAATCGTTTTCGCGGACTGGCGGGCAGCGCGGAGGCAATTATGGATAAATCATATGATAAAAAATACGGTATGGATTTTGACACTTTTTTTAATATTATCGATAACATGTATGATGAAATCTTTATTGTTGACAACAACTACAAACTGGTTTATGTAAATAAAGCTTGTCTAAGGCATTACGGTTGTACACAAAGTGATATGATCGGCAAAACATGCATTGAATTTGATAAAGAAAAATGGTGGGAGCCTTCTTTTTTGTCTTTTCTATATAAAGACAAAAAGGCTTACGGGGCCAAACAAAAATTATTTAACGGGCAGGAAGTTCTGACCCTTGCCACTCCTATATTTGATGAAAACGACAATGTTAAATACGTTGCTATGAATGTTCACGACGCTATAAATGAGATGGATTTGTACTCGACCAAACAACACCTTTCAATCAATGAAATTTCTACTGACGAAAGACCCGATCTTATTTATAAAAGTCAGGAAATGAAAGAAGTGTATGCTTTAGCCACCAAAATAAGCTCGATAGACGCAACCTGTATAATAACAGGGGAAACCGGCGCCGGAAAAACATTGCTCGCAAAGCATATGCACAAGCTTAGCCCCAGGGCGGACAAGCCTTTTATCTCTATCAATTGCGCGAGCCTCCCGTCTGAACTGCTTGAGTCTGAACTTTTCGGATATGTAAAAGGCGCTTTTACCGGCGCGAATTCAGATGGCAAAAAAGGACTTATTGAATCAGCAAACCAAGGGACGATCCTGCTGGATGAAATTTCCGAGCTGTCGCTCTCCGCCCAGGCAAAAATACTTCACGTATGCCAGGAAAAAGAGTATTTGCCTGTCGGCGGTACTAAACCAATTAAAGTTGACGTTAAAATAATAGCCGCTACTAATAAGTCCCTTCTTGATTTGGTAAACAGCGGCCAATTCAGGGAAGACCTTTATTACCGGTTAAATGTAGTAGAAATTTATATTCCCCCGCTTAGAAGGCGCCGGGAAGATATCCCTTTTTTTGTTTATCATTTTTTAAGTGAATTTTCGCAAAAGTACAAGCTAAACAGGAATATAACCGAACGGGCTATGGAGGTTCTTGTAAATTATGACTGGAAAGGAAATGTCAGGGAGCTACGTCATATCGTTGAAAGGATGGTCGTAACTTCGGACTCTTTTGTCATAGATATCCGCCAATTGCCAAAAGCGCTATTTGGTATTGTAGACGCGAAAGATCATTATATATCCGAGGACATATCTTCGTTTGACGAAAAAATAGAGGCATATGAGGCGTATTTGATAAGAAATTCTTTCGAAAAGTATAAATCTTCCAGAAAAGTAGCACAAGCGTTAAACATCAGCCAATCAAAAGCCAATACGCTTATCCGCAAATATGTTGACAAGTAAAAAAAATACCGCTATTGCGTCGCGCCTGATTCTAGCGCGAAAATCAACGCGTTTTTCCAGCCCCGGCCCCTTATGAGGGCCGGGGCGCGAAATACGTCCGCGCGGAGGAGAAGATGGTTATGCGCAGGAGATGATTGCGCACAAGGAGATGACCGCACGCGGAAGATGGCCGCGCCCCGGACAGTAGTTGACGTAACTATCGTAACGTCGTCGATGATCTTGTAGTTATTTCAGTTTAAACTGGGAAATCAACTGTTCCAGCATAGCGGACTGGCTGCTCATCTGCTCTGACGCAGCGGCGCTTTCTTGAGCTACCGCGCTGTTTTGCTGAACAACCTGCGCCATTTGATCTATTCCGTGGTTTAACTGCGTTATGCCATGCGATTGCTCTTTTGACGATTTGGCAATCTCATTAACAATTTGGCTGCTTTCGTTGATGCCTGACACAATATCAACTAAGCTCGCGGCGGTTTCATCGGCAATGCGGGAGCCCAGTTCGGCTTTTTCCATTGAGTTTGCAATCAGGTTGCCCGTATCTTTTGCCGCTTCCGCACTTTTTCCGGCTAAGTTTCTGACTTCCTCGGCCACAACCGCAAAGCCTTTGCCGTGCTGCCCCGCCCTGGCCGCCTCAACAGCGGCGTTAAGCGCGAGTATATTTGTTTGGAACGCGATGTCGTCGATGACTTTTATAACTTTGCTTATGCTCTGGCTGGCCTGATTGATCTCTTTTACCGCTGCCATCATTTCATCCATCTGGCCGCTCCCTTTTTCGGCGTTGTCTTTAATCGTGTTTGCAAGCCCTGCTGCACGAAGCGCCTGCTCTGCGTTTTCATTTTTCTTT
>Ga0099364_10015354_pt1 | contig 10100 bp, 15 predicted proteins | sample TergutTh196P3_FD_73070 | JGI IMG/M metagenome (GOLD analysis project Ga0099364, IMG submission 73070) | Microcerotermes parvus P3 segment gut microbial communities from Pointe-Noire, Republic of the Congo - Th196 P3 | ecosystem: Host-associated > Arthropoda: Insects > Digestive system > Gut ...
AAGACCCCGGATGCCTATGCCAAAGCCCGATTAAGGTCAGTTTAGCCTGATACATTCTGGCGATTTTATTTATCAAATGCTCTGTGTACTTTCTGTCATATTCAAAATAAGCTACCTGAAAGACTGATTTCGGCCCAGGGTCTATAGCTTCGATAACATACCAAATGTCATTATCATGACAACCCAAAAAAATGCCGCCTGTTTCTGTTTTAATCTTTTCGATAGTTTCTGTAATTATCGCCATGTATGCACGGTTTGAGAAAATCACTTTCAAAAACTCATTCCTCCTTCTTTTCAGGCTTTTTTTCCGGAGTCCATCTTATCGAACCCCAACCAAAGCCGTCCTCATCATAATAAACATCTCCGGTTGGCGTTACCTCGACTCTACCATGAGGCCTTTCAAGTATTTCTCTTCTTCTTCTTTTTCTGATTTCTTCTTCGCTAAGTCTCATGAGATTAATTCCTATTTCCCAGCAAAATATTTCAGTTATCTTATCGTCTGACAACAACTCTTCAAGGGTGCAAACAACACCTCCTTCATTGTTGGTTATTTTGCCATTTTCATCGACGTTAAGCCATTTGTGAGTATTTGAACAAGAAGCGTGAGCTAATATTTTACTTCGATACTTTTGCATCACACTTTCCATGTCGTTCATGAGAGTTACACCTCTGTCACCATAACTAAAATATGCAAGTCCAAACACCGACGAAGCGGCGTAATAGAACCTGCATACTTTGGTTTAGTACACACCTTCTATTGCCACATCATCGCTGACTTCGCCGTTGAGCCACATTTCGCAGAGCAATATCCATTTACAGGCCCAACTCAGAGAAGAAGCTGCCGAAGTTGAGCGAGCTTGCGTTGCCTTAAAGTATTTTGGGTCAGCCGTACAAATAAAGTATTCTTCATTGCGCCCAAAGTTACCACGGTATATATGCGGCAACCCCAAGCCGAGCCCTTTTTCATTGTTAGTTGGCAGCGTCCTTGCAATATCAATCAATCGGGGCTTAACCGGCAAGATTTGGATTGAACCCCCGTACATTCCGGGGTCATTTCGGGGATGATCGTTTTTGTAAATCAGCATTAAGTCCCAAACCATGCCCCCTTTCCCGGTTGGCTGGACTTTGCCTCGCCAATATAGTCTTCCTGACCCATCTTCGAGTTGATAGAGCTTAAATGTTGGGAAAAATTTCGCCATCGCCATTTGCTCTGCTTCCAATAAATCGGGGTCGTTCTGGTACCAGTAAAATGCCATATTATCACCCCCTCATTGATGCTAACTTGCCATCAGGCACTTGAATGGCCGTATGTCCCTGTTCTTCCGCTTCGCTTTGAAATTCAACTTCGCCGGACGGGGTGACTACAACATCTTCTCCGCCGCGCAAAGCATCTGCTAAAGCCCTGCGTCTGGCTGCGATTGCGTCTTCATCTGTCGCAAGTGTGCCGAAAGGCACTTGAATGAAAGTCTGTATACTTTGGTTATTGCTCATATCATATCTCCTCGTTTTTATTTCATTGGTCTCTGGAAATGTCAAATATTACCATCGCATCCGTATTATCATGCTTGGCGTTTCTTATATCGGTCCTTCTAGATGCAATGGCTGTCGCCGTATCACGGTCTACTGCATCATCGTTGAATATAAACGGGATGCAAGAATCAATCGGATTGTGTGATGAAGATGCTGTTCTTAGCTTTGAAAGTAATTTACCGAGCATAGTTTTTTTCTTCTTCTTAACAACAGCCATTGTCTTGATGCCCTCTTTATGCCGCCTGATGTCTTCTTTCTATTCTCTTGTCAAATGTTCTGATGATTTCACCATTAGCAGCGATTGAAACAGCACCCTGGCGGAGTTCAGATTGAGCCGCTTGTTCACCCTTATGCTTGACGGACTGAGCATATGAGTTGTTATACAACTCGCCGCCTTGATTAACTAGTGAATCTAAACTGATACCACCTCCGCTTTTCTCCATGACTTGCGTATAGGCAAAGTAATCTCGCATTTCTTGAATTACTCGCGCATCACTGGCAAGGATGGCATCGCACTGCTTCATCTGGTTAATACGTTTTACAAAGCGGTAAATAGACATTATAGGGCTTATTATTATTGCAGGAACACCAATAATCGCACCATATTCATTGAACTGCCTTATTATCGTTCCCAATGAAGCTCCTACGAAAATTAATACAAAGCCTGCGGGTCCCATAGCACCAATACCTACAATCAAACCGATAACTGCACCAACAATCATCAAAGTGCGTTCTTTTTTCACAGTGCTTCGTAACCATGCGATTTCTGCCATGTTTTCCTTAACAAGTTCTTCTGTGCAGTCAAAGCAAAGTGCTTTTCCTGCACCCATACCCGCGCCGTATGAGTCATAGCAGTCTCTACAGATTCCTTTTCCGCATTCTCTGCACGTTGCAACCGCTTGTTGCGAGGGGTGATGATAACATCCCATTGTACCTGCCATATTGAGTTCCTCCTCGTTGTTTTTGTTTTATGGTTTCAGCTTCAACGCTACAAACAGTGTCATTGTCAATCAAAAACGGGCTTGCTGAATAAACAGGTTCGTGTGGCGAATAATTAGTCACAGTCCTTGACAACATCCTATTGAGTAGAGTTTTCTTATTCTTTTTTTACGACACCGCCCATACAATCACCTTTTACGCTGCTTGATGTCTTCTTTCGATTCTTCTGTCAAAGGTTCTTATTATTTCGCCGTTTGCAGCTATTTGAACTGCACCCTGCCGGAGTTCAGCTTGAGCCGCTTGTTCACCTCTGTATTTTACAGACTGCGCGTATGAGTTGTTAAACAACACACCGCCTTGATCAACGAGCGCATCTAAACTAACTCCACCACTTTTCTCCATGACTTGTGTATATGCAAAGTAATCACGCATTTCTTGAATTACGCGCGCATCATTAGCAAGAATAGCATCACACTGTTTAAGTTGTCTGATTCGTTTAACAAACCGATAGATTGACATTATTGGACTGATGATTATTGCCGGAACGCCAATTATCGCACCATATTCACTGAATTGCCTAATAATCGTTCCAAGGGAGGCTCCAATAAAGACTCCTAGAATGGCAATTCCAATACCACCGCCCATACCGCCAAGTACAATTGCGCCAAATACGGCACCAACAATCATCAATATGCGTTCTTTGTTTACGGTACTTCGTAACCACGCAATCTCAGCCATATTCTCCTGAACTAGAACCTCTGTGCAGTCATAGCAAAGCGCCATCCCGGCTCCCATTCCCGCACCATACGAATCATAGCAGTCCCTACAGATACCTTTTCCACACTCTTTGCAAGTCGCAACTGCTTGTTGAGAAGGATGATGATAACACCCCATAGCGCCGTGTTGGTATCCACCTTGATACTGTTGCGGCGGTTGCTGATACCCGCCCCCTTGATACTGCTGTGGCGGCTGCTGATACCCGCCCCCTTGATACTGCTGTGGCGGCTGCTGATATCCACCACCCTGATACTGCTGTGGCGGCTGCTGATATCCACCACCCTGATACTGCTGTGGCGGCTGCTGATATCCCCCTCCTTGATACTGCTGTGGCGGCTGCTGATATCCACCATCTTGATACTGTTGCGGCAGTTGCTGATACCCGCCTTGATTCATCTGAGGTGTTACACTTGACTGTGAACCACAAGCAAGGCAAAACGTACCTCCTGGGTTGATTTGTGTTCCACATTTTCCGCAAAAAGCCATACCTATTCCCCCCTAAGCTGATTCCTATTATCTAACAGTGTAGCTGAATTTGCCTACTATCCAGTATAACTGCATAGACTAAATGAAAGTGTGCCTAAAACCTTACGCTACCATACGCATCCAGCGATTGAGCTAATTTCTCCAACTTGGGCTGCGCTACCTGGAGGGTGTCAATGGGTGATTCTATCAATCGGGCAATTCTCCGCATCAACTCTCGGTATTGCTCTCCTTGAGCGTCGTTCCACTCGCTCGACGAATGGAGTGCAGAATTAATTTTGTTAGCGGCGTCTCGGAGTTCCCTTGTGGTTTTGTTAAGGTCAGACTTAATTTGACGCACCACTTCCGGTGATGATTGAACGCTAGGCATAATACTCCCTCCGTCTTGTTTATAAGTTTACGCTTTCATATTCCAAAAGCACTTTTTCTATTTCATTAAGCTTGCCGAGGCATTCAAACAACTCGTCAACAGGTGATTTCAGCGCTCTTGAACAGTCATTTATAATACCGCCAAGCTGCGCATATTTGTTATCACGCCAACGCTGTCCGGCTTCACGGTAACGATTATTCAATTTTTGCGCAGAGTTATTCAAGTCCTGTATGGCTCCACTGCATACTCCCTGCGCGTTCTGAATAGCCGCCATTCCAACTGAAACATTTGCCAAGTTAATCAACTCCTTATTAGTTTATTCCTTATGCTAAGTAAGCATCAATTGCCTCAATACATCTGTCGATACCTCCAAGGCTTTGCTCGGTTTCGGAAAATGCACGTGTTTCAAACGATTTTGCGGCAGACAACATTTCACCCATATGATTTTTTAGCTTTGCGAAAGCTGATTTCATTCTCTCGTACTTATTTTGCAGCCGCTCTAATCGCTTCTCGGCAGCACGCAGGCTATCATCCAGTTTTGCTTTTTCATATTTTGCTTCTTTTATCCTTCGCTCAAGCTGTGTAACTGTATCTTCCAGTTTGAAAATATCATCTTGCAAGCGGCTGATTTCCATTTCTACCTTATGTAGCTCATCCCGAAGTTTGCTAACCTGTTCTAGAATACTTGCTCTCGCTTCTGGATTTTCTGCATTTGCTGCCATTTTTTCCAGATCTGCAATCTTTTCCCTAAGCCGCTCTGCTTCATCTTGTTTTACCGCTAAATGATTCTTCGCTGCCTCGATTTTCTCTTTTGCTAACCCAACCTCGTAAGCCATGCCGTTTATCTCATCGGTTAGCCTATTTATTTTTGCTTGAAGTTGCTTAATTTTCTCTATGCTCTCTTCAATCTGACGCTCAGTTTTCTGCATTTCTAGTTCTGCGGATTTGTTAGTGTCAGAAATGTGCTTTTCAACTCTTGCAGCGAAACCGGAAATATCTGCATTATAGTCATTTAAGGCTGCCTTTACTTTTGCAAGAGCTTCTGTTGAAACATTTATCCCAGGCATTTTATACACACCTCTCGTCAAACGTCCTCTGCGGCAATGGCAAAAAACCTGTCAGTACTCGAAGATACCCTCTCGCCGCCTTCGACAACCGTCCTTGAATTTTTAGCTAACTCACCAATCTGAACCTTTAGTGTGCTGTAACTGCTATCGCGCCATAAATCTCCAGCCGCATTGATCTTATCACTAAGTTTAGCTGTTGACTGCTTGAAGGCTTCAATCTCTTTTCGCATTTTTAATGAATCGTCTGCCATAACTACTCCGTCTTTCTCATTGAATATTTAATGTGTTCATGACATCCTCATCCAATATGCTCATAACCAGCATTAAGCGGTATATTTCCTGATCTTTTGAGAAAAACAGGACTATTGCCGAAAAGGTACTCCACTGCATCTCTCTTTTCTGACTTTCAATTGCACTAATAGTCTGTCTCGAAAACCCAAGTCGCTCCGCCAGTTCATTTTGCGATATTCCGGCCTTTGTACGTAATGTCGCTAGATTTAGTGCTAATGCATTACAAAGCTCTTGCTTTCGCTCGTCATTAATGAACGCGGGCATTATTTCACTCACTTTCATGTTCCCAAACTTAAAACTAGCTGCCCTGTCTTAAACTCATTATAATTCTAGGCTCACACTTGCAGCAGATTCCGCATATTTGCTTCACGCTTTTTAACTGATGCTGATATTTGAATCAAGTAACGGTCGTAATCATCAATGGCAATCTCGTCATGGGGATACATTTCGTATATCGGGCCTGTAAACACATAGCCCTGTTCTGATGCGTATGATTTAATGCGCTCAGGTACATTTCCCAAATTACCGTAATAGCCTCTTTTATATGCCACTATGTATAGACCTACCTCTTTTATATCTCGACCTTCAGGTACATATGAAAAGTAACGGGATGGACGGCCTGGGTCGCGAATAAAAGAATCAATGTCGTAATAATACCCGCCCGTTGGATATGCGGGGGCACCTTTGTTTGACGTCATTTCCTTGAGAAATTTAAAAAAACTCTCATAAAAGTATCCACTGCCAAAATCATTCACGGAACCGAGCTCGATAGGCGTAGCCGCCATTTGACAAACGCTTACGTTATCTTCATCCGCAAGCAATCCTATTTGGATTATTTCGTGATATGTATGAATTATTGCATATGCTTGCTGCAAGCGATGAAGCTCTTGATTTAGTTCAAATTCTTGTTTCCTCAAATTGTACCAATATCGTCTCAGGAGATTTGCTGTTTTGGCTTTCGCTAATTTTCTTCATTGGGATGTTAACGCTTTTTAGCACACTGATAAAGTTTATTGCTACTGCCTGTCGAGCAGAATAGTATCGATAGCCATTCTCCCCACGTTTTATCGGCTGGAATAATTTGACCTTATCATAATTGCGCAAAGATGCTTGACTAATGCCAGTAATATCGGAGAATTACTTGATGGAGAGCAAGTCTTGACCTTTTATGCAATCACCTCCATGTATTTCGGAATCAATCAAACCTTAATATGGGTCAATGTACATCTACATATGAAAAGGCAACGATTTCCTGCGGATATCACTTTATGTGTCAATATTGCTGAAATATCTTGCTTTCACAGTCTTTTTCCTACCTTCGTTTACATTTTCACAAAAATGTTGTTCACACAAAATTCTTTATTCTTCATATTGACTCTCATCTGCATGAATCTAGTACAATTTCAATAGACGCACTTGCAGATTACCGATTCATCATAACCTGATTTTATACGCGTTTCAATTTCGTAAAGTATTGTCATTGACGAAAATAGCTGGGGAAACCCGCATGACTGCTGAATTTCCCGGCTACTTGACGATGCTTTTTGACGGCTAATGGTTTTACATCCCGAAATACTGTTCCAATTTATTCATCCCTTCGCGTTTTTGCTCAAATGAAGAGTGGACATAGCGATTGAGCGTTATGTTTACACTTGAGTGTCCGAGCATCTCACTAAGTGATTTAATATCAACGCCCGCTTCTATGCATCGAGTAGCAAAAGTATGGCGGGTTGTATGAAAATTCGCAGCAACAATATTCGCTGCCTTTACGCTTCTTTCAAAATGGTTTTGCATAGTTCTTGGTTCAGTAAAGTCAACATCATCAGTGCAAAGGAAGTATGCTTTGCTGTTTCGTGAAAAGCTGCGCAAATGGGCTGATAAAAATTTTGGAATCGGGATGTCTCTCAAAGAGCAAATGGTCTTGGGAGTGTCAACGAGGATTCTTGTTTTTTTCTCGTTATTATTAATGTTCTTGACACGTTGGAGTGTTTGCCTTACTGACAATGTATCAAAATCGGCTGATAAATCTTGCCAACGCAGTGCGCAAATTTCCCCAACCCTTAATCCTGTGTAGAGACAAAGCAGTATCCCTAACTTGTGAATGTCAAGATTTGAAGTTAGTACCGCTTCAAGTGACGATTGTTCCTGACGTGATAGCACCCGCATTACTCTTTGCTGATGCTTAGGGTAAGCTATGGCGAGCCTGTTACAGATGATACTCTCTTTGTATGCAAAGTCAGCGACAGACTTTATTATCGAGAGCGTATCGCGTACAGTCTTTGCTGAAAGACCGCCTTTACCATCTATTCGACCATTTTCAAGTTTCTCCGATGCAAATCGACTGATGTCAACCGCTGTTAGGGTTTGCATTTTGCGTTCTCCAAGCGATGGCAGGATGTGCAGATTAAGCGTCGATGTGTAAATGGCGAACGTTGACTGCTTTACCTCAAGTGATGCTACGGACAGCCATTGGCTTACGACATCAGAAAATGTGAAATTGTTTTTGCCTGGCATAACGGCAGACGCTGGCGGCACATGTTCCGTATTACCAAGAGCCGCAATACGTTTCTTGACCTCCGTGCAAGTTTTACCATATACGGAAACGTAGACGATTTTTCCATCGTCATTGCGTCCCTTGGCTAAGCGGCCTTCCCATCGTCCGTCATTCCTCTTGTAAATGTTCCTCCCTGTCTTTGGCATGATTTTACCTCCATAATAAAATGATGATTCCTCTGCTTTTTCTTGTTGCCTCATCATGCTTTTTGACCATTAAACTGACGGCGTAAACATGGTTGCGGCAGATTTTCGGATTGCCTAAATGAAAAAAGCCCGGCATACACCAGACTTTACGATTTTCAAAAATTAATTTTCGATACCCTATTGACATTTTTAATACCATAATGTAGAATATTTTCCAGATTCAGCGATGATTTCGTTGCTCGTCAATGACAATACTTTACGAAGCCATTATGCAGTTTCAAGCAGGCAGAGAGCTGTCTGTTTCTTTTTTTGTATCAATTTCTTTGAGGTAGACTCGAATTCTGGTTGGAATGGGGCTGTCGCACTAAGAAAGGTGCGGCAGCCCCAGTTTTATCGGCAGAAAATCTGCAAAATATCCATTCGCAAAAAATATTTCCACAACTCTTCCACATCCTGTGGGCAATCATACGGATAGCCCTCGGTTTTCCAAAGATGCCCTTCTTCGGCAAAAGCGTTATCCACAGGGGATACATGTCCATTCTTCCGTGGCAATCGGCGAGTCAGGAGAGATTTATGGGCTGATGGCGCAAAAGCTCTGGATCCGCCCTCCCGAGGAATACGGCAAAGCGGAAAACCGCAAGAACGTGCCGATTGAGGAGAAGGAGAGCTACAAATGGCTTGAGACGCTGGAAACCGCCGGGGCGGACTTTCCCGAAGACATGTTGGTGGTGCATATATGCGACCGCGAGGGTGACATTTTTGAGTTTTTTTGCAAGGCGGATGAAGAAGGGGCCAAAAAGCGGGTGCAAGGTTGAGGAGCTGCAGTCCGACTCGGCAGACAACCTAATGAAGCTCATAGCGATATATTCGATCATTGCGTTAGAGATAATGCTGCTGAGCTATATTGCAAGGGCACGGCCGGACGAATCTTGCGAAATATGCCTCACGGAATACGAGTGGAAAATACTATATCGTGCCGCAAAGAAGGCGAAGACTATGCCGGAAAATCCGCCGACCGTCTATGAAGCGGTCGTCATAAATGTCCGTTAGCTGTGCGGGTTTTGATGCCCAGATGCAGGCTGGTGAAAGTCGCGCTTTTGGGCACAAGCGCAATAAACGGGGGGCACAGCGTTCCGTTTAGCAGTATGATGGCTCTGTGGCCGGGATATGCAGCATGTTTCCGCCACGCTAGGATCGAAAAGCGCTGATTTGTGGGTCAAGGGGAGATGCGGCCTGACGGGGTCTGAACAGTAACGTTTTCGTCAATATGAAAAATAGCGCGGGCGTTGAAAACCGTTGTACTTGCTGTCGCTTCTGATTATCGCGTTTTGAAAATCTTCCGAATGGATGATGTCCAGTATATCCTGTACGAATTGCCTTCCTAAATCCTCTGTCCTAACGGCGATAATATTGACATAACCCTCCAGCAATTCTTCGTTGTACAAAGCTTCCGATATATTCAATCCTCCGGCAAAAGCGAAGTTGCCGTTTATTACAGCCGCGCCGTTGGCCGGAAGCATTGATACCAGCTCGTTGGCAGGAGCTAGCCTGAACTCTAGATTCTTTACATTTCGTACCAAGTCATCAACTGTCGCACGACTTTTATCTATTAGCGGATCAATGGTGACCACTCCTGCTGTTTCTAAAACACGTAATGCTCGTGCAAGATTAGTTGCATCATCCGGGATCACTACGACCGACCCTTCTGCTATATCCTCAAGGGTTCTATACCTTGAGGAGAACACACCCATAGATACAGTTGGTATCTCTGCAATTGCAGACAAGTCAAGATCATGCTCAAACTTAAAACTGTTTAAATAACGATAATGCTGGAACATATTCAAATCCACTTCATAAGTACTTAGCGCTATATTAGGCTGAACAAAATCATCGTAGACAACCATCTCCACCGTGTATCCCTTCGATGCGAGAAAAGGCATAAT
>Ga0099364_10015355_pt1 | contig 10100 bp, 8 predicted proteins | sample TergutTh196P3_FD_73070 | JGI IMG/M metagenome (GOLD analysis project Ga0099364, IMG submission 73070) | Microcerotermes parvus P3 segment gut microbial communities from Pointe-Noire, Republic of the Congo - Th196 P3 | ecosystem: Host-associated > Arthropoda: Insects > Digestive system > Gut ...
GCCCCCCCCTCTTGGCCACCCGCCACACGCGCGGGGGGGGGCGAGCGGGGGGGTCGCCCCTACAAATCGTAAATCGTAAATTGTAAATCATAAATAAAAATTGTGTGATTGGTGTTTTGGGAGAGAGGCGTGTGTGGTTACACGCCTCTCGTGTTTTTATGACCTTATGGGTATCGGTTGCCGAGCGGGGGTAACCGTTCACTGTGTACCGTTAAGCAACCACCTCCCCACATTAAGTTGCTCAATCCCGGCGTTGTTAAACTCAAACTCATCGGTAGTCAGCAGGATTTTTCTGTGGTTGTCCTTGATTTTTTGTAGGGGGAGCAGTTCTCGGTGGAGCGTGGATTCCTCTTTGGCGGTATAAGCCACCTGAATGTATTGGGTTTCGCCGTTGCGGGTTTGCACAACGAAATCGATTTCATGTTCATCGGATTTGCCTGTCCACACGGTACAGCCCCGCCTCATCAATTCGAGAAACACAATGTTTTCGAGGTTGTGTCCGATGTTGGTATGGGCAGGTTGTCCGAGGATGGTCGCCTTTAGCCCGAGGTCGGCGGTGTAGTATTTCTCTTGCGTGCTTAAGATGGTTTTGCCCTTGATGTTGTATCGCGGCACTTTGTAGAACATATAGGACTCGCAAATTGCGTCCAAGTAGGTCTCTACGGTATGGTTCGAAATTTGAAACCCTAAGGTTTTGAACGTGTTTGATATCTTGTTAGCCGACAGGGGCGACCCAATGCTGTCGAGCATAAAGCGAACAAGGCGGTCGAAATGATCAGCCTTGCGCCAAGCGTTTCTAACCAAGATATCCTTTTGCAGGATACTGCTGTAAATATCTCTGATATAGTTCTTTCGCAGAGGTTCGGGCAGAGCAAACGTGCCGGGGAAACCGCCATCATTCACATAATCATTAAAGGGCAGGTCGGCGAACGGCTTATCTGCTCGAATCTCCATATATTCCTTGAAAGAGAAGGGCAAGACGTGTATTTCGATATATCGCCCCGTCAGCAAAGTCGCCAATTCGCCGGATAGTAAGAACGCATTCGACCCCGTCACATACACATCAATGTTGGGTCGCAGATGCAGAGAATCCACAAGCCGCTCAAACTGCTTTATGTTCTGGACCTCATCTAAAAAGACATAGATCTGACGACCTGCTGAGGCTGCTCCGATAAGTTCCTCATGCAGTTGCAGCGGATTGTCGAGGTAGGGCTGTAGAGCAAAGTCCTCAAAGTTGTACGAGAATATGTCGTTCTGATCCACGCCATTCGCCAACAGGTGGTTGATGAACAACTGAAACAGGGTGGACTTCCCGCTACGGCGGATGCCGGTTACCACCTTGATAACATCCTTGCCCTGCAAATCAATAAGTTGATTTAGGTATTGTGGTCTTTCGATGGGTTGCATAGAGATATTTTTTATGACGGTTAAACTTCCAAAACTTTCCGAAATCGATGCATTTTGGAAGTTCGACACCGATTAACTTCCAAAACTCGTCGATTTTCAGACTGCGAAGTTACGCATTTTTTTTGGATTGTGCAAGTTTTTTTTTGTCCAAGACATGGATTTTAACATTTCCGAAAAAAAACCATCGAAATTCGGTGTGTTTTTTGTTTTTAGAACGTATTGATTTTTCTGATAGTTCAGCGATTTTAGTTAAATTTTTTTAAGTTTTAACACTTTTTAAGTTAAAATTTTCGATTCGTGTTGGTTTGATTTGTAACTTTGCAGTTTAATTATGTGTGATTCTCTTACCTTAACTATTGATCAGCATATCGCCCTGAAAGGGCGGCATCAATAGCGTAGGGCAACGCCCTACGTAACGAGGCAACCACCCCAATAACGCCCTGAAAGGGCGTAATCATCAACAAAATCTATAATTATGGCTCAATCCCTATCAAACGTTTACGTTCACATCACATTCAGCACCAAAAAACGCTACCCATTCATCAACGATGACATTAAACAAGAGTTGTGGACCTATATCGGTGGAGTTTGCAAAGCCCTGGAATGCAATCCCATTCGTGTTGGTGGACACAACGACCACGTGCATATTTGTTGTCAATTATCAAAAAAAATAGCACAAATGAAATTGTTGGAGGAGGTCAAAAAGGCATCGTCCAAATGGATAAAAACCAAGGGCAACGCATATAGCAAATTTTATTGGCAGGACGGATATGGGATATTTTCCGTCAATCCGTCGGAAATAGGAAGGGTTGTGAAATATATAGACAATCAGAATGAACATCACAAAAAACGTACCTTTCAGGAGGAATTGTTAGCGTTTTTGAAAAAATATGAGGTTGAATATGATGAACGGTATTTGTGGGAATAGGATTACGCCCTTTCAGGGCTCTATTGAACGGTGGGCGTTTTTGGGTGGGCGTTCCATTCATTCATAGGGCGTTGCCCTATGTTATTGATTAGGAGGCTTTCAGCCTCCTACGGGCACCCGCCCATTGGCATTTGTCACAATCGCCGGCAAGGGCGACCGCAAGGGTCGCCCCTACGGGCACCCGCCCACCACCGGGCACCCCAAATCCATCACCCCACCCCAAAAAAATGTACGATTTGTCGCAAAGTTTTTACGATTTGTCGCATCTACCTCGTTTTTTTTTGCTAATTTTGCACCCGCAAAATAAAAAAATCTTTGATTTTTTTATTTCGGTACACGGTCAACGGTACACGGTGCTGCGCCTCATCGACAACCGTCAACCACGTGGCGAAAAAACGTGGAACGTTGTCCGCAAATTACGTAGGGCGTTGCCCTACGCTGAAATAAAATGCCCTTTCAGGGCATACGGGAATACAAAAAAACGCCCTGAAAGGGCGTAATCAACAACCCAGGGCAACGCCCTGGGCCTATAAACCAAAAACACAATCCAAAATGAAAAAACACATCTCAACCCTCCTCACCATCGCCGCCCTAACCACGGCATCAGCCCAAACCCCCGACTACTCCTGGTACACCAACGCCCCATCAGGAACAAAAACCTTCAACATTGCCAATGCCGACCAACTACGTGCCTTTGCCAATATCTTCAACAACACCGCTCCGGCGGGAATTGACAGGTACGATTTCGCTACTGACACCATCAGGCTTACCAACGATATTGACCTCGCGGATTACAACCCTTGGATGCCTATCGGTAACGACGGACTTAGCGTAGCCGACGGAACAACCGCTGCATCATTTACCTTCGCAGGCGTATTCGACGGAAACGGCAAAACCATTACCGGACTGAATATCAACAACGCAGGTTTTACGGGACTGTTCAGAACCCTCAGCGGCGGCGAAGTGAAAAATCTTGCCGTGGTGGACGCCGAGATCAATAACTCTTATAGTAATTACACTGGCGTTATCTCAGCAACGATTCAAGACGGCGGTAAAATCACAAATTGCTATGTTCTCGGAGGCTCAGTTGTTCATACAGCCACTAACAACGCCGGCGGAATTGTAGGCGGTATTATTAGTTCAGGCGGAATAATAAGCAATTGCTGGACAACAATCGCCGTAAGCGGTGGAGGTAGAACAGGGGGGATTGTCGGTTGGGCACAAAACGCCACCGGCGGCGCCACTGTCCGTGTGGAAAACAGCGCAGCCCTCAACGTAAGCATTACTCGCTCATCGGGTAGTACCGGTACCAATTTCGGACGTGTAACAGGCGCCACAGATGGCACACGTGTCAACAACATAGCCTTTGCCGAAATGCAAGCCCTTGGCGGGATAACATTCAGCACAGGCACATTGATCAACCAAAACGGCTTAAACATCACCAAAGACGCCATCAACGACGATGGCACCCTCGGCAACCGCTTTACCACCGCCAACGGCTGGGCTGTCGTCAATGACTTCCTACCCGGATTCGGAACACCGGTGGAAATGCCCGCACATTTGCTTACCGCTACGGTTACCTACCCCGTTACCTTCAGCGTGGTGGGTAGCATAGGCGGCACCATCACGGCAACAACGGTGGCAGGCACAGCCATCAACAGCGGCAACAACGTGAGAGAGGGCAGAACCGTGGTTTTCGCCGCAACGCCCAACAACGGCTACCGCGTAAAACAATGGACGGTGAACACCACCCCTGTTGCCGAAAACACCACCAACACCCTCACCGTTGACAACCTTGCGGCTGCAACAACCGTTACCGTAGAGTTTGAGCTGATACCAACCTACGCCGTAACGGTGAACAATGGCACAGGCGAAGGCAGCTTCGCCGAAGGCGAAACAGTAACCATCACGGCAAATGTTCCCGAAGAAAATCGGTTTGTAAGTTGGACTATTGAACCCAATGTTACTTTCGTAGAAGGCACAAACGCAACAAGCGAAATAGCCAAATTCACAATGCCAGCAAACGCAGTAACGGCAACAGCAACCTATAAACCAATATACGCAGTTAATTTCAGCGTAGCAAACGGCAACGGCACCATTGAGGCAACCGCTGATAACGCATCAATCACAAGCGGCGCATCAGTAGAAGCAGGCAGCGAAGTTATATTTACAGCAAAGCCTAACAACTTCTGCAAAGTAAAACAATGGACGCTCAACGACGAAGTGATAACCGACTACACGGCTGAAACCTATTCGGTTAACAGCCTTTCGGAAACCACAACCATAACCGTAGAATTTCAGTGCTACAGCGAAACAGACATAGCCGTCATCAACGCCCTCATAGCCAACAACGGCTTGCAAGCAACCCCCAACGCCCCCGAAACATGGGACTTTTTTGCCGTGTGGAACAACGAAAATCCGAGGCGGATAAGGGAGTTGTATTTAAACTATGCGAATTTACATGGCGATGCATCTTTTGCTGGATTAAGCGAGCTGACGTATTTAGCTGTCAGTGCTCAAAGCCTCACGGCATTAGACGTATCGGGCTTGACTAATCTGTGGCGGTTGTATTGCAATAATAACCTACTTACGGCATTGGACGTATCGGGTTTGACCAATCTGGAACTGTTGTATTGCTACTCCAACCAACTGACGGAATTGAATGTATCGGGCTTGACTAATCTGGAGGTGTTGCTTTGCGATGTAAACCAACTGACCGCATTAGATGTAAGCGGTTTGAATAGTCTGACCACATTCGACGGCAACGATCAATCCGTATCGCTCACCCTCACCGAAACCGAGTACGGCTCCGGCATCTACACCCTTACCCTACCGCTCAACGCACCGCAATTTTTTGCAGACTACGACCTTAACCCCATCCCAGCCATCACCTACGAAAGCGGCATCCTAACCAGCACCGACAAAACCGCAGTATTGGCAGGCTTTGCGGTAGAAATTGGCAATGATGAATTTACGCTTCTCAATGGTTTATACGGCGAAATGAATATCACGTATGTAGATGCCCCCGCCCCAACCTACAGCGAAACAGACATAGCCGTCATCAACGCCCTCATAACCAACAACGGCTTGCAAGCAACCCCCAACGCCCCCGAAACATGGGACTTTGCCGAGTGGAGCAACGAAAATCCGAGACGGATAACGGTGTTGTATTTAAGCAATACGAATTTACATGGCGATGCCTCCTTTGCTGGATTAAGCGAACTGACGTATTTGGAGGCTTTCGGAAACCAACTGACCGCTATAGACGTATCGGGCTTGGCTAATCTGGAAGATTTGTATTGCCACAAAAACCTACTTACGGCATTGGACGTATCGGGTTTGACCAATCTGCGGCGTTTGGAATGCTACGAAAACCTACTGACCGCATTAGATATAAGCGGTTTGAATAGTCTGACCGCATTCTACGGCGACGGACAATCCATTCCGCTCACCCTCACCGAAACCGAGTACGAATCGGGCATCTACACCCTTGCCCTACCGCTCAACGAACCGCAATTTTTTGCAGACCACGACCTTAACCCCATCCCAGCCATCACCCACGACAACGGCATACTCACCAGCACCGACAAAACCGCAGTATGGGCAGGCTTTGCGGTAGAAATTGGCAATGCTGAATTTACAATGTTCGATGGTTTATGGGGCGAGATGAATTTCACGTATGTAGATGCCACCGCCCCCAACTGCCCCGAAGGCCAAAAACTTGAAGGCAATGAATGCAAAGCCATCACCTGCTCCGAAGGCCAAAAGCTTGAAGGCAGCGAATGCAAAGCCATCACCTGCCCCGAAGGCCAAAAGCTTGAAGGCAGCGAGTGCAAAGCCATCACCTGCCAAGAGGGCGAAGAACTCGTAGGCAACGAATGCAAAACCACCCCGATCCTCAATCGGGAAAATCGGATAATCGGGGCCATCGGGGTTCAGACAATATACTACACCATCAAAGGCGAACCGCTTGGCACAACCAAGCCCACCACCCCTGGCGTATATATTGAAAAGCAAGGAAAGCTGACGAAACGCATCGTAGTGAGGTAACGTATCGTAAGGGCGTAGCCGGCTACGCCCCAACAACGTAGATAACCCAAGCGACGTAGATAGGGGCCCCTGCTACGCCCCAACGACGTAGATAGGGCCCCCTGCTACGCCCCAACAGCGGTACGGGCGTAGCCAATCCCCATCTCACGGGCGACCCTAGCGGTCGCCCTTTTTTTTTGCCACGATATTCCGCACAGGCACTCTGTTCAAAGACGGGAACGCTTACCCCCGTGAAGCTAACCGTGAGGTTAGCCCCATTCGGTGGCTCGAACAAAAGCCAGACACACGCCCTAAAAGAATGCGGAGTTACGCAGATTTTTTCTATTTTTACATCTATGGCTAAAAAAAGCATTTACATAGAAACCACAATCCCTAGTTTTGCTACAGCAAAGACTAGCAGAGATGCCATTATAGCAGGACATCAAGCAGCTACAATTCTATTTTGGGAAACGGAAAAACAAAAATATGAACTTTATATAAGCCAATATGTTATAGAGGAATGTAAATTAGGCGATGCGGAAGCTGCAACTCGCAGATTAAATTTTCTTAAAGGAATCTCTGTATTGCCTAGAACAAGCGAAATAGAAAGCCTAGGGAAAATTTATCAGAAAATTCTTAATGTCCCAGAGCGAGCCAAAGCGGACTGCTTTCATTTGTCTTGCTGTGTTCTCGCAGAAATAGACTATTTGCTTAGTTGGAATTGCGCTCATCTTGGAGTTAGCACATATTCGAAAATAAAAGATTACAATAAAGATGTTGGTTTGCATACAACAATGCTTTTAACGCCAGAAACCTTAATGGAAATGGAGGGTAGTTTATGACTTACATAGACACAGATATTGTCGCAGAAGTCAGACACAATAGAGGGCTTTTGCTGGAGCGGCACGGCGGCATAGACGGGCTGCACAAGTATATGGATGAAAATCGAGCGGAATTGGAAGCGGAAGGATGGAAATTTGTTTCAATTCCTTCTTGTAAATTATCCCCGCAAACAAAAGCCAGATACACGCCCTAAAAGAATGCGGAGTTACATTGCTCTAAGGCACACACCCATTGCGTAAGGGCGAAAAATTTTTCGCCCCAACCCCAAATCGGGACAATCGGTCAATCGGGGTCATCGGGGTTCAGACAAAAAGCCACGAATATTCCGCACAAGGCACTCCGTCCCTTGTGGCAATGCTTCCTCAAACTCTCGCAGCCCGTGAGGGCTGCCCCATCCAAGTCCCGCAAACAAAAGCCGGACACATTCCCCTAAAAATAAACCTCATCGCTAATATCAAAAACTTTTCCTAATTTCTGAGAGGATAGACAGCATGTTAGCAACAAAAGAGATTTTTTAAAACAGGAGAACTGCCCATGTCAACTAATTATTACTCGCCGAATTTCAATGTATATCATGTTCGCGCGGACTTTCCAATTTTGAACGAAAGGCAAAGCAACGGCAAACAGATTATATGGCTGGACAACGGCGCAACCACCCAAAAACCACGCCAGGTCATTGACCGCATATCGCATTATTACAAGCACGAAAATTCAAACATCCATCGCGGTGCGCATGAATTGGCTGCTCGCTCAACAGATGCGTATGAGGCTGCAAGGCAAAGCGTTGCGGATTTTTTGGGAGCGCCGTCAAAGGATAATATTGTTTTTGTGCGTGGAACAACGGAAGGCATAAACCTTGTTGCACACAGCTACGCAAAACCTTTGCTAAGTGATGGCGATGAGATTGTCCTCACGATTTTGGAGCATCACGCCAACATTGTGCCGTGGCAGATAATCGCGCAAGAAACCGGCGCAGTTATCAAAGTTGCTCCCGTTGACGACAGCGGCCAAATTATTTTGAGCGAATATGAACGCCTGTTCAACTCACGCACTAAATTCGCATCGGTTACGCATGTTTCCAACGCTTTGGGAACAATCACGCCAATTTATGAGATGGTGCAAATTGCGCACCGCCACGGAGTGAGGATTCTCGTGGACGGAGCGCAGTCTGTGGCACACACGCCCTTAAACGTCTCTGAGCTGGATGCGGATTTTTTTGTGTTCTCCGGGCACAAAATATTCGCTCCAACGGGCATAGGCGCGGTGTATGGCAAAAAGGATGTTTGGGAAGCGGCAAAGCCTTATCAGAGCGGCGGCAATATGATTAAGGATGTGACTTTTGAACGCACAACTTTTAATCCGCCTCCGAGCAAGTTTGAAGCGGGTACGGGCAACATTGCCGATGCCATTGGTTTGGGCACGGCATTGGATTATGTTAAGCAAATTGGTTTGGCAAACATCAGTGCTTACGAGCACGAACTGCTTGACTACGCCACGCGTGAACTCAGCCGCATAGACGGGCTTAGGCTTATTGGCACGGCAAAGGAGAAGGCTAGTGCTCTCTCTTTTGTGCTGGACAATGTGAGCGTGGAGCAGGTTGGGCAGCATCTTTCAAATCACGGCATAGCGGTTCGTGCCGGCCACCATTGCGCACAGCCCATACTGCGCCGCTTTGGCTTGGAAGCAACGGTGCGTCCAACGCTTGCGTTTTACAATACGGCAAGCGAGATAGATGCATTGGTGAGCGCAGTTTGGGAGTTGGGTGGGTAGTATTCACAAGCCTGCACAACAGGGGTGAGCGTTCCTAGAAAAAATTTCTACATTCTTCTTTTTGAGAGGTTTTTATGAACAAAAAAAAAGCTTGGAGTTATGCTTTTGGTTTGATAAAAGTTGATGGCTTGAAACCATCGAATGATTTCGTGAGAATGGCAAATAAAGAAATTCGCGGAGAGCTTACCTTGGCAGATATTGAAAAATCCTTGAACGTAAAATACAGAATGAAATAAATGCAAGATCCATATTTATACGCAGGCACAGAAATACTTGTAAATCTATTTGATGAACGAAACGAAAATCGTTTGAAAGAAATAGAAGCTAATTACACGAGCTTGCGTTTGAGGCAGCTTTTTGAAAACCCTATAGAAGGAAAATTTAGCTTCAATCATTTTTGCAGAATGCATAAGTTTATTTTTCAAGATATTTACAAATGGGCAGGCAAGATTAGAACTATAAATATCGCAAAGACAGAAGCGGTATTGGGCGGATTGTCAGTTGAATATTCCGACAAAAATCATATAGAAGCAGCAGCCAAAAAAATATTGTCCGATTTTTCAAATATAAATTGGCAATCAAAAAATATTGAAAAGCTGTCTAAAAATTTTGCGAAAAATATGGCGTTGCTATGGAAAATTCATCCTTTTAGGGAAGGCAATACCAGAACCGTAATAAATTTTTGCTGCGATATGGCTCAAAAGCACGGTATTTCAATAAAGAGAGAGTTATTTGAAGAGAATAGTTTATATGTCCGCAATGCGTTAGTCGCCGCTTGCGCTGTTTTTAAGGATATTGGCGATAAATCGAATTTTGAATATTTGCAAAGAATAGTTTTTGATGCTATAAATAGTTAGAGGCTCTTGCTATGGCAATTTTTTCTACATTACCCCCAATGGCAACCTTGAACCGCAACCTACTTTTCCCAAGACCCTCCGCAGGAGGCTCCTCGGCATTTGCGTTTACAAGCCCCTTTCGCACCAGGGGGTCAAAAACGCACCCCCAGCACGTTTCCCGCATCCCTAGGTCATCCTACGGCTGTTTAAACGGCAAATTTACCCCCCCCCCCCCCCCCCCCCCCCCCCCCTCCCCACCCCCCCACCCCCCTCCCCCCCACCACACA
>Ga0099364_10015356_pt1 | contig 10100 bp, 8 predicted proteins | sample TergutTh196P3_FD_73070 | JGI IMG/M metagenome (GOLD analysis project Ga0099364, IMG submission 73070) | Microcerotermes parvus P3 segment gut microbial communities from Pointe-Noire, Republic of the Congo - Th196 P3 | ecosystem: Host-associated > Arthropoda: Insects > Digestive system > Gut ...
ACCGGCAGAGGGAGGGCCGCTGGGGGCTGGAGCTAGTGCGGGACAAAAAAATTATGGGGTTCCCCGCCGGAGCAGACAACCGAGAAACCTCCTGAATATTCCACTCGACCACGAGTGGAATGTTCAGGCCGACGAAGGGCAGAAAAGGCCTGACCACTTAAAAGCTGATCTTGAAGGATAAAATAAATCGTGTGTTTAAGTGGTCAAAAGGGCTGCGTAGGCGGATTCCCCCATCTGTTTTTGGCCCGCACTAGCTCCGGCCCCCAGCGGCCCTCCCTCTGCCGGTATTTTGCAGTCTACTAGCAATATGTAATAAGCTGATCGCCGTGTATGCCGACCAACTTTTGATTCACAGTGTCTACCGTTAGATCCATGCCCTCCAGGGGGAGAACTCCCAATAAAATTTTAGTTGCGTTGTCCACAACCAGTACCGGCATTGCGATAGAACGGTCTTCCCAGTGAATTTCCACCGGATCGGTCATTTTTGCTATCCCTTTGTTACCGTCCGCAAAAGTTACCGTCCTCTTGCCAACGGCATAAAGCCCCAGTTTTAGAAAGATCTCCTTGTTTATGACAAGAAACATTGATCCGGTATCAACTAAGGTTTCAACAGTCAACTGGCGGATTTCATGTTCCGGTATTAGCCCGCGCCTAACCAGGCTAATATCGCTCGTGTTTTTCAAGGTAATTTGCGCATTAACAAAACCCATGGCATTCCCCATATTAATTATGTATCGCCAAGGCCTTAATTTGAAGAAGGCCCACCGGCTTTTTCCAAAGCATCTTCTACCGCTTCCAGAAAACCCCTGCTGGAAAAAGTCGCGCCGGAGATCACATCCAAATCCGTGGAACCGGCTTCCAGCACCAGTTCCAGAAGCTCCTCCATGGCAGCGGCGCCTGGATAGGCGCTCTCTTCGTGGCCGGTAATTGCGATGTCCTCGATCCCGGCGGGGGATGTCTGGACGCGCACGTAGATGGGCCCCCGGTATCCCCGGCCCCGGCCTTCGAATATGCCCGGCCTGTAGCCGCTTTCACTCAGCGCTGCCGAGCCAAGGCAGCCTGAGACCAGGATGGCTGCGGCAAAGATCCCGGAAAACAGGGCTAACCAAAACTTCATAAATGCCTCCTATTCATATAACGTTATATATATACTGCACCAGGATGAAATTTGCTTTGAATTTTCGGAAAAAAAATGACATTTGTCATTATGGGATTATGCTGTTATACTTGTTTCATGGACAGGGAAACTTTAAAAAGGCTTATTGACGCTGCTGCGGGCAGGATTCCGGCGGATCTGGTGATACGGAACGGGATTGTCGCAGATGTTTACACCGGGCGTTTTGTCGAGAGGGATTTGGCGGTGGCAGAAGGGCTTATCGCAGCACTGGCAGAGCCCGGAACCTGCGAGGGCATCGAGGTTTTTGATGCCGCAGGGCAGTACCTTCTTCCGGGCTTTATCGACAGCCATATTCACATAGAATCTTCGTTTCTAAGCCCTGGCGAATTGGGGCGGCTGCTTCTGCCTTTGGGAACCTGCACCATCATCGCAGACCCCCACGAGATCGTGAACGTCTGCGGGATCGCCGGGCTCAATTACATGCTTGCCGCTGCCGAGGACAGCGCGATGGACATAAAGTTCATGCTTCCCTCCTGCGTGCCTGCCACGCCCTTTGAAAATGCCGGGGCGGTTCTGGACGCCAAGTCGCTGGCGGGTCCCATCAGGAACGATAATGTTCTGGGCCTGGGGGAACTCATGAATTATCCGGGGGTGATCGATAAAGATCCGGGAGTGCTGGACAAAATCCTCCTTGCCAGGTCCAGGGACAGGCTCATTGACGGCCACAGCCCTGGGCTGAAGGGCCGTTCCCTCAACGCATACGCGGCGGCCTTGATCCGCACCGACCACGAATGCACCACCCCGGAAGAAATGCAAGAGCGCCTTTCCCTTGGCATGTACGTTATGCTCCGCCAGGGTTCCGCCTGCCATGACCTCAGGAAGCTCCTCCCCGGCCTTAGCCCCGAAAACAGCCGCCGCTGCGTTCTATGCTCCGATGATTACCAGCCCAGGACGATTTTCGAGCAGGGCCATATCAACAACGACCTGCGGATATGCGTGGAGGAAGGCGTTCCTCCCATGATTGCGCTTCGCATGGCTACCCTTAACGCGGCCGAATGCTTCCGCTTAGGCGACCGGGGCGGCCTTGCGCCTGGGCTCAGGGCGGATATAGTCCTGGCGGAAGATGTGAAAAATTTCAAAGTTAGCAGGGTCTATGTCCAAGGGAAACTTGCGGCTGATAAGCACGGGTATCTGCCGCCTAAAGAGTTGCCGCCGGGCTCGCCTGCCGGGCAGCGCAGCGACGACCGATCCGTCCGGGGCAGTTTTCACGTCAAGGGCTTTTCCAAAGAAAAGCTGGCCCTTCCCCTGGCTTCTGACAGGGCCTGGGTGATCGACGTTAAGAGCGGCGGCGTGGTTACAGGGAAGGGAAGCGCCAAGGTGAGCCGGAATTCTTCCGGCAGCTTTGTTTACGATCCGGCCTCTGACATTGCCAAAATTGCCGTGGTGGAACGCCACCGGGGCACGGGGAACGTGGGGGTAGGCCTCATCAGGGGCTACGGCATACGCTCCGGCGCAGTGGCAATTTCCGTGGCCCACGACTCCCACAACATCATCGTTGTTGGGGTGAACGATGCCGACATGGCCGCCGGGGTGGAGCGGCTCATCGCCATAGAAGGGGGCGCTGTGCTTATCAAAGACGGGACAGTGCTGGAAGAAATGCCCCTGCCCTTGGGAGGCATCATGAGCGATCAGTCCGGCGAATGGGTGGACAAGAAGCTCAAGGCCCTTGAAAAAAAGGCCGTCGAGGAACTCGGGGTCAGCAGGGAAGTGGAGCCCCTTATGACACTCTGCTTCATGGCCCTTCCGGTTATACCGGAACTCAAGATCACCGACATGGGCTTGTTCGATGTGGGGGCATTCAAGTTTATCCCGGTGGAGGCTGAGTAAGCCTATCTATAGCTTGCCAGCCAAGGCCGCCGCAGTGAATCCCAAGTGCTCCGCCACCTTGGCCGCTGGCCCGGATTCGCCGAAACGATCCACCGAAAGAATGTCTTCGGGCTTTGCCCAGCGTTCCCAGCCCTGTCGCACGCCGGCCTCGCAGACTATGCAGCGCAGGCCTGGGGGAATAATGCTGTTCCTGAAAGCCTCGCCCTGGGACTCAAAGAGTTCCCGGCTTATCATGGAGACCACCCGCAGCGCCTTGCCCGAAAGGGCCGCTGCTTCCAAGGCGAGGTTCACTTCGGAGCCTGTGGCGATAAGCACTGCGTCAGGGGATTTGCCGCCCGCTTCCTGAACAATATAAGCGCCGCTGCGGATGCTTTTCTTCCAATCTGGATCTTCCTTTGCGAAAACCGTGGTGTTCTGCCGGGAAAGGGCCAGCACTGTGGGGCCGTCTGTCCGTTCCATGGCCATGGCCCAGGCCTCGGCAGTTTCCTCCGCATCTGCCGGGCGGAGCACCCTTACATTCGGCATGGCCCTGAATGAGGCCAGGTGTTCCACGGGCTGATGCGTGGGGCCGTCCTCCCCCACATAGATGGAATCGTGGGTGAACACGTAAACTACAGGCTGATTCATCAGGGCCGAAAGGCGCAGGGCCGGGCGGAGGTAATCGGAAAAAACCATGAAGGTGTCGCAGAAAGCGCGCAGGCCGCCGTGAAGGGAAATCCCGTTGGCGATTGCCGCCATGCCGAATTCCCGCACGCCGAAGTGGATGTAGCGGCCGCCTCGCTCCTTGGCGGAATAGGCCGTTGCGCCGGGAATGCCCACGGCGTTAGGCGATTTGAGGTCTGCGGCGCCGCCCACCAGGTTCGGATTGGCCTTGGCGATCTCGACAAGGGCCTTGTTGCCCGCAGTGCGGGTGGCGATTTTTTCTCCCCCGGCAAACGAAGGCAGGGCCGCAGGCACTGCTTTGCCGGAATGGAAAGCGTCCCATTCCTTTTTGAGATCGGGGTTTTCTTTGGCCCATTCATCAAATTCCAAAAGCCAGTTTTCCCTTGCCTTTTTCCATTCTTCCTGCTTTGCCTTGAAAAAGGCCTGGGCCTCTGGGGCAATGTAAAAATCAGTTTCCGGTATGCCTAAAGCCTTCCTGGCGGCGGCTATTTCTTCCGTGCCAAGGGGGGCTCCGTGGATGTCCGCTGTGTTCTGCTTGCTGGGAGCGCCCTTGCCGATAATTGAAGTCAGGATTATGAGGCTGGGCTTTTTTGTTTCGGCCTTTGCCTCGCTTGTAAGCCGGGCGATTTCTTCAAAATCGTACATGGAACCGGATAGCACCTGCCAGCCGTAGGCTTCGTAGCGCTTGGCCACGTCTTCGGTAAAACAAAGATCCGTGGCGCCGTCGATGGTTATCTTGTTGGAATCGTAGTAGACGATGAGCTTGCCAAGGCCCATATGGCCCGCAAGGGAACTGGCCTCGCCCGTAACCCCTTCCTGGAAGCAGCCGTCCCCCGCAAGCACGTAGGTATAGTGATCCACGATTTTGCGGCTTGCCGTGTTGAACCTGGCTGCCAGCATGGTTTCGGCGATGGCCATGCCAGCCGCAGTGGCGAATCCCTGGCCCAGGGGGCCGGTGGTCATTTCGATGCCCCCGGCAGAGCCGTACTCAGGATGCCCTGCCGCAGGCGATCCGACCTGGCGGAAGGACTTGACGGCATCAAGGCTCATGCCGGCGTAGCCGGAAAGGTGAAGCAGGGAATAGAGGAACATGGAACCATGCCCGGCGGAAAGCACGAAGCGGTCCCGGTCAGGCCATTTGGGATCAGATGGGTCGTGGCGGAGTATCTCCCCGTAGAGCATAGCCCCCAATTCCGCAGCGCCCAGCACGATGCCGGGATGCCCCGAATTTGCCTTTTGAATGGCGTCCATTGCCAGAGCCCGTACAGAAAGGGCTGCCTTTTCCAAAGCTTTTAGGTCCATTAATTTCTCCTTCAAAAAATGTTCTATAAAATAATACTCTATGCCCAGTTTTTTTCGGCTTCCCTGATGAAGCGCAATAACTCTTCCAGCGGGGAGCGTTCCTTGAGCATCCGGTAGAAATCTTCCTGGCGGCAAAAGAAGCTTATTTCAGATATAATTTCCAGATGCCGTTTTGCGGAAGCGGCGACAATAAGCAGCAATGTATCAACCCGCTCCCCGTCCAGGGAATTCCAGTCCACGGGCTTTTCAAGAAAAGCCAAGGCGGCAAACTGCTCGCCCTCTGACTTGACAAGGGGATTTCTTGGGTGCGGCAGGGCAATGCCGCAGCCTATGCCGGTAGACATTAAATCTTCCCGTTCCAGCACCGCCTTTAATAGTGCATCCGCCGGTACGCTGCCTTGGGTTCCAAGGCCGGGCGGCAGGGCCTCGATGAGAGCCTTTAAAACCTCCCTTGGCTTGCTGCCCCGGACATCCCGGTGAACTCCGCCCCGTTCAATTAATTCCGCAATTCCTTCCTTTATTTTAACCATACATTCCTTATAGATGCCTCATCTCTCCGGGCCCCGCTTAGGAAAGAAAACCGTATTGAGGTTCCGGTTGCAGGCCTCCAAATCGAATTCTCCGGGAATAAAATCCAATCCCAGTTCCTGCCGGGCGCCAAAGCGCTCCATGTCATTTCCGCCTTCCAGCGCAGAAAGTGCCCTTCTGAATTTAAGGGGCCCGGCTATAAATTCCGGCGGGGCAGCCCCAGCTCCGGCCACGCAGCGGATAGGCCTGCTTACCGGCGACTCGTTGCGGGAAAGAAGCATGATCCGTACTATCCATTTTGCCCCATATTCATAGAGCAGTTCAATAATGTTTTGCGCCGCCAGATCCTGAATCCGGGTATTCATATCCAAGCTTTTGGAAAAGGGCTTTTCGCCGGGCTTGCTGTCTTTTTTTGCAATCATTTCAGCGCTGAACTGAAACGCCTGGGAACTGCGCCATCCGAAAACCGCCTGAATGACTTTGTGAAGTTCCTCAAGGGTGCAGTTGTCGTTCACAATGAGCCTGCGCCAGACATCAACGCCGCCAATGCTCAACTGCAGCAGCCGTTCCGTAACCCTGGCAGAATCGTTTCCGGCCCTGATTACCGTGAATTTGTTTCTGCGGAAGCTTCCCAGAGCTTCATCGATGAGTTCTTTCATGTCCTCGTAGGTTTCAACCATGCTGTCCAAAGAGCTGTCTATGACTTGAAGCTCGGTTTCAGACAGGGATTCTTCCGAATCCAGATCCTCCATCACGCTTGCAGTATGGCCCTGGATTTGGGAAAGGATGATGAAAGTATGCCGGGGCAGCCAGGAAGCATCGATGTCTCCCCTGGAGAGCCGGGCGGCGAGATCCAACACAGCCGTATGCAGTTCCCCTGCCCTCGATCTAATGGGACCAATTTTCTTGTCCGTAAAAAAGTTATAAAACTCCCGCAAATCATCCAGGGCGCTTTTAATAAACTCTTTAAGGAACTTCCTGTCCCGGTTGTCAAGCTCCACGCTGGAGGGGATGAGCCTTTCCGTGATTAGGATTACGTCGCCATTTTCCCGGTAAAGAGAATCCTTGACATAGGACTGGATTAGATATTCTGAAACCGGGATTCTCATTTTATGGAGTATAGCTTCGATTGGAGTCATATTAGGAGGGGCCATGCCCGGCTGCATATCGTCGCTGCTCAGTTCTTTGAGATCGGGAATCTCCCGACCCGCATACCAGAAACGGGTTTCTATTCCGTAGGCCACAGCTTCGACCCTGCTGGTTTTGTCATACAGATAATCCTCCAGGGCGTATGCCGGGACTTCCCTCATCCTTGATCCGCCGTACCAATAGGCGTAGGCGATCTGCTCCTCCGTGCAGGAAGAAGGCCCCAGTTTTCTGAAAGAATCCTCAAAGCCGGCCTCGGCAGCCTCAAGCCAGGAGTCAAGATCAGCCTTTGACCATTCGTCCCTGCCTACCTTTTTCAGCGCGAAGCTTCCCTCTTTCCAGTCCAGCGTTTTAACCACGAAGCGATCCCCTGGAACAAAGGAAGCTTCCCTGTAAATCTTCCGCATGTCCAGGGTTTTGACGGACACTTCCGGTGGGTCTTCAAAGGGGTCGCTGTTGAATGCCTCCTCGTTTTCGGAATTATCCCGGGCAACATACTGCGGGGCATACTCCTCCCCGAATATGCAGTAGAATGGATAAAACTCCTCCGGCGGGCCTTCCGTAGTGGTGAAAGGGACCGGCTCGCCGTTCCAGAAAAAGCTATACTCGTTCGGAAGAAGGCCGGAGTTGGCAAAGGGGGCGCAGCGGTGCCCGGGAACAAGAATTCCGTTAACCAGTTCCAGCCGGGTGGGGCTGATAACGAAAGGCAGATCCTCAAAAAACCCCCGCCGGGAAACCCAGCTCCCCGTGCCTGTAGAGAAAGCCAGATTCTGGAAGTTGATATAAGCATCGATTTCCAGAGCCAGCCGGTTATTTTTCTTGGGCTCGAACATTTTTATGAAAGAAACCACGTCATCAAGCTTAAATGTGCCTGTAACGTTGTCGAGGAAATCGTAAAGCGCTTCTTCCTGGTTTGGGGTCATGGCTAAGCTGATTATGCCCTGTATGACCTGCTTTTCGCAAGCGCCACGCTATGAGCCCAAAAGCCATTCCAGCACATTAATTTGCCGTATGCCTTTGTAGGAATTATGGCCGTAGTCGCGGGTTAAGATGAACTTTGGGTAGTTGTCTTTTATCATCTGCAAAGGCGCAAGTTCCCTTGCAAGGGTGTTTTCGTCAATTACGCTCTGGCTGACCTGGTAATACTCAATTTGGCCGCCAGGCTTCTGAGCCGCAAAATCTATTTCCTTGTCGCCTATCCTGCCGACTTTGACATTGTAAGCCCGGCGTAGAAGCTCCAGATAAACCACATTCTCCAATAGGTGCCCTGCATCGGTCTTTGCCGTGCCGCCGAGCAGATGATAGCGGAGGGCGGCATCCACCGCATAGTATTTCGCATTTGTCCGCAAAAGCTCCTTGCCGCTTATGTACTGCTTTTCGGCCTTGTAGAATACGAAGCAGTCAAGCAATGCCTCAAGGTATTTTTCAAGCATGGGCGCATAGAGATTCTTTTCGTTAGGCTTTAGCTTGAATTCGTTGTTTATCACGCCAAGCATATTGTTTACCGAGGTCTCGCTTCCGATATTGCTGAAAAGGAACTTGACGACACGGGTAAGCTGCGGAAGCTCTTTTACATCATCGTGCAGCATAACATCCCGCATTATTATGCTTTCGTAGATGTGCGAAAGATAGTCCTTTACGCCCAGTCGATCCCAGTCGCTTCTCCAATAAGCCAGGCTTTCAGGAAACGAGCTATATTCAAGGTAATCCTGAAAAATTTCGTCCTTGCTTTTCCCGGCCTCGGGAAATGCATTCGCATACTCCTTGAAGGACAAAGGAAACATGTGTATCTGGATATAGCGCCCGCCAAGACTTTTCGGAAGCCTCTTTGAAAGCAGGGAAGAGTTAGATCCCGTTACATACAGGTCTATATTTTCCCTAAGGCGCAGGCTGTTGATAACATCGCCGAATTCGGAAACAAGCTGTACCTCGTCAAGAAAAACATAGTTCAGCTTGCCCTTTATGATATTGGCTTCAACAAATTCGTGCAGTTTGCTTCCATCCAAAAGAGCCTTGTTCGCCATGTCCTCAAGGTTGATAGCGAGGATTTGCCCGTCTTTTACCCCCTCGGAACGGAGTTTATCCTGATACATCCTGAGAAGCGTGGATTTTCCGCAGCGCCTGACCCCCGTCACTATCTTTATGAGGTCGTGAATATGCTCATGCCGTTCAATAGCGGCAAGGTAGCCGGGACGTAGAATAATTTTTTCTTACATATCAACCTCAAGAATCGTTACTTTCTATTATTTTAATAGATTTTATGCAATAATCAAGCACTTTCTACGAAATTCGTAGAAAATTAACTGCGCCCAAATGACACGGAAAAGCCCTTAAAAATGCCTAGCTGGGTCATTCTGACCCACCAAAAGGTGCCAGGCACCATTTGCAGCCAATTTTTAGAAGAATAGTCTCACACGAAGGCACAAAGGCACAAAGATTGGGGCGAGCTATGATAATTCCGCGCATTCTTTGTGCCTTTGTGCCTTCGTGTGAGTTAAATTCCAAATTATTTTCAGAAGTTGGCACGGGAATTGCTATTATATAAGTGTTGACGGGAAAAGCCAGAACCCGGACGCCGTTATGGGCTGTCAGCCCAGGGCTTTAAGCCCGGGTCCGGGTCTGGGAAACAGCCCGCCGAACTTGAGAGGAGACAAATCATGAAAACTCTTACCCTTTACCGCCCAAGCGTCGCGCACAGCGTGCTGGAAAACGCCCTGAGCGGCTTTGACCGCTACCTGGATTCCTTCTTTGGGGACAATTTCCTTAGCCCCTCGGAGAGGATTTTCAACCGCCTGCCCTCGGTGGATGTCCGGGAAACCGAAAAGGCCTACGTCCTGGAAGCCGAACTCCCTGGCTTTGACGAGAAGGACATCGAAATCCGCCTGGACGGCAATAGCCTCAGCATCGGATCCAAAAAGCTGGAAGAAAAGAACGAGGAAAAAGCCATGGAAGGAGATGCGAATTCCGAAAAAGGGAACTACCTGATCCGCGAACGCCGCACTTCCTCCTTCAGCCGCAGCTTCAAGCTGCCCGAGAACGCCGATCCCGAGGGGATTAAGGCTTGCTTCAAGAACGGCATCCTTAGTTTAGAGATAGCCAAGAAAGCCGAAGCCCAGCCGCGCTTAATCGAGATAGCTAGGGACTAGTAAGCAAAGAAGAAAGCAAGAACAAAGCCGCATCACATGGTACAATGTAATGCGGTTTTGTTTCTACAATTATTTGCAAAAAACCGGCAGAGGGAGGGCCGCTGGGGGCCGGAGCTAGTGCGGGCCAAAAACAGATGGGGGAATCCACCTATGCAGCCCCCTTGCCACTTAAACACACGATTTATTTTATCCTCAAGATGCGGGTTTAAGTGGCAAGGCTATTTCTGCCCTTTGTCGACCCAGCACTAAAGTGCTGGGCGTTTTCTCGGTTGTCTGCTCCAGTGGAGAACCCCATAAATTTTTTTGTCCCG
>Ga0099364_10015357_pt1 | contig 10100 bp, 8 predicted proteins | sample TergutTh196P3_FD_73070 | JGI IMG/M metagenome (GOLD analysis project Ga0099364, IMG submission 73070) | Microcerotermes parvus P3 segment gut microbial communities from Pointe-Noire, Republic of the Congo - Th196 P3 | ecosystem: Host-associated > Arthropoda: Insects > Digestive system > Gut ...
CTCAATCCGCTGGCTCGCCGCTCATGAAGGGCTGATGCCCAGTGATTTACACGAAGCTCCATTGCCATCTTGCGTGTGTCCATTTCCTATTTCTCCTTCTGAGTATTGTCTCGATTTTCTTACCGTTTGTTTTTCGAGACCTTTAGGATATTTTCTCACACTTTTATACTGCTTTTGCATGTGACGTCTTGTTTTACGCTTACAAAACACCTGTCACACTGTCACGGCGGTATGGCGGCGGGCTAGAAAGTGATGCTTTTCGCTGGTTGCAAAAGTCCGTCATAATTGCGCGTTTGCAGTCGATAGCGAGGTACGCATTAGGCAAGCCCAATGCCCTCGTTGGGGTAAACCCCAAGCCCCGGAAGGGCGCTGCCTGCGAGAAAAGCCGCTGTTCATGCGGGGTATGCTGTGTGCAGTTCACAGCAGACCGAAAGGATAAATCGGCGTTCAAATGATGGGGCGAGCAATGCATATGAGGGTACATTTTTACAAAATGTACCCTCATATGCACTCGTTGGGAAGTATCCCATACCCTCTAAATTCCAGCCTGCAGTCTGGAATTTTTAAGCCGCTTTGCGTCTGCTTCATTTTGGGAAAATGAGCTAGGGACGGGGCGTGTTCGTGAAATGGCAGCAATCATTTTGGGGCAGATTTGCTCACGTTTTTGGCTACACTGCAATGGGATTTTCGCATTAGTTCGGCATGGGTCTACGCAACATACCAAGCGCACTACTCCAATATTGTTTGAAAGATTTTCCAGCAGCTGTCATTGCGCGCGATTCCGTTACATAATAACCTGGCTTGCTCATATATAAACCGAAAAAGTTTTTTACATACTGTTTGCGCTTATCATCATAATCAGCTCTATTTCCATCCACACTAAGAATATCTTGTGCTAATGTCCCAACAGTAACACTATCAGTTAGTCCAGCAATATTACGATTTCCGCCGGTAGATGTAGGTCCATAAATTGTTACAAAATGCCCATAAACTGATTTACTGTTTGAAGCTTTACTGTCTAAAACAGTCAGCGAATAAATCGCAAGACAAACAACCCAAATATGGTCATTTCGACTAGAAAGTCCATTCAAAATCTTCTCAAGTTCGGCATGTTCCGAAAATGGCCCGCCAGAACAAAGAGAGTGATCGCCCGCATCACGGCGAAGAGCAAAGCCATTGCTACACGATTTATCGTCAAACTTATCTCTTCCGTATTTACCACAATGGGCGCAAATTGCAGAAAGAATACACGGCGGAGTACTACCGGTTGAGCAGCATCTCGAAGTCTGAGGTGCCGACATTTTTTTCACTTCCTTTTGGTAGATACTGGCTATACCTGTTGTAAATTTCCGGTGACTGGCTCATAGTATACTTCATGAAATCTGGAAAGTCTTCCTGTAGCGTGAAAGCATAAGCAAGCGATGCAAGATCGAAAAAGAATTCGGTACGCTGACATTTCCCAGCCTTTTCTTGCATCTCATCCCAAGAGAGGATGGTTCCCTGTGGGCAAGGTGAGTCACTAACGAATCGTATCCCATCATGCTCTCCGTTAAACTCGGTCATGATTTCATTTGGCGGAAGCGGAAAGTCATACTGATGACGGGTTACATACTCACGCACTATATCATACAGCGGCGTTTTTTCTGCTATCGTTTCACCTATCCCGGCATCAGAGATAGACGAGCCTAACCAAGAAATTCCGAACATCGAATCTGAACCGCAAGTACCATTATTTTTAGAGTCTTCGCCATGTCGCATCGCCATGCCTACTACATACTTATCGTTGTATTTGAAGCAAGATGATTGCAACACAGCTATACCGGTTTCGCCCAGTTTTAATAAGGCACTGTATAACTGCTGCAAAGTTACATTTCGAAGTACCGACTGCGAATTCCCACGTGATGCCAGCCATTTATGCCGTCGAAACACGAACAATAGCGACGATAATTGAAACCCGCGGTAGAAGTAATCAACGTCAAGCTTGTGTTGGCGTTGTTTGTCTCGTACAGCGCTAGTCACACGAGACATCCCTCTAAACACTCGCCACAAACAAATATACATCGGATCTAAAGTACTATTAGAGTTGAGATTGTACTGTGTGCAGTGGTCGATTATATTTAGTTTCCCCGCTAAAAGCTGCGCAAATGTGTCGTCTCCATTAATTTCATCTCCGCTAATAATAACATCGTTGCGTGTGTTTTTAATGCTCCGCCCCTGCTTGTTATACCTAGTTTTATTTCGTCGGATAAAATCCCATGCAAGATCAAGGTCTATGCTCTCATCCGGATCACTTTTTAATTCTTCCGGCAGCGGAATTTCTTTGTGTAACGGCGATAATAAACTTCGGTAGTGACAGTAGTCTTGTTCAATGCCAATTATACCCAAGAATCCAAGCCCTAACTTTCGGCAAGCAACATATCGTAAAAGTTCGTGCGCCAGTTTATATTTCACTCGCTCATCGCGAATATGGCTATATCTCAAACGGTAAGTAATAGCATCTGGCAACTCGATGAGCAAGTCTGTATTAGCATAAAAGGTCTCGAATGCAATAAAGGGTACAAGCGTCACTTTTTGTGTGGTAGCATTGATATATATGCGCAACAACGAAAACAACTCTACTCCAGCAGGAGGGCGCTTAAGCAAACAGGCCTGTCTAGTTGAATGAGCAGGAGTGTGAAGATAAAAACCCTCCACACCTGTTTCGTCAGCAAGCGTATCAATATCTATAGGGGTAACTGTCCAATCAGACAACTTTTGCTCAAAGTAATTTTGCCAGCTTAGGTTGTCGGCTTTGTTTAGTTTATCGATGGGAAATATGAATATAGGCGAAGCGGCCACGCGCGGAACCCCAGAAGCGTAACATGCCTTCATCAAGCGGCGCGAACAGGTTCTAGCTTGTTCTTCACTTAGAAAAAAATTGTCATATGCCCACGCGACATCATCTTCAGGCTTACCGTTAACAACAAACATGCGCTCACCGTTTCCGTTGACTTTAATTAACGGCACATCCGTGCTAGGACGGCGAGCCACAAAAGGGGCAACCGTCATAGCGTTATCAAGGCCATATTCATTACGTAGGGATTTAATGTATTCCCGCACAGTGCCTCCGGTTATCATCACATCATCGGCAATGGCTATTGTGCCCTCTGGTTTGCCGTTGTCGCTAAGCCACGGTAATAAGAAATCACTATTGACAAATCTATTCTCAACACCTGTTATCTCTTCGCGAATGTGCGGCGTAATCATGTTGTAGAGCGTCAGACCGCCCCTTGACCTTAAGATTACTATGGCGTATCTACCCTCGCTGAGATTTTTCGCAAGTCCTATGAAATAAGATCGTAGCTCGTCAAAAAGAGAGCCTCGACTAGCGAATATTGGTTTGGCAAGCAACCCTCCTTTTAGTTTTGCCGCAAGCATTTCAATCTCTGCTCGTAATAGCGTTGACACGACACAAGCCCCCATTCATCAAATTACTCCACCTAGTGTAACATATGCCGTGACACTTATCCGGGTGTTTCTCCATAACCCAGTAAGTAGTGAACAAAACGGCAAAGCCTCGGCCTGCGCTACGAACAACAGACCGAGACAATTATATAACCCTAGAGGAACTATTGTTCATGGCGTCGTTATACCTTTCGGCAGTATCCTATAGGAGATAGGGGAAATTCGTTGGTAATACTGACAATATTGTACCATATACTAGAGGTGCCTATCTACCATCTCGACTCAATTGCAACCATTATGCAATTTATTGTAACCAAGATGCAATAAATTGCATGAAACTGTTTAGTGGGGTAATTACTACATAATAACGTATTATCGGCCTTATGTGGTGTTGATAGAGTGTGTATACAGGAACTCCTATTGTCTCTGCTACATCTGGAACTGTCGAAGATGTTAAAACCAATATTAAAGATGATAATAATCGAACATCAACAAATCGTTTTGGAAATCATGTTATAATTGAAATGTCTGACGGTACAAGGATTATTTACGCGCATATGCAAAACGTTCCTTTGCCTGTTAAAAAAGGGGATACAGTAAGACCTGGTGACTATATCGGAAACGTAGGCAGTTCGGGAGACTCTACTGGTCCTCACGTGCATGTTGAGGTTCAATTGGGACCTGATTATAATCGCGCAAACAATCCAAATCCTTATGATTATTTTCCAAAATAAAATCAGTTAATCAACTATAAGATTTGGGGTAATGGCTGTGAAAAAGATAAGTTCTTTGATTTTATTTATGATATTTTTGGTGTTAACAGGCTGCACTTCCGAAAATCCGTTCCCGCCAGAGATTTTGTCTGACAATTCATCAAATAGAAATGAAACCGATATCAAAGAAAAAGAATCTCCAATGGAAGAAACGATTGCCGAAGAAGCCCGTACAGAAGAAATTGAGCCTTTGCAGAAGGAAACCCCAAATGAAACATACCCTTTTGTAATGCCCGATTTTTCCCACGAGTACGCGGATGAGATGATTCAACTTGTTACGGAGTTTGGTCATGAATTTTATTTTCCCGAATTTGAAAAAATAGAAGAGCTTGATTTAGCATCATGGTCTGTCAGCTCAAATCTTTATTGGTTGACATATTTTCTCAACGATGAACTTCTTGTACAGGGGCGGGGGATAACTGTCGAACAAAAAGAAAATCTTCTCAAAGGATTCGAAAATATATACACATCCATTGTAAGATGCGGTGATATGACTTTCATAGGACGCAGATATTTTGGTGATGATTTTTCTTTCCCCAAAAACTTGATTGGTAGAGAAATTGCGCCTTTGGAAACCAATCTTGACTACTATATCTGGACCAATGCACGGAGCTTTGTCGGACCAAGACAATATTTATTGACCGATGTTCAGCATGAATCAAACGATGTTATCGCAACTTTTTTACTTTATTATCTTCATCTGGATGGGGATTTTAATTTCGATACATCAATTGTAACAGGTATTAATTTTTTCAACCCTAATTATTCGCAAGATGGTGTTTCTTATTTTGCGGCGATAAATCCACCGCGGATTGCAAGCGAAGAAAGAATCACATCAGACTATCTGGAAGCCTGCATTTTGCCTGTACCGCAAGAGCAATTAGGGACAATTACCGTAACATTCCGCAGGGAAAATGATGGCCGCCTGATTGCGACGTCAAGCAGGTATAATCGTGATTGACGCGCTTAGCAAGAAAGGCAAGCAGCCGCGCTGCGCGCTTACGCATCAGCATTAGCTTTGTCAATGTCTACATTAGACAGCATCATTAACTTAACGAACGCATATATCCGCAAGCTGGTTGAAATCGTTCAGAATACCTTTGAAAAAAGGAGATGTTGTAAACCCTGGGGACACAATAGGAAATATTGGCAGCACAGGGAACACTAAAGGCCCTCATGTACATATTGAAGTTAATGACAAAGACGGTAACAACCTTGACCCTAACAAATATATACAATACAACACAAAAGGAAGCTAATAATGAAGAAACAATTTATAGTTATTCTAACAATGATTATTTTTTCAACAGCTTGTTCAGTGGGCGAGGCTTCCCCTCAAACGGAACCGCCTGCAATACAAGACCCGTCGGAATCATTGAATGTTCAAGAACCGGACAATTTATTGCCGCAAATTCAGTCGGAAAATTCACCCGAGGAAAAACAACAAAACCCTGTCAACCTTTTTGTTGTCCCCGAGATTGAATGTGATTATGCTGATGAGCTATTAGAAGTTGTACAAGGTTTCAGCCGAGAATATTCGTTTCCAAAATTTGAAAGCTTAGATGAACTTGATTTTGAGTCGCGTCCTGTTAGCTCTAATTTATATGACTTGACTGTTTCTCTTAATGATGAACTTTTGGCACTAGAGAGAGGTGTTACCCATAAAAAAAGAGAGGAAATCATGGCGAATGATTCAAGCGTTTACAGCCTCGTCCGTCTCGATGATATGAACGAAGTGGGACGCAGATATTTCGGTAAGGAGTTTTCTTTTCCGAAAGGTCTTGTATGTGAGGAAATCGCCCCTTTAAATTCGGATTCTGAATACTACAAATGGACTAATGTACGAGGGGGCATGTCATTTTTTTATTATTTATTAACTGATGTTATACAAAATAACAATGAGATAACTGCTACTTTTTTACCTTACAGTCCTAATATTAACTGGCATAATGGAACAATCGAAACCATTTCTTTTAATAACCCCAAAGATGAAATGTATTATTATGTAAGATATGATTTAGGGTATTTTAAATATCCCAGCGATGAAGCGCGTGAAAATGCGGATGTCTTTAGTTGTCTGCAATATTACTATTTAACAGTCCCACAAGAGCAATTAGGGACAATTACCGTAACATTCCGCAGAGAAAATGATGGCCGCCTGATTGCGGCATCGTGCAGATATAATCGTGATTGACGCGCTTAGTAAGAAAGGCAAGCCGCCGCGCTGCGCGCTTACGCATCAGCGTTAGCTTTGTCAATGTCTACATTAGACGGCATCATTAACTTAACGAACGCATATATCCGCAAGCTGATTGAAATCGTTCAGAATACCGATGTTTCCCATGCGCAGAAGATGGACGCTATAGGCAAAGAGGATATTGCTGCGAAGGGGCTTGGGCAGGGTTCGCCGTCGGTTAATCCGGTTGATGGCGGATGGATAAGCGCAGGCTGGCCGAATTACAGTGATGACTCGTATCATGGCGGTATTGATATTGCAGCGCCAAAGGGTACTCCTATTGTTTCCGGTACATATGGAACAGTCGTAAGAGTTGTAAATAATGTTCCTGACAATAGCGGGTCTCCTGGAAACCCTTACGGAAATCATGTTATAATTGAAATGTCTGACGGTACAAGGATTATTTACGCGCATATGGAACAATCAGGCAACCCGCCAAATGTAGGGGATAAAATAAAACCGGGCGATCGAATCGGAGGCGTTGGAAACACAGGAAACTCTGACGGTAACCATGTGCATATTGAGATTCGCACTCCACAAAACAACTACGAACATGGTTCAGGCAAAAATCCAAACCCCGCCGATTACATGCCGGGCTTAAAGCCGTGACAGGAGAGGTAGCATGAAAAAATTTTCAATAATTGTTGCCGTTGTTATCATGTTAGCTGCTTGCGTAACAACTCCTTCCACAATATCCGGCGAACAGCAGACCATGCCGGATGTTACAGGGCATGAATACCCAAGCGCAAGCGCACCGACAGTATCCCCGCCAATAGAACCGGAACCCGAATCTCAGCCGCAACTGCCTAATGCGACGCCACAGGTCTATGACCGTTTTGTTCTCACTGAAAATGGAGAAGTATTTGTTTATGTACCCGGCGTTGACGGTGAAATCATCCCGGTTTTGCTCGAAGATAAAAATGCTGTGCGTATTCGTCCGCATTATAGAACTGACCGGTTTAAAGGGATACCATTCTATAACTATAGTACTTCCGTTCAGTTTGAAGACGGAATTATATATTCTTACATCTCAGAGTTTTTAATGGCTTATGAGCATCTATACGGAGGTTATGGCGGAGAACGCCTTAATATTCCGGGCGGTGCATATGTAGGAACTATGTGGGGGCATAACAACCGGATTGACGGTATGATTTGGCTAAATGAATATGGTGAGTCTTCAACACGAGGTTACTGTTTGGCTCCAAATGGCACTCTTTATTTGAATGATAATTCTAAATGGATAGGATCATATTCGTATACCAGCGATTTAATCCCTATAGCTGAAAATGTAATTAAGGCGGAAATCGGCGTTTATGTTTCGCCTATCCAAATACATCAGATATATCTTGTTGATGATGTATTCTATTTTAGCGGCGAAAACGAAGATGGAGCTATCTATGAAAAAATGGATGAATATGAGCCGTTCATACAGTTCTATTTGTTATTTCTTACAGGCGATGGCGAATTATATTTCTACGCTGAAACGGACGATGATATTATTCTTGAGCGCGTGGTGGATAATGTGAAAAATTTTGGCGTTTCCGGCCTTTTCAACTTACAAGACCCGAATATTCTGTTTATACAAAAAGAAGATGGAACATTTTTTTACGGGAGGTATCTTGACAACGTAAATTCCGGTTATACTGCGGAAACGATATTTTCCCTAATACAGGCCGTCGTTGCGAATACCCCCGGGCAATATCCTCAAAAAATACAGTGGTTTGATGTAACCGACAGCGTCTGCATAGTGCTAGATGATGATGGAATTATTGCCTATAGCGATGAATATCCACTGCGTTTTAATAATATACAAATAGAATCTAACGGATTGGTATCCGCGAGTATATTTTATCAGGGTGCTACAGATACTGAGCCGCCTTTATCACGTTATTTGTTAGCGCTATATGAAGATGGCGAAACCCTCTTGCGCAAAATTAATTGAATAAACAATTTTAGGAGTCACACTGTGAAAAAAATCTTAGCTATTTTTTTAATCATTGTAATAATCTTTGCCGTTGGCTGCAGCGGCGATAATACAGACAGCCTTTCAAGCGATACAAGCTATGATGACGTCAGTCAACGTGCACAGGCAAATAATGATGACAATGATAAAGAGCCTACGCCGCCAGAAGAAAAACCTGAATTTATAACGATTAGAGGCGTAGAATACAGCACGGATTTGACAGAGCTTGATTTGTCAAACCAACAGCTTACTGATTCTGCCATTGAACCATTGAAGCATATGACGAATCTGATAAAATTGGATTTGTCGGGCTATAGTAACAACATCAGCAATATAAGTCCGCTTGCGAATTTAACGAATCTGACTTGGTTAAATTTATCGTTCAACGATATTAGCGACATAAGTCCACTGTCGAATTTGACTAATCTGACATGGCTGGATTTATCTCTCAACAAAACCAGCGACATAAGCCCTTTAGCAAATCTGATTAATTTGGAATATTTGAATTTGCACAACAATCAAATCAACGATTTAAGTCCGCTTGCAAATTCAAACAATTTGGCAGAATTAAAATTATCAAATGGCCAAATCAGTGACATAAGCCAATTAGCGAATTTAATCAATTTGAAAACCTTGGATTTGAGTGGCAACGAAATCAGCAACATAAGCCCGCTTGCAAACTTGACAAATTTGAACCATTTGGATTTGATTGACAACCAAATCAGCGATGTAAACCCATTAGCGAATTTGATTAATCTGGGGAATTTGCGTCTGAGAGGCAACCAAATCAGCGACATAAGCCCTTTGGCAAATCTAATTAATTTGGAATATTTGAATTTATATAACATTCAAATCAGCGACATAAGCCCGTTAGCAAATCTGACTAATTTGTCGGGATTAGATTTAACTAGTAATCAAGTCAGCGATATAAGTCCGCTTGCAGACTTGACTAATTTGGTAGAATTGGCATTAGGAAATAATCCAATCAGTGATATAAGCCCGCTTAAAAATCTGATTAATTTGGTAAAGCTGTCTTCGTGGGAAAACCTAATCAGCGATATAAGCCCACTTGAAAATTTGCACAATTTAGAACATTTGATTTTAATTCGCAGTCAAACCAGTGATACAAACTCTTTGGCGAACCTTAACAGTTTAACTTATTTGGATTTGAGGGGCAACAAAATAACAAACCTGACCCCGCTTTCGAATTTAACTAATTTAGAATGTTTGTTCTTGGAAGATAACCAGATCAGCGATTTAAGCCCGCTTAAAAATTTGATTAATTTGGAGAGATTGTATTTGCAGAGAAACCAAATCAACGACGCAAGTTTGTTAGAAAGTCTGGCTAATTTGGAATATTTGAATTTATATGACAACCCAATTAGCGATGAACAAATAGAGAAGCTTATTGCTGTATTACCGAATTATAAAGATACAGGTCCGCATTAGTTTTTGACAAGCAAGTAACTCGCGGCGAAACAAAACGCCGCAACGCTTCGCTCACAAGCGGTAGATAAAAAGAAGCAAGCAGCCGCGCTGCGCGCTTACGCATCAGCGTTAGCTTTGTCAATGTCTACATTAGACAGCATCATTAACTTAACGAACGCATATATCCGCAAGCTGATTGAAATCGTTCAGAATACCGATGTTTCCCATGCGCAGAAGATGGACGCTATAGGCAAAG
>Ga0099364_10015358_pt1 | contig 10099 bp, 5 predicted proteins | sample TergutTh196P3_FD_73070 | JGI IMG/M metagenome (GOLD analysis project Ga0099364, IMG submission 73070) | Microcerotermes parvus P3 segment gut microbial communities from Pointe-Noire, Republic of the Congo - Th196 P3 | ecosystem: Host-associated > Arthropoda: Insects > Digestive system > Gut ...
GTGAATGTCGTGATTAATTACTTTTTCATCGGGATAATCCAAAGCCCATGTGCAAAAGGGTGTTCCGATTAAACTATGGTAGAAATCCATAACTTTGTCGGCATCTTCTTGGGTTGCAAGTGTAAAAATGTAGTTAGACATGATTTTTTTGTGGTTTATTTCCCTTTAATAATCTTTTTAATTTCACTCAATTTATTTAGCGCCTGCATCGGCGTAAGGTTGTCAATATCAGCATTGATTATCTCATCGCGAATTTGCGAAAGCACTGGGTCGTCGAGTTGGAAGAAGCTCATTTGATAGCCTTCGCGATGAGTAGCAATCTCTTTCACAGGTTTTGCTGCGACTTCCGATTGGCGATTTTCGCTTTCTAATTGCCGCAGTATCTCGTTGGCTCGCTTAACGATGCTTTGCGGCATTCCTGCCATTTTCGCTACGTGAATACCGAAACTGTGTTCGCTCCCACCCCGCACTAATTTCCGCAAAAAAATCACTTTTTTGTCCACTTCTTTTACCGATACATTGTAATTTTTTATCCGTTTAAACGAATTTTCCATTTCATTTAACTCGTGGTAATGCGTGGCAAACAGCGTTTTGGCTTTCGCCGCCGAATGTTCGTGTATGTATTCCACAATCGCCCACGCAATCGAAATGCCGTCGTAAGTACTTGTGCCGCGTCCGAGTTCATCGAACAGGATTAAACTGCGCGTCGACATGTTGTTCAAAATGCTTGCCGCTTCGTTCATTTCTACCATAAAGGTGCTTTCGCCGACCGAAATATTATCGCTTGCGCCCACGCGGGTAAAAATCTTATCCACAATACCGATAGAAGCTGCATCGGCAGGAACAAAGCAACCTATTTGCGCCATCAATACAATGAGTGCGGTTTGGCGCAGCAATGCCGATTTTCCAGCCATATTGGGACCGGTAATAATGATGATTTGTTGCGAACTGCTGTCGAGATACACATCGTTGGCAATGTAAGTTTCGCCTGCCGGCAGTTGTTTTTCTATCACAGGGTGGCGACCGTTTTTGATGTCGATAACGTCCGTTTCGTTAATTGTGGGACAGAGATATTTGTTTTCTTCCGATACTTTGGCAAAGGCAAGAAGGCAATCTAATTGCGCTACAAGGTTGCAATTCAGTTGTATAGCGGGAATATAATCGGCTAAAGCCAAGACCAGTTCGTTGAACAACGCTGTTTCGAGGGTAAGGATTTTTTCTTCAGCGCCAAGAATTTTTTCTTCGTATTCTTTCAATTCTTGCGTGATGTAGCGTTCTGCCTGTGTGAGTGTTTGTTTGCGTATCCAGGTATCGGGCACTTTATCTTTGTGTGTGTTGCGCACCTCAATATAATAGCCGAAAACAGCGTTATAGCTGATTTTTAAACTCGGAATATCCGTTAATTCGCTTTCGCGTTGCTGAATTTGCAACAAATAATCTTTGCCCGAAAATGCGATTTTGCGCAATTCGTCCAACTCGGCATGTACGCCTGTGCGGATAATTCCGCCTTTATTAATAAGCGCAGGCGGGTTGTCGTTCAGTTCTTGTTCGATTTTTTCACGTATTGAATGACAGGGATTTAACTGTTCTCCAATTTTTTTTAAATATAAATTATCTGCCGTTTCGGCAAATTGTTTGACAGGAATTAGAGCCTGCAACGCAGCTTTGAGTTGCGCCACTTCGCGGGGCGAAATCCGCCCTACGGCAACTTTTGAAATGATGCGCTCCAAATCGCCAATCAGCGACAGGTTTTGTTCCACTTGAGGTTTGGCATCGGGATATTTGAAAAAATATTCTATCACGCTCAAACGCTCGTTGATAGGATTTACATTTTTCAGCGGAAAAGCCAGCCAACGTTTTAGCAAGCGCGCACCCATTGGGCAGGTTGTTTTGTCCAGAATATCAAGCAGGGTACGCGCACCTTCGTTTTGCGAACCGTAAAGTTCAAGATTGCGCACGGTAAAGCGGTCGAGCCACACAAAACGGTCTTCTTCAATGCGGCTCAACGCCGTGATGTGCCCAATTTGATGATGATGCGTATGGTCAAGGTAATGAAGAATTGCGCCCGAAGCAATAATGCCAAGTTCCAGCGCATCAACGCCGAAACCTTTGAGATTTTGTGTTTCAAAATGTTTCAGTAGCCGGTCGGTGGCGGCTTCTTTGGTAAAAATCCAATCTTCCTGCTCAAAAGTAAGGTATTTATTTCCGAATGCTTCTTCAAACTGCCGGCGGTTGCTGCGCTCATACAAGATTTCTTTTGGCGCAAAACTGCTAATCAGTTTATCGGCGTATTCGATGTTGCCTTCGGCAGTGAGAAATTCGCCGGTGGAAATATCCAAAAATGCGATGCCGACTCTATTTTTAACAAAATGTACGCTTGCCAGAAAGTTATTTTCCTTGTGATTTAACACATTATCGTCAATCGAAACTCCGGGCGTAATCAGCTCGGTGATACCTCGTTTGACAAGTTTTTTTGCTAATTTCGGGTCTTCCAACTGTTCGCAAATGGCTACCCGCATACCTGCACGCACAAGTTTCGGCAAATATGTATCCAATGCGTGATGCGGAAAGCCCGCAAGCTCGACATACGAAGCAGCGCCGTTTGCCCGCCGCGTAAGCGTGATGCCCAAAATTCCGGAAGCACGAATAGCATCTTCGGAAAACGTTTCGTAAAAATCGCCTACACGAAACAGCAGTATCGCATCAGGATGCTTTTGTTTCATTTCGTTGTACTGTTTCATCAAAGGGGTCTCTACGATTGCCATAAATTTATTGTTTTTTTTAGCACAATTGAAAGAAAATTAGTGCGATGAAAAGAAAAAGAGGGTACAGTACGAAGCCGTTGCAGGAAACGTACTAATCTATTTCAATTTGCCGATAATTTTTCTTGCTTCATCAATGCGCAATGCTGCGATTAACGCAAATGCTTTGTCAAGTTGTTTTTGTGTTTTAGTACAATTTTTGTGTTTCAAGCGAGCTTGATAAAAATCGAAAACGAGCTCTAAATCAGTTTGTGAGAGGTTTTTTACACCGAGTTCGCGCTGTAAAGTTGTCAGAAATGTGTAGCCAAATTCTACAGTCGGCTCTATCATTGTGCCTTCGCCGTAGTCGTTCCATGTAGCAAGTTGTATCATGCTTGGCGCACTGTTCAGTGCAAGTTGGAGCGTTTCGGTAAATGTCGTATCGCCACGATGCGGAATAGTCCAACCGAGCCCTTCGCCCCAACCGCCATCTTTGTAAAAATCGACAAAGCCGGGATAAGCTACGCCCATTTTATCGCCCGCATATTCATAAGTATTATTGAAGTGGCGTAAGCCATTGAGATAATCTTTCCAAATCCACGCAAATTCGCCATACGTGTTTTTTTCCGCACGGTGTCCGTGATAATTCAGTGCAAAAAAAGCCGGTTGTTCTTCGCCAAATGCCGAAAAAACAGTTGTCCATTGCTCTTCAGCGCTAAAATATTGTGGTCCGAAATCAAGTAAAAGAGGTTTACCATCAACTTTTAAATAATTCGACTGCGAAAAATAACGTTCTTTGATGTACTTCATATCCATTTGCGCTTGCAACAATGCCGTACTGTCGTTCAAAAAACCGCGCCCCACGTTGTCGCGCAGGTGCTGGTCTTCGTACATAATGGCAATATCCAAACCTACGCTTTTTGTCAATTTGGCAATCGAATCGGTTGCTTCTATCAACGCAGGGAAATCCCAGTGAGGATTGAGGGTTGTATAATTGAAAATAATTCCGTCAATACCCGCCAGTTTCATCAAAAGCAATTGATATTCAATGATATATTTATCTTTCGATGCATAAGGTCCTGTTATTGGGTAATAATGCGCTGCAATTTGACGTTGCCCTGTAACAGGATTGATGATTTCGGGGTTGCAATTATCCATCGTCCAATGACCAAACCAAGGATTTCCTTTGGCATCTTTTTCGGGGTGAATATTGTCCTTGTCAGTCCAAAACCACGTCATCATGTGGATATAGACTTTTTTATCCGTGCGCTCTTTCTGTACGTCAACAGGCGCGATTTCTTCTTGACTTGCTTTGAAAGCAATCAAAAAAAACAAAGGCAAGAATATTAAAAAGTATTTAAAAAAAACTGTTTTTTTCATCTGTGTTAAAAAAAATACGAATTAAAATTTAAAGAATTAAGAGCAAAAAGTCAATTTTTTACTCTTAATTCTTCATTTTTTATTTACAACGCAGGCGTAGCCACCTCTTTATTGTCTTTGACAGCCACCACCGACATTGCTGCCAGCATCAACAATACACCGGATAAAACAACCATCATCACGTTGCTGCCGTCGTTGCCCACGATGAGACTGAAAAGGAAACCGCCAACAATTGCAAAGACAATTTGCGGAATAACAATCGCCAGATTGAAAATGCCCATATATACACCCATTTTTTCTTTCGGTACCTTTGCACAAACGATAGCAAACGGAATACCATTTATAACCGCAGTGGCAATACCCCAACCAGCCATCGCAAGGAAGAGCATATATTTATCTTGCACCATAAATATGGTAGCAAAGCCCAATCCGCCCAACATAAGCGCAAAAGAATATACCGCTTTGCGTCCGAATTTATTTGCCAAAGCAGGCCATACGAATGAGAAACCAAGCGCAAAAACAGCCATTACCGCATTGGCAATACCCCACCAGTTTCGGGCATCGTTCATAAGAGGATTATCGGCATTAATTTTCATCACGCCATCTTCGCCCATAATACGCTCCACACCAAAAATATTTTCAGCAATGCCGTTCAGACCGTAAGTCCATATACAGAACAAAGCCATCCATGTAAAAAACTGTACGATAGCAAGTTGATACATTACCGCAGGTGTGGTTTTCAAAATATTCCAAAACGATTCTTTCTTTTGAGCCTCTTCTTCCGTCAAGCCGCTGTATTCGGCAAACTCTTTGGGCGGATATTCTTTTACGCGGAAAGTTGTCCAAAGCACACCCAACAGCAAAATACCGGCGCCAACGTAGTACGACATTGATAATGAAGTTTCAAGACCACCGATTTTTGTATTTTCCCAGCCGCACATATCAATGATTGCCGTAAATAAAAATGGAAGTGCAAAACCAACAATCGCGCCAATATTCAGCAACACATTTTGAATGCCAAATCCTTCGTTGCGCTGTTTTTCATTGACCATATCGCCCTGCAACGCACGCAAAGGGTGCATACTGACATTGAAAGCGCAATCTTTCAACAAAAAGAACACGGCAGCCAAAATAACCACAGCAAAGCCTGTAATGCCTGCGCTGTCTGCCAATACTTTTGTATTTACAATCAGCACCATCATCAAAGTGGCAAGAATACCGCCTGCCAAAAGAAAAGGAATACGTCTTCCCAAGCCTTTTATCCATGTTTTATCGCTAAAAAGTCCGACAAGCGGCTGCACAAGAATACCTGCCAATGGACCTCCAATCCACAGTATAGCCAGGTTTTGGTCGGGTGCGCCCAAGGCAGTAAAAATACCGCTCATTTGTGTGCCTTGCAACGAGTAACCAATTTGAATGCCAAGGTAAGCAAAACTCAAGTTCCAGAGTTGCCAAAAACTAAGATTAGGTTTTTGTTTAATTTGTGATTCCATAAAATATTAGATTTTAATTGATAAATAAAATTAATTTTTCAAGCGACAAACTTATAAAAAAATGTTTGCAAATTACACCAATGTTTTAAAAAAAATTACATTTGCATCAGTTTGTTTATTTTCTCTCTATAAATTTATCATTTGTTCCACCGTAATCAACGACAAATCGGCAGCAGCCAAATCGGCGCGCTTATCTGTTACGGCAGAGCCCACGGCGAGGGTTTTCATCTTAGCCGCCAATGCAGCAGTAATGCCGGCTTCGGCGTCTTCTACGACAAGGCAATCAACGGGATTTAAACCAAGCCACTGCGCGGCAATAAGAAATACTTCGGGGTCGGGCTTGCTGTTTTTGATGTTGTTTCCGTCTGAAACGGCATCAAAAGTCTTGTCCATACCGATTTGTTTCAAGATGGTCGGTGTGTTCTTGCTCGACGAGCCAATGGCGATTTTCACGCCCGCCGCTTTCAATCCCGACAGGACTTCTTTTACACCCGGCAGAATGTCGGCAGGCGAAAGTTTGGTAGCCAAAAGTTCCTTGTAATAATCGTTCTTCAAGGTTGCCAATGCTTCTTTTTGTGCATCGGTATAGGTTTTGGTAGCCTTCTCAAGAATTATTTCGAGGCTTTCCATACGGCTTACGCCGCGCAGGCGTTCGTTAATTTCGCGGTCGAAATAAATGCCTTCGCTGTCAGCCATATATTTCCAACCCTGATAATGCATCTCGTCCGTAGAAACGATGACGCCGTCTAAATCAAAAATTACTCCTTTACTCATTTTGTTTGTTATTTTAATTGTGTTGTTATTGTTTTTTCAATGTTTTAGCCCAAAAGGGTTTGATTTTCATAACCGCAGTGTCAACGACCTGCGGCTTTTGCATACTCGCTTACGTCTGCCTAAAAGGCAAGACGAAGCATAAAAGTTGGTACGGATTGTAAATCCGCGCCTTTTATGCGCGCAAAATTAGGGAAAAAATCTGACAAACCAGTATTCAAGCAAATAAAGGATTATTTAACTAAAAGATGAAATAACCCATTGCACAGGATTTGTAATCCTGCACTTGCAGTTTCAAATCCCGTACAACGGCAGAAACAATTGAAAATTTTAACATTTTTCCAAGACAAGTGTTTTTGTCGGCTGGTCGCAAACTTCTGCGGGACCGAAATATTGAATTGGACCCGGATATACATAGCGGGTTTCACGCGCCCATTCTTCGCGGCGAGTAGCAAAATAGTCAAACGGCGTACCGCTTAAATCGACCAAAGCTTTTTGTATCACAGGTTTCATTTCGCCGTGGCGGCGTTCTAAATTCATCATCATTGTAACAGGAATGCCGCCCGCAATCCAGTTTTCTGCCACATCAATGGTATTGCGCACCGACGAAATATAGCCTGTTTTGCCGGCAGCAATCAACGCCGAAGCTGTATATCCGAGCGAATAACAATAGTCGGCATCGAAATTCGACGGCGCAGCACAACGTCCTTCGTAACCGAAGAAATGCGTTTGCGGCGAAAATTTGCCTTTGTAACGACCGGTTTCTTTCCACTCTGCCAAGCGTTTTCCCACCATTTCTGCTAAGAGTTTTTCGGTTTCAATTAACGACACTTGTACATTTCCGTGCGGGTCTCTGTCCAAAGTCAGTTGGCGGGCAACGCCTTCGGGAAGCGACAGGAAAAGGTCTTTATTTTCACCGCTTAATTTTTCTGCCACAAATTCGATTTGTTTCAAATGTTTTACGGCGGCAAATTCGTTGGCGTTTTCTGCTAAATAATCGTTCAGTTCGGTAATCAGTTTTTTCATTGCGGGGATAAATTCTATCAATCCCTCAGGAATGAGTACCGTTCCAAAATCCCAACCTTTGTTTGCGCGAACCACCACAGCTTGTGCTATTTGGTTCACGATATTATCCAACGAAAGCGCATTTGCTTCTACTTCTTCGCTGATGATACAAACGTTGGGTTGCACCTGCAAAGCACACTCCAACGCGATATGCGAAGCCGAGCGTCCCATTAATTTAATAAAATGCCAGTATTTTTTCGCCGAATTACAGTCTCGTTGAATATTTCCTATCAACTCTGAATAGACTTTACAGGCAGTATCAAATCCGAAAGACGTTTCTATCCAATCGTTTTTCAAGTCGCCGTCAATGGTTTTGGGGCAACCTATTACTTGTACGCCGGCATTGATTTTTTTGTAATATTCGGCTAATACACAGGCATTTGTATTGGAATCGTCGCCGCCGATAATAATTAACGCCTTTATGTTCAGTTTTTTCAATATTTCCAATCCTTTATCGAATTGTGCATGCGTTTCGAGTTTTGTGCGTCCCGAACCGATAATATCGAATCCGCCTGTATTGCGATATTCGTCAATAATTTCGGCAGTCAATTCCATATATTTGTGGTCTACCAATCCGCCGGGACCTAAAAGAAATCCATAGAGTTTGGAATCTTTGTTTTGTTTTTTTAATCCGTCGAATATGCCTGCAATCACGTTATGACCTCCGGGCGCTTGTCCGCCCGAAAGAATTACGCCCACGTTTGTCGGCGCAGTTTGGATACGTTTTTCGACTGTTTCAAATGTAACTATCGGCATTCCGTAAGTATTTGGAAATAGCCTTTTAATTTCGGACTGGTCGGCTACCGATTCTGTGGGTTGCCCTTCTTTGGCTGCCACTATTCCTGTTAAAGCCTTTGGTAATTTTGGCTGATAAGACGCTCTTGCGATTTGTAATGCACTTTTTGTTGTCATTTTATTATTATTAAAGTTTAGATGTTAGGTTTTTCACTCATTTCTTTTTTTTCGTATAATGTAAATTCGTCAGTTATATATTTTTTGCAAATTTCTTGCAATAATACGGTATAGAATTTAGACGGTTGGGTAACAAAAACAAGGCACAAAGATATAAAAAATAAACGAGCGGTAAAATATATTTACTACTCGTTGGTTATTTTTCAAATAATAAAAAGTAACGGAGTAATTTTTTTTAAGAATGGTAAAACTTCGCAAGCGAGGCTGTTTCAAAAATCAAAGTTTTTTACTGCAAGGCTCACAAACAAATCTTACAAAGCACACAAATAATTAATATTGATTATCAATTATTTGTGTGCTTTGTGTAAAACATCGTGTTCTTATGATAGTTTCGCTTCAGATAACTAATCCTTTATACAGCGAACACCGAACCCGAAGGCGTCGCTATAGCCCGTCGTAGCGCGACCGAACGTACCATTGCTATAGCCGTACACGAAGCTGCCCGATGTACTACTCCACCAGTCCCCGCCGTTGCCCCATTGCAACCACGCGCCTGCTATGGGGTTACGGTTCCCTTGAAGCGCGTAAGGCGCGGTGTACCAGAAGGCGCGTCCTGCGGTAGAAGTACTACCGAGAGTAGTAAAAATGCCGTTTGTACCCGTGCCGCCCGTGCCAATAAGTTGCGCCTGCGTTGGCAAAGACCAACCCGCAGGACAAGCAACCAAAGCAGCAGGATGATTATAATAATAACCGCGCTCGCCGTCTATAGAACTGCTGCCGTGTTTTGTCCAGTACTGAGGATTAGAAGTAGAAGCGGCGCCGCCAAGGTTGGCTATGGACGAAGGCGGCACCTCTCTTAAGTTCTCCGCCATCCAGCAGCGCATCGCACTTTCGGTCAAATATTCGTGCGTAAGGTAACTGTTAGCGCCAATCTGCATAGGAATGGCAGTACCTCCTCCGCCGCAGCAAGCGCAGTCCTGCAAACTGATAACCGTTTCCACCTTCACATCTTGAATGCCATTATTATAATACACCGTAAGCGTAAGTTTTGAAGCATTATCGCGGTCTTTACCCGCAAGTTTGGCGTTCAAATCGCTTTTGTAATGCAGCTCAAGAATAACGCTTGCTCCACTCGTCAATGCGCCGGAAATCAGGGTTCCTGCTAATGGCGTATTGGCAATATCAACCAACTCCTCCGCTGTGAGCGCGCCCGCTGTCCTGTTTATCTGATAGCGCACATTGTTTACGCCGGTTGCAGTAGCCGTAAACCGGTATTGTTGCACGCCGTTGAAAGGAGCCGTAGAGGAAGGTGTCTGCACGGCACGGTTTGCAAAGTCGGTTCTGACGGCATAGCGTGTCGTGTTTGTAACGCCATCGCAATTGTTTAGCGCCACATCAAAGCAGTTTCTGCCCGCCAGCGTACCGCTACCGGCATCGGTAGGAAGCAGGTTGACGTTCACATTCACCGTAACCGTAAAAAAGTCGGATTGCGCAGTCGGATTTCCGCCGCAAGCCGCCGTAGCCACACAGTAATAATAATATGTGTTGCCTGCCGTTAAAGCGGTTTCGCCTGTAAGAGACGCAGAATTTACGCCCACAGCAACAGCGCCCACAGTACTCGCCGTTGTATTGCGGTACCACTGGTAACTGATTGATGCCGACGAGCTTGCCATAACAGACAAAGCCGGGTTTGTGCCGGCAGCAACCGACGTCGTTTTGCTTGAAGGCGTATAAGCC
>Ga0099364_10015359_pt1 | contig 10098 bp, 6 predicted proteins | sample TergutTh196P3_FD_73070 | JGI IMG/M metagenome (GOLD analysis project Ga0099364, IMG submission 73070) | Microcerotermes parvus P3 segment gut microbial communities from Pointe-Noire, Republic of the Congo - Th196 P3 | ecosystem: Host-associated > Arthropoda: Insects > Digestive system > Gut ...
AGTGCAGCAACAACATCACCAACACGACGGGCGTGCTCAGGCGTTTCGTCGTCATCAAATGTCTCTGCTACGTAAAGGAGAACCCTGATGGCGCTTTCTTCTGACTTTTTACGCTCAAGAATGCCTGAAACCTTCCGGGCCAGCATCAGGCAGATTTTTTCCATCCCGGGAGAAAAAGGAAGCACTTCTTCCGGATTGTCCGGATCCAGACTGTTGGAGAGCTGCAAAACCCCGTACACCCTGTTACCCATACCCAGAAATGGCAGCGCGAGGATGGAGCGGGTTTTATACCCTTTTTCACTGTCATAGCTGTCGTTGAATCTGAAAGGAGCATCATCGGGCAGGTCATAGACGTTTTTGAGGTTGAGTGGTATTTTGTTGTTGGCAACATATCCTGCTATGGAATGGTCTGTCACCGGTAGACGAACCGTAGAATAGGCCTCCCCGTATTCATTTACCTTGTCATTGTGAATATAGGAAAAGACAAGGTCATTGTCATCTGTCAGATAGATGGTACCCGCCTGGGCATTGGTTATTTCCCTGGCCAGAGTCAGTATGCGATCCAGTATAAGACTGCGGTCAGAGTGCTTAGAAAGCTCTTCAAGAAAGTCGCGCATCCAGTTGTTATTGCTCCAGTTATCCGCTCTCCATATCATCCTGGATATTTTTTCCTGCTGCATTTTCCACTTTGCGGAAAACAAGGGAGGTCTGTCGGATCCGGAAGCATCGGGGTACAGTTTCAATCCCTCCCGCGCCACGAATGTCTGCGTCTGACTGCTGGCATTTTTTGCATGGACTTCCTGCTCAAGCTCGTCCAGTTCCATGTCCGTCCGGTCGGGGTCGTGGTGACTGAGTACCAGTTGTCTCACTCCAGCCTGCACTGCAAGGTCGTACCAGTCTTCCCACGTCGAATGCCCGAAACCGGCAACAGGGTCACTACGGCTGTACTGTGCATTGACAATGGCCATGTCCGCTCCGTGCAGCATGGATAATGTCGTGTTTCTGATTTCAGGGTCAGCTGTTATTTCATGATCTCCCGTGTAGACAAAGATGATGTCGTCTGCCAGTACCTGAAACCCGAGTGAAGCTATGCCAGTCGGACTTTGATGGTTCGTGCCGAAAGCCTGGACAACGACAATGTCTGAGGGATTTTCTGCTTCTGATTCAATACTGACCGTTTCGCCAGCACTGATATGACGAATGTCCACATTGCCTCTGAGCTGACTGAAGGGGATGGGGATCAGACCAATCGTGTAAAGCCCTTCCAGCAATGCTTCCTGTCCCCGGGGAAGGTACAGGTTTACTTTCCAGTCCGGGGAATGAAGCGGTTTGAAAAAAAACAGGCCTGCAATATGATCTGCGTGAGAATGGGAGACAAAAAGATGCACTTCCCCGCTGTCAGGGAGGTGTCGTCCGGCTTCGCGCAGACCGGTTCCGGCATCAAGGAAAATTCTTGTCCCTTCTTTTGTCAGCAGTTCAATGCAGGTAGTGTTACCTCCGAAAAGAGCAGTATCAGATGAGGATGTGGAAATATTTCCGCGAACGCCATGTAATGTAACTTCCATCTTGTTTTCCTTATGCTGATGAGGGATGACAATGATTGTATCAGTGTTCAATGCAAAAAAGATAACTTTGCAGAGGTATTGGCAGTTGACATAAATTGACAGATGTCGGAGTATTTTGCCATGACAGATTGGCAGGAGACAGAAAAATGTCACAGAAAACGGACAATGTGCAGAACAGCCAGCCTCCACAAAGCAAAAAGCACCATGAACTGCTGGAGCAGATCGTTAAAAACAACAATGTTTTCATTGATGCAAGTGCTCTCATGCATAAAGGGTTCAGACAGATGGAAACACTGCTTTTTTTACTGCTCCAGCAAAACAGAAAGCGTCTCATTATTCCGCAGCGCGCAATTGAAATACTGGAAAAGGACCGCAATGCAGCGGCAAGATATGCCATGAGCAGAATCCGGTATCACGCAGGTAAAAATCTGGTTGATGTGTGCGGTGACGAGAGTGATGGAGATGCGAAAACCGTCCTTATCAATGTCTTCACCAAAAATGTGCATCAGCACAATCTGGCGCTTATTACGCAGGACGGAGATCTTTCACACGACATTTTGCGGCTGAACGAGCGGAAATCGCTAAAACCCCGTGAGAACCAGGCCCATCTGCAGGATAAAAACGGCGAAGCTCTGGTTTTCCGGTTCAATGAAGAGGGTACTACCCTTATCAGGCCAGGCAGTAATACCCTGTTCGTCGATCTGAGTGAACTGCTGCAGGAAGACACCCTGCTTCTCATGGACACAAGCAGCCTGATGATGGATTCGTTTCGACTCTTTGAAAAAGAGCTTTTTACGACACTCAGGAATGCAGGCAAGCATCTGATTATTCTGGATGATGTGATATTCGAGCTGGAAGCGCATGTTCGCAAACAGAAAAAAGCTGCTCATGTCAACGCCGCTTACGCACTGAGCAGTCTGAGACAATACCAGCTGATGGACCTTGTGGTCATTCCTGGTGAGGACAGGCATGGAGCATTCAGCCATTTTGCCGATCGTACAACCCTGACCGTCATCCGGGAACTGCGACAAAGATATGCAGTTGTGCTGATTGTTCAGGATATTGCCCTTGCGCATGATGTGCTGGAGCTGAACCAGTCCCGTTCTCAAAGAGGTGTTCCTGTTTCTGTTTACCGGCTCAATGAAAGTAATGGAAGGCTTTCCATTCAGCTGGGCGATGTTGAAAGACAGGAAATAACCCGGGCCTGGAAAGCCCTTGCTGCCAGGACCTGAAAACATGCTGACATCCATGCCACTGAAGCCGTAAAACGAACCTTCCATCAGGTCTCTCAAGGCTTCAGTCATGTGGTGCTGATATGGCAAATATGATTCAAAAAAAATGCTAAAAAAACACATTTTTATCACAATTTGCGTGATAATGTGGCACTGCAGTGCGCTGTGGGTCCCGCTACAGCAGCAAGGGAGAAAGCGCACATTGCGAAACAGAAACTGCCTGACCTTGAACGCACACGGTTCCGGGTGCTTCTAAGGACAGGCCTGATACAATCCCGATGCCAAACAAAAATGTGATGTCAGGCTGCGCACCTGTATTCTATTTGATGTCGCCTGAACGGGATTTTGCTAACTGAATGAAGTCTGGACAGTCGATGGAAATTATTTTACGCGGCGTACGCGGTGGCATTGCCACTCCGGTAGCTGATGCACTTGTTTATGGGGGCAATACCGCCTGTGTTCAAATTTGCACCAGTGACGGCACCTTGCTGTTTCTTGATGCCGGCACTGGCCTGCACGTGGCTGGAAACGACCTCCCGGATACGGGCCAGGCGCATGTTTTTATCACCCATGCCCATGCTGACCATATCGTCGGCCTGTGGTTTTTCAGGCCTCTGCACTCACCTGGCTGGATTACACACCTGTATTTGCCACTCTGGCTGGAACACTTGCCTGAATGGTTCTATCAGTGCGGATTCTTTCCTGTGCCTTTTGGCCAGTTAAAAGGCCGTATTGAAAAGCACCTTGTCAGACCAGGTCAGACCATGAGTTGCAATGATTCCGGGTCCGTCCGGGTTGAGGCTTTTGGAACATATCACCCGGGAGGGGCTTTAGGTTACAGAGTGCAGGCCGATGGTATCACGCTGGTATACACGGGTGACCATGAAATAACGAATGACCCGCTTGTCCTGGGAATGTCCGAAACCATGATGGAGGGGTCGGACATCATCATCGTGGATGCCCAGTACAGTCGCAGCAATTACATGCCCGGCTTTGGGCATTCCAGCTGGGAAGACTGGATGGAGATTGCACAAAAACACGAGCCAAAACACCTTGTACTGACACACCATGATCCTGCCCGCACGGACGCGGAATTACAGATGCTGGAGAGAATCCTGCAGAAAACGGATTTACCGGAAAAAACCAGAGTCACCATTGCCCGGGAGGGTATGCGCTTTCTGTCGGACAATGAGCATATTGCGCTGGTACAGAGTGAAAGACTGCCGGACAGGCCGGCACCACCAGGCCTTGACCGTCTTGAAGCGTTTCTGGAAAAACTGGCAGATTACTCGGATCAAAGCGCGATTCTGGACAGCATTCTTGCAAAAAGCAGAGACATTTCCCGTGCTGAAGCAGGTACGATTTATCTGATTGAAGATGGTGAACTTGTTTTTGCCTATACCCACAACGACAGACTTTTTTCCGTAGCAGAAGCGTACAAGTATTCCTATGCCGGTTATCGCCTGCCTGTTGCTTCCACCTCCATAGCCGGATATGTGGCCTTATCCGGAAAAGCGCTGAATCTGGCGGATGTACATGCACTCCCTGCTGGTGTACCCTATTCTTTCAATGACGCCTTTGACCGACAGACAGGCTTTGTCACAAGATCCATGCTGACCCTGCCTTTCAAAGACAAACAGGGTAAAGTGCTGGGTGTTTTACAGCTGGTCAACAGCCTGAATCCTGCCGATGGCAGGCCTGTTCCTTTCAGTCATGAAATGGAGCTGACCTGCACCATACTGGCACAGGAAGCCTCGACTGTCATTGAAAGAAATGTCGCGGACAAGAGTTCAATCCTTGCCATTTTGCGGGTAATAGAAGTGCATGATCCTGATGAGACTGCATTACACGCAAAGCGTGTCGGTGATATTACCGCTGAAATCTATCATACATGGGCTTTACGTCAGGGTCATGACATTGATGATATCCTGCACAGAAAAGGACATTTGCGGCTGGCGGCAATGTTGCATGATGTCGGAAAAGTGGGTGTACCGGACCAGATTCTCAAAAAGCCTGCCAGACTCACAGACGAAGAGTTCACTCTGGTTCGCAGTCATCCTGTACAGGGTGCATCAATATTGTCCGGGCTGTCTGGTGAAATAGCGGGCTTTGCTCATGATATTGCGCTGCATCATCATCAGAAATGGGATGGCACCGGTTACTCCGGTTCAAGCGATGATATAAAACTTTCGGGTGAGGAAATCCCCCTGAGCGCACGCATTGCTGCGATTGCCGATGTGTTTGATGCACTTCTTACGCCAAGGAGTTACAAGCCGGCCTGGTCATTTGATGATGTGATGGTTGAATTACAGGACAATGCCGGCAGTCATTTTGATCCCGTTCTTGTTGATTGCCTCAAAGAAATAGAAGATGTTTTGCGCAGCATGTACCTGCAATAATTCATGGTGCCGGAGAAAACCATCCGGCATGAGCATAAACAAGGGGTTGCGACTTTTTTCGTAAGCCCTTGTTTTTTGTTCTGAGATCCGGACTCGAATCCGTGACCTGCTGATTGCAGGTCTGAAAAAATGGAAGGCAAGGTGCCCTGCCACGTTTTACCCTCTTCCCAGAATTATATGAAAACAGATAGTCAGGGCATATTGATATCTGTTTACGCACGAGGACATCCTGAGAGTTTCAGGAAACAGGTAATGAACAAAAGGTATTGGCAGCTTTTTTTTGTATAATTGGATTGTACAATCCAGAATTTACGCAAAAAAAAACAGATGAAAAAAGAGACTCCCACTCTGCAATCTTACGCTGAACTTCAGAGTGCTTTTGATTTTTACAACCGCACTCTTTTTGATGATGCTCTGCCAAACTGCATGATCACGCTGCAACGCGAAAAACGAACCTATGGTTACTTTTCTTCCAGACGTTTTGTCAACCGCGATGGTCAGAGCACAACAGACGAAATTGCCATAAACCCGGCGTATTTTGGCATTCTTCCCCTGACTGAAATCCTGCAGACGATGGTCCACGAAATGGTACATGCATGGCAGGCGCATTTCGGAAAACCCGGAAGACGCAGATATCACAACGAGGAATGGGCAAAAAAAATGGAGAGTGTCGGTCTTATGCCCTCAAGTACGGGCAAGCCTGGCGGTTCCAGGACAGGCGAGCGTGTCGCTGACTATGTAATTGAAGGGGGGCTTTTTTTGCAGGTGACGGAAGAGTTCCTGTCAACGGGCTTTCAGGTGTCCTGGATTGACCGGTATCCACCAGTCAATCCACCAGAGCTACCTGTTTTTCCACCTCAGCTCTTCCTTTTTCCGGATGAATCCGCGCACAATGAATTCGTCCCTGAAGTATTTCCACCTGCTGCTTACGTTGATATGCTTGTGGCTCCCGCAAAACAGAACCGGAGCAACCGACTCAGGTACAGGTGTCCTCATTGCAAAAGCCAGGTCTGGGGCAAGCCCAGGCTCCGGATTTTATGCGGTGGAGACAGTTGTGAGACAGCGGTCTTTCAGGTGAGCCCGGCTGGTCATGCAGGCACTCCCTGTTCTGAGGGACTGGGCAGTGGATAGTTCAACACATCCCGATAAGCCCCTTTACTGCGCGGTTCAGTGTTCCTTCTGAAAAACCCGCCTTCAGGTCCTTTCTGATAATGCGCCACAGAAGGTCTGCCGATGCGGCGGTCAGCCTTGCAAATTCATTGTTGACGGCATCACGTGCGGCGTTGCCTGTCAGCTTCCTGTAATACAGGTCGTCCAGAATCTGCCACGTTTCGTTGTCGAACTGCGCTTCTCTCTGACCGGTTGGTCGTGCGGGGATGATGCCGTAGGTTTTAAGCGGGTTGTGGGCATACTCCAGAACCTGCTTGAACACCGGACATACCTCTACACCACCTTTGGTGTAGCCGAGGTCTTTGCCACTGAAATAGACTCTGCACACGCCCAGCTTTACATTTTTGTTACTTGAGGTTGGAGCAAGTGTAGCCATTTTTTTCCTTTGCAAAGGTGGTTAAAATTTGAGTTTCTGCCATATGTAACAGTAAACCCTGATTTTGCGAAATAGCACAGATGGCACTACCTGTCGATATAAGGAAAAGAGAAAAAAGTCTGTTAAAATTGAAGGCTTTAGGGCAAGTTGCCCACAACGAAAAAAAGGGGGAAATCTGTGGATTGGCTAACTTTCTTTGGCGCAACAACCGCCATTGCGACAACGCTCGGTGTTGTTGTTGCTCACGCCATATACCGTCAAAACAAAGAAAAGGCAATGCCCTACGTTACCGCCGCTATAAGTCAAAAATTTTCAACGGACGAATGGGTGGCCATTCAGCTCAAGCTGTACCCTAGCGAATCGGTCATTCACTACGAAAGAGTCCTGGCCAAAGAAGAGTGCCTTGTCGCGGCGTTGATGATAAAAACCGTGAGCAGCCCTAACCAAGCGGAGCCACAAATAATGTCGGCCCCGCCTGTTGTCGCTTCTTCTATCAAACTCCGAATAACCACGCAGCCCCACTTTATTTCAAAAGAGCCGATTACCACATACGTTTTTGCCAAACCTTCCTGGGTCAGGTCTTTCAAACCACTTGTTGTTGAATACAGGCACCCAAACGCATTATTTAAAGCGAAAGTAACTGCCAATCGAGTACATAACTAGCATTGCCCCCTCTCGTTATCGCAGTTCGGACAACGCCCCAACATTTGGCCCCATATTCTTTCCAGCGCCGTAATTGTCCAGTGCAAGCGTCTGGCAATGCCGAACAAAATCCACATAAGCACTATCATGGATATGTAGATAATGACCACGCTTGCGAACCCTATTACATATTGAATGTCCATTACCCTCTTTTCCTTCCCTTTGCGGCGTTTCGCATAGCTCTCTGTATCTAGTGGCAGAAAATCCTTTTCTGTTGCGACAATGGCGCGTTCAAGAAACTTGCCACCAACGGGATAGCCTGGCACCTGCTGGCTTCTTGAATATTCGGATGGCATGTAGTCGGTTTCGTTGCCTTCCCAACCCATGTGTTCGTGTACCATCCATGCATAATCGGCAATGCTTGTGAAGCCCTGTGCCAGCTTTTTGCTACCGGTGATGGCCTTTCTGTCGTCCATCCAGACCTCTCGCGCCTGACCCCTGTGTTCGTGGCCCTGAATGAGATCGCCCTCGTCCATTACCCCTTTGGCGCGAACCTGTCTTTGTCCGATTGCGGCGCGAAGGTCGCCTTCGTCAATGAGGGCCATCATTATTGCGTAGTCTTTCACCTGTTCGGCAAGCTCCTTTAAAGTCTCGCTTGTTGCTTCCAGGATTTCCAGCTCCAGTTCTCTAAGGGTTGCACGTAACTCGCTCAGGCCCTTTGTTTTGATGCCAGCCCTGCCATCTTCCCAGGTGCCGCTGTAAAGACCTCGTGCCCTTTGTGGCTTTCTCGTTACGTGAGTTTTTCATTTTTTATACTATAAATTCAATTTAGCCAGTCAAAATCCATTAAATTTCATAAATATCAGCTTGATATTCGGTTGACTCTCCTTAGCTGTTTGCCGTATAATTATACTGCAAACAGCTAAGGAGGAAACAATCATGGCCAGACCTGTAAATCCAAATGCCCAGTACACGATCAAGCTGCATGTAACAAATGGGTATACCTACGCCAGCACACAGCCGCCTTATCTCGATCCGAAGACCGGGAAAAAGAAATATCGCTATGTCCATTGGGGTGCCGTTGATGAAAACAGGAAGTTCATTCCGGGTACCCGGTATTATCAGGCCTCACCAGAAGAGCGGGCACAGCTTATCTTCCCAGAGGACTGGGATATGAGCGAAGCTGAAAAGCTCAAGGAGCGAGCGGAAGTCGGGATGCCGTCATACAGCGATGCCTATCAGAATCGCTTGTACGGTGATATCTGGCTGCTGGAGCAGGTCGCTTTGAAGACCGGTATTCGTGAAGATCTGGAGACGATATTCAACGGCAATCAGGAAATCGTGGACGACATTCTGACTCTGGCGATGTTTCCGTATCTGACGAAGTTCAATTTCAGTCGCGTTGCCAGATGGCAAAAAACCACCCGTACTCCCTCGTCAAAAGAACTGAGCTCTGTTGCGATCACCCGGCTTAGCCAGTCCATTACCGAGCAACACCGCATGTCGCTTCTCAGGCTTCGCGCTGCAAGGCTCGGGAAAGAGGAGCTTTGTGCAGTTGACTCTACCAGCAGATCTGCATACGGAAGCGGTCTTGCAGACATTCGCTGGGGCAAAAACAGAGAACGTCTGCCGTTGGCACAAACTACAGAAGTTGTTGTCTACTCCCTTTCGAGCCACATGCCGGTTTATTACAGGACCTTTCCGGGGAACATGCCAGATTCCAGAATGCTTGCAGTCATTTTTGCCGATCTTGAACATGCAGGCTTTAAAGATCTGGTCCTGATTACAGATCGCGGATTTGAGACCCTGGACAATCTTGAAAAATACATATTACGCGGGCAACCTATGGTTATGTGCACCAAAACCAGCCAGCAAATTGTACTCAAGGAAATTCTCGGTCTGGGAGAATTTGGCACCCGCCCTGAAGAGATGGAGGTCGACCCGGAGGAAAGAATTTATTACAGGCAATTCGATATCGATTATGAAATAAAGATCACTGAAGATTCGGTGAAAAAAGCAGACAGGATGAAGCTGAACCTGTATTTTGACCCGGTGCGAAGAAGCCTTGAACTGGTGGAACTGGACATTGCCCTGAAGTTTCAGAAAGCATCCCTCGTCAAATTCATGGAAGACAAAGAGTTTCCTGGCGATGTCAAAACGGTAAAAAGTGACCACCCATATTACAAGGTAAGCCTTGATCCTGCCACGAAAACAGTCCGGTCCTTCGTTCTGGATGAGAAAAAAGTAGCGAAGGCGCGCAGTCTCTCAGGGTTCTTTTCCATTATGACCCATGCTGTGGATTTCGATGCCATGGAAACGTTCCACACCTATAGTCTTCGGGATGAACAGGAAAAGTATTTTCAACAGAAGAAAAATCAGATGATGGGCGACAGGCAGAGAAACTGGTCTGAGGAAGGGAAAACAGGGCGACTTTTCATTCTCTTTGTAGGGCTTGTTTTAAGTTCATGGGTGCGTCATGTCTGGAAGAGCACAAGGCTTAAGGATTTATTCAGTTCCTCTCTGGACATACTTGACGAGATGCGACCAATCCGTTTTATAGAGCAATCAAATCAGACCATGATCACACCGTTCGTGGGGGCTCAGATTGATATCTGTGATGCGTTCGGTTTCGATATTCCCGAAAACTGCGCTCCGATCAACATCAGACTCCAAAAACCCAAGCGCAAGCGAGGTCGTCCGCGAAAAAAAATGAG
>Ga0099364_10015360_pt1 | contig 10098 bp, 11 predicted proteins | sample TergutTh196P3_FD_73070 | JGI IMG/M metagenome (GOLD analysis project Ga0099364, IMG submission 73070) | Microcerotermes parvus P3 segment gut microbial communities from Pointe-Noire, Republic of the Congo - Th196 P3 | ecosystem: Host-associated > Arthropoda: Insects > Digestive system > Gut ...
GACTACGATCAATCCTCTGTTGATATCCCCGAAGGGGCTTTCCGGAAGCGGCGCGATTACGCCTAAAAACCAACCTTCTTCCGACCCGCTGATAGGCCTGAAAGCGCACAATCTTGGGACATCGGAAATGGAAAAACGGCCTACCCCTATTTCGCGGTTGATCGCCCGCCTTAGCACCATGGCCTGTTCCTCGTATTGAGGATCGGTTTCCGCTAAGCGGTCAAAATTGATCCGAGTCTGTACCCACTCAGAACGCCTGTTGGCGATTACGTGCCCCTCGGCATCGTCAATAAAAATATGGCCTGACTCCCAGACGACAAAAGTGGAAACCAGTTCTGAAAAATACATCCCCGGGAGCGTAAGCACCAATATGGCGCCGTATGCGCCTGGTATTGGGACCGCCAAGTAAAAAACAACTCCGTGTGTCTCGGTCGGAATCGTGGACGAAAATCTTTTTTTCCCATGGAACGCTTCACTGATATACCGGTCATTCTTGATTTCCCGAGACGCCGGCAATTCACCCGCCGAAGCGATAAGTCCTCTCTCAGGGTCCATAACCGCCATCCCTATGAAATCGTAGGCTTCAAGGTTCGCTAAAATGGACGGCCATTCCGCTTCATCTTCCGCGGTTAAACTTCGAGCCGCTTCGGAAGCCTTTAACTTTAAGACTTCTATCTCGCTGCTGATAAAATGATCCGCTATATCGGATATAAGCATCAATGCCGATTCCTGGGATCTGTCGATACCCCTTTTTGTTGTGGTAATTCCGGTTAAAACGCTGAACAAAATAATTATCGAGGTGGTTAGAACAATAACAAGTATGGTTCTGATACGAATAAACAAAATTAAAAAACCCCCTAAAACACAGGCTTCTCAAAGAATATTTCCTCATCAGATATTATCACATTTCGGCCGCGTCGGCGCGGAATAGTTCGGCGGAGGCGGACGAACAGGGGAATTACGAACAGAGAAATCATTGACTTTAAAATTCACCCATGATAGCATTGACGAATAAAGGCCATGACGGAGAGAAAGATGTCCTTACTCGGCATGTCCGGCGGAAATGCCGGCGCAAAGAGATACTGCGGTTGGTGCAAGCAGGTGCTGACGGATATGTAAATACACTCCCGAGCTGATGTTCCGAAAAAGTGATCTAGTAGGAGCATACGGAAGCCCACCGTCATAAGGGCAGGAATTGTTTGATTCCGATGAGTGGCGGCGTATTTATATTTTGCCGCAATCAGGGTGGTACCGCGGGAAAGTTATTCTCGTCCCTGAGTAAGCGCTGACTTGCTCAGGGACTTTTTATTTGAGCAAGAATACAAAACAAAAAGGAGAATCAGTATGTCAAACGTAACGTTCCTGTCAGGGGAAAACATCCCGCTCGAAATGCACAGAGTATGCATGGTGCAAAGAGTAAATCTACTGCCTGTAGAAAAGCGGCTTCATAGTATGCGGGAGGCAGGATTTAATACATTCCTGCTGAAAAACCGCGACGTGTTCCTGGATATGCTCACGGACAGCGGCGTCAATGCAATGAGCGAGAATCAATATGCCGCTATGATGCAGGCAAACGACAGTTACGCCGGATCGGAAACCTTCTATCGCCTGGAAGCGGTCCTGCAAGATATCTTTCAGATGAAATATTTCCTGCCCGCTCATCAGGGCCGCGCTTGTGAGAATATTATTTCAAAGACGCTCGTTAAACCGGGTATGGTCGCTTTGATGAACTATCACTTTACCACGACTAGAGCCCACATTACAGTGATGGGCGGCAGTGTTGAGGAAATTATCGGCGACGAAGGCCTAAATGTCCAAAGCGATTCGCAATTCAAAGGAGATGTGGACATCGACAAACTAAATGAAGCGATAAGCCGGCTTGGAAAAGAAAAAATCGCTTTTATGAGGATTGAAGCCGGAACCAACCTTATAGGCGGACAGCCCGTATCTATGAATAATATGCGCGAGGTTTCCCGTATCTGTCGTGCGAATGGCGTCCCGCTTGTGTACGACGCAAGCCTTTTGGCCGATAATCTATATTTTATCAAAATGCGTGATGCCGAATACAAAAATGTCGATATAAAGGAAATCACACGGGAAATCGCATCGCTAATGGATATCGTTTACTTTTCGGGGCGCAAGCTGGGTTCTGCGCGGGGCGGCGGGATAATCACGTCGAATGAAAAACTGTTTTTCAAGATGCGCGAACTTATACCGCTGTATGAAGGATTTCTGACTTACGGCGGGATGTCGGTGCGTGAAATGGAAGCGCTGGCCGTGGGTATGCAGGAGACGATGGATATTGACGTAATAAGCCAAACTCCTATATTCGTGGAAGCAATGTGCAATGAGCTTCTGGCACAGGGCATACCGGTTGTAACGCCTCCCGGAGGTCTTGGTTGTCATGTGGACGCCAAGCAATTTTGCTCGCACATTCCGCAAACGCAATATCCTGCAGGCGCATTGGCGGCGGCATTGTTTATCGCAGGCGGCGTAAGATGCATGGAACGCGGCACATTAAGCGAGATGCGTAATGACGATGGCAGTGATCGCTTGGCAGAGATGGAACTTATAAGACTTGCCATCCCAAAACGTGTATTTACATTATCGCAAATAAAGTATACGGTCGACCGGCTGACATGGCTTTACAGAAATCGTAATTTAATCGGCGGACTTGAATTTGTGGAAGAACCGAACGTGTTGCGCTTCTTCTTCGGCCGCTTACAGCCTATCGGTAACTGGCCGGATCTTTTGGTTGAGCGGTTCCGAAAAGATTTTGGCGAAAGCCTATGATGCAATTAGTTCATTAAGATTTCTAATTCGCAAGCCGGGAATCCGGCGCCCGGCTTGCAGGTAATGAAGTATGAGCTTAGATAGTGTCGTCACGAAATATTGATCCAAAGCGCGATACACCTAATCTGTACGGCCGCAACAAATGATGACGTATTTTTCGCGTACCTCGTAGCTATGCCTCGCCATCGCTTCAAATGTAGAAAGGCATTTTCGACAAGATGCCTGAGACTGTAAAGATATTTGTCATAAGCACGTTGTTCCTTGCGATTCTTCTTTGGAGGTATTACAACTTCCATACCAGCTTCCAATGCATGTCCCACTATTTCGTCAGTGTCATAACCCTTGTCACCCAACAACGCGCCCGCATCTATCCCTTCTACCAATGCGAGAGCTTGAGTACAATCAGCGCGGGTACCTTCTGTAACAAATATTCTGAGCGGCATACCATGCGCATCCACGGCCAGATGTATCTTTGAGTTGAGCCCCCTTTTGTGCGATCCATATCCTGGTTACCGCCTCTGGCTCCCGTAGCGTGCGGGTGGACTTTTATGTGAGATGCGTCGATCATTAACCATTCATAATCAGGCTCGACAACCAACTGCTCCAGAAGAGACTCCCAAATTCCCTTGTCGCGCCAGCGACAAAAACGACGGTGCGTATTTTTCCAGTCGCCATAGTCAGGAGGCAGGTCACGCCATGGAGCACCCGTGCGCAAAATCCAAAATACAGCATTGATAAACAACCGGTTGTCACGAGCTATTCCTCCCCATGAACCTTCTCTGCCTGGGAGATGTGGTTCCAATAGATTCCAGATTCTGTCAGATATATCATGACGGCGATGAGCAAATTCCATGATAAATTCCTCCTATAGCCAATATTTCATGAAGAAAGTTTATCACAAATCATTACTCGTGACGACACTATCTAAGGTATCGCGGCAAGCGGCCAAAATTAGGATACGCTGTGTTTATCGAGCGGCTTTGCACGGTGGCAAAAAACGCAAAAGCGAGTAACCGCAGTCGAGCGGTTGATTGAAAATGAAAAACACGCTTTCCGCTGTTTCCTGCTGAAACTGGGTTTCATCGGAGACGGGTATAAGGCGGCGCGGAAAGTGTTGCTATCGAAACTGGCGGGCAATGGGGCGTGGAGTAAACCTCATAAGTCTAAATAGTACAGATATAATATTATTGGTATATTTGAAAAATTATTGTTGCATTTATACGCTCGTTGTGTTATACTAGAGTCTGTTGACACTATATAGTTGACATGGTAAAATAAGATATGATTATTACAGAAAAACAATACAAGAAGATAGAGTCGTATTTGCCAATTCAACGAGGCAATGTAAGCATTGAAAACCAACGATTAATCAATGCAATATTGTATATGGCGGAAAATGGCTGCAAATGGAGGGCATTGCCAGAATCCTATGGGAAGTGGTATTCAGTATATAAGCGTGTTAATCGTTGGGCCAAAAACGGTGTTTTGGAGCGTTTATTTTTGGCACTTCAAAAAGAGCAAATTGCCATTATCAACATTGAAATCCTTGCGATAGACAGCACATGTGCTAAGGTTCATCCTAATGGTTGTGGTGCGTTAAAAAAACCGGGAAACAAGCGATTGGAAAGACGCGCGGAGGTTGAAACACCAAGCTTCATGTGGTATCCGCAGATGATAAGGTTGTCACAGGAGTAATGTTATCAAACGGAGAGTGCCACGACGCGCCCGAGGGACGCAAACTCCTTTTGTCGAAAGGGATAACGGATACGCCAATTCCTCTTTTGATGGATAGAGCATACGAAGGTGAAGAAACAAGAAAGTTGGCCGAATCGCTGGGCTATTTGCCCGTTGTCCCGCCAAAGAAAAACCGCAAGGAACCTTGGGCGGGCGTACGATAAGGAGCTTTACAAACGCAGAAATGTTGTTGAGCGATTGTTCCGACGCATTAAGGAGTTCCGCAGTGTATTCACGCGCTACGATAAACATGACGTCATATATTTGAGCTTCGTATATTTTTGTTTTACTGTCATTCGGTTACAATAGTGTCAACAGACCCTAAATTAAATAAGCCGTTAAGGAGGGATGCACATGGCAATTAGTTATGACAAACTCTGGAAATTGCTTATTGACCGTAAGATGAGGAAAAAAGACCTTCAACAAATTGCAGGAATAAGTGCAAGCCTTGTAACAAAACTTGGTCGTGAAGAACCGGTAACGACAACTGTGCTTATGCGTATATGTTCTGCTTTGGAATGCGACATTGGGGACATTATGGAGATTGTTCAAGATAAACACCGGTAAGTAAAGGATTGAAAAAATGCGTTTCATAGGTTGCAAAACACTTTTGCTTGAAGATATTGAAAATATTATTGACCGCCATGCTCCGAATGCAAAAACATTCTGCGACATTTTTTCGGGGACGGCAACGGTTGCTCGTCATTTTAAGCAAAAGTATGAAGTGACCTCAAACGACTTACTTTACTTTTCCTACTGCCTACAGCGCGGAACAATAGAAAACGATTGTGTCCCAACATATACAAATCTTAACGATACACTCGCTATAACAGACCCAATATCATATTTCGCTGAAATGCAAGTGGAAACAATCGAAAAACCTGAACAAGAACGCCGCTTTTTTCAAAATAATTATGCGCCCATAGGTGATAGGATGTACCTATCGGATATAAATGCTTTGCGCTTCGACTATATTCGTAATTTGATTGAAGATTGGCGAAAAGGCGGATTGCTTAATGACGATGAATATTTTTACCTTGTCGCTTGCTCCGTAGAGGGAATTCCATTTGTGTCAAATATACGAGGGACTTACGGAGCCTTTGCAAAAAAATGGGATAAACGCTCGTTCAAGGTATACGTGCCATATCGTTTGGAAGTTGTGTCTAATGGCAAAAAGAACCGTTCATTTAATGAAGATGGAGCGGAATTGTTGAAACGTATATATGGGGACGTTTTATATATCGACCCACCGTATAACGCAAGACAATATTTGCCCAATTATCACGTGCTTGAAACAGCGGCAAAATATGACTTTCCTGAACTTCGCGGCGTAACAGGAATGCGCGAAGGCAATAGTCAGAAATCCGATTTTTGCTCAAAGGCAAAAGTCGAATCGGCATTTGAAAAATTGCTTTCAAACGCAAGATACAGCCATATTATTTTCAGCTATAGTACAGACGGGTTGATGTCTCCCGCGAGGATTGAAGAGATTATGAAAACTTACGGACTGCCACAGACATTTGAACTTACAGAGATTCCTTATCGTAGATTCAAAAGCCGAAAGGAAACGGAACTTGGTGGTCTAAGGGAGTTATTATTCTATATCGAGAAGAAGGTGTGAGTTGATGGTAAAGACAGCATATATAAAATCACCCCTTAACTACACGGGAGGAAAATACAAATTACTTCCCGATATTTTTCCTGCGTTTGTACCAAATGCAAGACGGTTTGTAGACTTGTTCGCAGGGGGATTTAACGTAGGCATAAATGCCGATGCGAGTGAAATCTACTGCAATGACCAAATCACATATGTTATTGAGTTGTTCGAGTTCTTACGGAACACGCCGCTTGACGATATTCAGAATGGCATTTATGGGCGCATTAAAGAATTTGAATTGACGGATACCAATGAGAATGGATATAAGCAATTTAGGTCGTTATACAACAGAAATCCAAACCCGCTCGATTTGTTTATCCTTACTTGCTATGCGTTCAACCATCAAATCAGATTCAACTCCAATCATATGTTTAACACACCGTTTGGTAGAGAGCGTAGCGCATATAACGATAGCATAGAACGGAATCTGATTCTGTTTTGTAACGCTTTACAAGAAAAAAATATTGTATTTGGGTCAGAGGATTTCACAGCTTTCGATTTTGATGATTTTGATGATAGGGACTTTGTCTATTGTGACCCGCCATATCGTATTTCCACAGGGCCTTATAATGACGGAAAACGCGGCTTTAAGGACTGGGCGGAGGTTGAAGAACGTGCGTTGTTAGCTTTGCTCGACCGTCTCAATGAGAACGGAGTGCGTTTTGCTCTGTCTAATGTGTTCTATCACAAAGGCGGCACTAACGACATATTGATTGATTGGAGCGAAAAATACAGAGTTACTTACCTTGACAAAACCTACTCCAATTGTAGCTACCACTTCAAAGAAAAAGGTGCTAGAACGGTCGAAGTCCTTGTGACAAATTATTGGGAGGGCATAGAACCATGTCGGCAGATGAGTTTGTTTTAGGCAATACTTCCGCAGAAACTTCATTTTTACAAGTGCATCCAAGCTACCCTCTTGATGATTTGCCGGACTGGTTGCGTGAAAATATAAGCACCGCAAAAGTTTACGGCGTAGACAATAAAGGGGTAATTTTGCCTGATGGGAGAAAGTATCACCTTGATAATCGGCTTAACAACCTCACCGGGCGGGACTGGACGCTTTTTATCAATTCTGTATTTATTACGCACTACCCTACGAGCGGTTCGGAAGGGTATGCACATAAAACTCGCCGCATCCACCCCTCACCCAAACCGCCGCAACTAATGAGGGAATTGATTGAATTCTTTACCAAAAAAGGAGAATTGGTTTTTGATTGTTTTGCAGGAGTAGGAGGTGCGCTAATTGGCGCGGCGTTGTGCGGAAGGAAGGCCGCCGGTATTGAGTTGAACCCAACATATATTGAGGCATACAGAAAAGCCGCGACAGAATTAGGCCTGACACAGTTTCCTGTAATTTGCGGCGATGCCATATCAATTTTAGAAAGCAAAAATGTATTGAATGAGCAGCCGATTAGTCTAATGCTTATCGACCCGCCCTATATGAATATGATGAGCAAGCCTAAAACCGGTGGTGATGCAATCGCTCTTGGTAACGATGCACCCACGCCCTTTACCGGTGATATGCGTGACCTTGGCAATATGGAACGCAAGAAGTTTTTAAATGTACTTAAAAACTCGGTGGAATTAACGCTACCTTTCATCAAGTTTCGCGGTTATGTCATTATTTTTATTAAGGATATGCAACCCAAAAAGAAACAACTAAATTTCCTCCACGCCGAAATTGCTGAAAAAATAAACGAAATACCAAGCGTGTACTACAAGGGAATGAAAATTTGGGCGGACAACTCTGCAAAAATGTACCCTTACGGATACCCGTTTTGCTTTGTTGCTAACCAAATCCATCAGTATATTCTGATTTTTCGCAAAGAAAAGTAATTTATACGCCAGCTAACAAATTGGAAAATACTTTTTTTACACACACAGGTGCTTTTTCATTAACGAATATTTCCCCTCTATCGTTCAAGTAAAAAATTACCTTCTCATGTGGTATGCCTTTCTTTGAACCACCAAAAATGCTGACCCACCGTTCTACTTTGGTGTTAGGATAGTTTGGTTTGATATACTCCCTCTCGATGCCGCCATAGGCTTTGATTTCTTCTATTCCGGCACTTAGTGTTGACAATTTCTTCCCTTCAACCAAAACCACTGCATCTGTCTTATCATCATAAAGAATTAAATCAGGCAAATAGAGATTTTCCACACCGCCACTATCCTTTTTCGGTAAAGCAATCAACCGTCCGTTTTTTGTTTTGAAATAACCCCGTTCACAGCCAGCATGATTTTGATAAATACCATTAACACCGTAATACTCACAAGCCACATGGAGTAATATGGAAGCTACTTTTTCAGAACTTTTTTCATAGTGCCAGTAGCTCTCAGGCATAGAAATATCAATAGGCAGAGTTATCCCTTTCATTTGTAACCCCAGAATACTACAAATGTACAGAAACTTATTCTTCTTATTTCGATTGGCATATGCTTGAGTTACACCGTGTTGAGTGATGATTATTGGCTTATCCCATCCCAAGCTTCGAATACACTTTGAAATCATCGACAAAGCCCCAATACTAGGGTCATGACCGATATTTCCAGCCTCTGCGGGTTTTGCTAATCTGCCTGATATCTCAATTCTGTCAGAATAGCGTGTAATATCAATTGGTACATTACCCTTTGGCGGTTTTCGCATATTGTCCTTAAATGATACCAACTCATCAAGTGAAGAAAAACACCCAAACCATTTGTCCGTCCCTTTCCCGGCAATTTTGACTCCAATGGTTAGTAGAATGTTGGTGCCGAAAATGCTGGTGTCGCTCGGCTTCTTCTCTTCACGAGCCTCAAGTTCATCGTTATAGAGCATATAGGTTTTTACTGAACGTGAAAAAGAGTCAATAAACACAAACTTTGAGCCACGCTGATACACACCCGTGTTTCGAGATTCATCATCGCTGGTCTTTGTTTCTTCTATTGCCATCAGCAAATTATCTGCAGAACCGCTCACAGGTGGATTGTCTTGTCGAAACACGAGAAAATCAAGAAAACTCGAACTGCCACTAACAGTTATGATGTTTATGAATTTAATCCCATTTACCTGTACGCCCTCTACGGAATACACAAACGAAAATACACCCTTATCAATAATCAACGGCTTTATTCTAATCCCGCGATTTACAAACAGTAATGAACTGCCAAAATCCCGGCAGTAGAGATTAAGAATCTGCGCTATGGTTGAGGCTTTTGGTTTTTCTTCGGTTAAAATCCACAGATTCATAATACATCTCCTTTATTCCACTGCCGTGTAGTTCACGCATCGGCAGATTTATTTATCTCCATAATATCCCCAAAGTCGCATTGCAAAGCCCGGCAAACCCTAACAAGCACATCGGTTTGTATGTTCGCTCCCTTAGATAGTTTGGTGGCAGAAGTGGCACTAATGTTGGCAAGAGCCATTAAATCTTTTTTCTTCATGTCTTTGTCAATCAACAGTTTCCACAGCTTTTTATAGCTTACATCACTCATGCGACTACACCTTTCGAACACTTATACAGATATTCTATCACAGGAATAATTCAAGCACAATAATTAACTGTGCATTTGCGGAGTTATTTTCTCTGTAAAATGTTGAATCTTCGCCGATCGCAGGGGGCGGTCTGCATGCTGTCTGTAAAGAGTAAGGGGATATTTAAAAACCGGAAGGAGGTGAACGCATGAACCTATACGACAATCTGCCGCAGGAACTGCGAGAAACGGGCAAATTCAACTGCTGGCGGTACGAGCTGAACCCTAGCAAGCCTGAAAAGCCAAAGAAAGTGCCGTACAACGTCCTGACAGGCGACAGGGGCGACAGCCGCAAGCCGTTGTTGTGATGAAAAGTCCCATCTGAACTATCGGTGAATTGCGGTATTCCTTGGAAACTCCTCTTTTGCGAAGTCCTTCAAGTATTAGTCTTCCTG
>Ga0099364_10015361_pt1 | contig 10097 bp, 11 predicted proteins | sample TergutTh196P3_FD_73070 | JGI IMG/M metagenome (GOLD analysis project Ga0099364, IMG submission 73070) | Microcerotermes parvus P3 segment gut microbial communities from Pointe-Noire, Republic of the Congo - Th196 P3 | ecosystem: Host-associated > Arthropoda: Insects > Digestive system > Gut ...
AGTAGGTTTACATACCGTAGTTCCCTGCATAGGATAGTCCTATCAACTTAAATCAAATTCTCATCCAAAATATATAAATAACCAACAAATGCACTTCAATATGTATGATATATTTTATACACATTGTTTCTGCCAACATGTTTTGGCCGGTATTCCAGCCATGTTCAGGGTGACATTATTACACGAATACAAACATAGAAACTTGGCTGTGTCACCAGCACTCCACAACAATTAACATTACAATTTGGTTAAAATTATGAAAGTAATTTAAATATATATTAAACGTGGATAATATCTATCTTTATATTCTACTTACATATTTTCTGTTGGCCTCAATCCAATCTATAACTTCTAGCTTCTTCAATTCAGGCTCAGAAACTACAGTTTCAGTTCTTTGAAAACAACCATGGCTGCCAGGGATTCCAATACTCTTTGGCACAAAACTATTCAAAAAATCTTCTATCAGCTGTTTTGCCTTAGATACTGCTTCATCAGATCCACATAGAATAACTGATGTTGTCTGGCCAAAATTTTCATCACATTTTTCTCCCATCTGAAACAGAGTTCCTTGAAAAAATGATAACATTTTGCAACAGGCATTCTCTACTTTGCACACAAGAACTTCAACAATTTATCTAAACCAAAAATTGCAAATTTAAGGTTACTAAAATTAATTCATAACTGGTACAAATGAATTGTCTTTTACCATTTACTTATAATGATTACAGACTTCATCTTACGAATGCTGAAAGAATATGTTAGAAAAACATTTCTTCTCAGTACAGAGGATAGCTCCACCGAATGCCCCAACCACATAGGAGCCATAATTTTACCCCAAGTCAAAAGCAGAGCTCACTTCCAACACAGTGATTGTGAACAAAAATTACACCATGCAAATGTGTCCAAAACATGTCAGTTTAGTAACACACCTTCATCGCAAACCTGTGGACTTAATGAAAGTTAGTGATTAGTTTCATATATAATTCAACCAATTTAATTAACACAGTTCATCTTCCAGTTTCAGATTCATGTCCCCAAAAAAGATACTCCAAATTAGAAATACACCTAGATGTCAAAGTAGAGAAATATATTCCTGTTTCTGAGCACAAGCATTCCGAGCTCCATGCATTCTTAATCCTCGTACTCTGCAGTACTAAAGAATCACTGTCCAGATGCTTGTCAGTTCCTGTATTCATCAAGGGAAGATACTGGAGGCTGTCACAATCTTAGAATGGTAAGCAAGTACATATAAACATTGTCAGAACTACAAGCATTCTCTCAAAGGAGAAGAAAGATATGTTTGAAGAATATGATTATGAAACACACAACTCTCCTCACAATAGATACCAAACCCACTTCCTTAAAACTATGTAACGGAACCAGCTGTGAAATTCATAAGATAATTTCAGTCACATGAATACAGGTACACTGGACAACAATACAGTGAATAGCAAAGTAAACTATTATGGACGTAAATCCTATTTTCCTGAATTTAATTCTGATGAGACACACATGCCCTGCATATTACCCTAATATCTTTTCTACTGTTACATATAGTGTTTTACACTTCAACTGCTGTTGAATCATCAACAAAAATATTTCAAACAACAGTGTTCCAAAATTATCAAATATGTTACACTTCTTTTCAGACATTAACTTGAATATTTATTCTGTTATCATGTGATTCAAATACTATTACTAAGACATATCATAACAGCTTACATGAAATTCATATTTATCGAAATTTGTGTTTAATAATCACATACCTGAATATGTGCACCACTCTCTTCTTCAAATTCTCGTATTTTACATCCACCTTTCCCTATTATTTTTCCAACATCAGCTGACTTCACTGTAAATCTGGATTTACTACGTGTTCCTACTACATCAACATTACCACCTCCAGAGGAATTTTCTCGGAAATTTCCATTGTGACCAAACCTTCCTCCTTCAATGACCTGTTCATTTTCTGGTGCTCCAAACTTGTCATTTTTGTTATTGTCACTCCTTCCTCCACACAACCAGTTTCCATGAGCACGTCCTGTACCTGCATCTCTGCAGCTATCGCCATGACCAGAAGTTTGGCAATATACAGGACAGTTCTGTGTTAGGTTTCTGTCGTCAGAGATCCAACCATCACTCATGATGCCTGAAAACACAGCGCCCAGGTAACTGCGATGTTATAGGCTTTTGCAGTAGTGTTGTTGAGGTCTCCCATCTCAGATGTGCTGCCATGTCATTGGGCAATTGATGTCCAAATTTTGGGAAAACTCCTTCAAGTTTAAAAATGTCCAAGACGATTGCCCAGTCATGCAGCGCAACATCCCAGAAGAACAGAGACCTCAACACAAATAATTATCTGCTAATCTTGAAACTACAAAACAACTTAATATTTAGACACCATTAAACAGTACTTCAACGTTATCTCCAAAGTAACTTTGTCCTTATCAAATTTTCCAAACCAGAATGAAATGTTACACGGGAAATTAGAACCTTCAGTGTTTGATGATCGATGTTACATTAGTTTTACGGAGACAATGTGTTCTCATGATTTCAAGAAACTAAATAACACCATAATAACTGACCTAAGAAGCCTCACTTCAGATAAGTAATTGAGCAAGAATGGTAAGAAATCAATACAGTAAATCACTCCAACATCCCTATGGCTTGCAACGACTGACAGAAATTTTCCAGCTACAATAGCTTCGCAAACACCAGTACTGCAAACTCTTCAGACCTTGCAAATGCAACGTATACTAAAATTATGGACACCATGAACCACTGAAGACACTAAATTAATGGAAAGCATAGAGGTCGATATATCATACTATGGAAGAATTCTATATTCTTGTGAAACCAACTCAGCTTTCAGTGGGAATTAAGGTCTGCTGGTTAATGACAATGATACCTGGGTGTTTAGCTCCCGATGTTTCAAGTGACAACGGTGCCCTCTACTCTTGGGTTGAAGAGTCCAATAAACAATTGATATTTGAGTAAAACTTAAACTTCTTGTACTTGCACAAAAATATGCAAATTGAAATACTCATATGCACAGTTCACTTCTCTTGTACCCATTCTTATTCTGTGCTTATGAAGTTTCAAAAATGAGTTAAACTTAAGAAAACCAACCACGTCTTCCACCATCACCACCCCAAAAGTCACTTTTACCTCCACCCTTGTAGCTTCCTTGTTTACCCCTCTTGTCTACAGCTTTCTTCTCTTTCCACACAGCAAACTGATCAGCCATTCTTCTGAGCTCCTGTGGTACTTCCTGCATTAAAGATATTATATTAGTGGATGTGTAGGAAGTGTGCTAGATAGAGACTTTAACAATAATGCCATATGATGAAAGCACAGACAAACGATATCTTACAATGAGATATTCAACTTTTTACTTCTTCTTATCTTCCCATTAAGTCTAAGGAAGTGCACTTGGTGTACAGTCAGTGCAAAATAACCGGTGATGTTCACATCATCACTACTACAATCTCAACGATGAAGCCCAATTTATCTCTACCATCAGGAGGGCCTCCTCATTTCACCTAAACCTATTCATCACACTTATTTATGCAATTTTTATCTGAAGTTTTTCAATCTCATAAATAAGATTTCTTTCATAAGCTACCATATTTTCCAGACCACCAAGGAATGCAACAGAACTCAGGCATAATTTTTTATGGGGGAGGTAATTTCTTGTATTCCACAAAATCAAAGCATGGCAATTTTGGCCCATAATATGGCAGACCATTCATTGATGCCACTTTACTTCAGGGTCTAATTTAAGTTTAACCTTATGATTCCCATACACTTGAAACTTTAATGGCATAAGCCACTTTTTGAGATACTACTGGTATGGCAAGTTAAATGAGAGTTGCTTGTCAAATTTATACACTCACTTAAAAAACCGTTGCTGTTCTGTTTCTGATAAGTTACATGTCTCACTGACACATAGTTTGTGGTCCTTATAATACTGTGGGTGGTTTACTTACACTGATACATTAGAAATGATTATGACAGTAACAAATATATCAAGAGTGCTGTTAGTAAGGGCATTTTTCACTGGTAGATTTGCATTGCATAATACACCAAAAGTTATAATTCTTATATTTGAAGTGTTCACATATTTTTAATAAAAAATGTGGAATATACAGTCACTACATTTAAATGATGTTATATTTTACTACACAATTTTATTAAAATTGTATATATATGAAATTTCAGTCTACACCTAAAATGTTGGTACATTTTACATGCAGCCACACCTCCTCCATCCTCAGGTTATTTAAGATGACAAGTTATCAACAGTGAGTGGATTACAGAACACAGTACAGGATTTCAGAGTGTGTTGGGAATTGACATACTTCTGGGCGTAACTGACATAAAATATTACCTGATTAGCTTCCTCCAGAATTGAAATGAGTTCCTTAGCTTGAGCCCATTCACGTTTTGTTACCAAACTAATAGATTCACCAGTCCTCCCAGCTCTTCCTATGCGGCCAACTCGATGCACATAGTCCTCAATGTTGTGTGGGAAGTCATAATTGAATATATGACTGAAATATAATAATTACAATCAAGTGGTATATAATCATGTCACTTCCCTGATTTTGGAAGGGCAGTCAAAAAAAAAAAAACCTGGAATGTGCTCTACACTGACATAATCATATGCACATACTGCACATCACATAGGGAACTGAAATGAGATGATGGACACTGGTAAAATTACTGTATTAACACAAAACAAAAAGTCAGTCATGATGGACAAACCAGTTACTAGTAATGGTAAACCTGGTCTTGAAGCGGGTTTGAGAACATCTGTGTGAAATTCTAATAGATTCACATTGAAGATCTTCATTTTTATGGGATGTAACATTATAAGTAGGTGACTGGTTCGTGACATTTCAAGATAACGTAATGGTACTCATTTCCAAGGGTCAAAATGTCCGTGGTCATTCCTTGGCATTTCAACCCCTGAAGATGAGACCACTACATATCAAAATGCCATGGTCAAGTAACAAGAGGTAGCAGAAAACTGCATCACTGAAAACGGGAAGCAGCAGTTATGTTCCATTAGAATTTACAATTTGTGACTTGACCAATACTGACAGAAACACTGTTGTCATTCAGAACACTACCAAGTAAATCATCATCCACTTTTCTTGGAAGAGAACGGAGTGAACAATGAAGAAAATGGTAGTGACACGGAGGAAGACAACAAAATCCCTGCCATCTTTTGGAAGGATCACATGAATGACCCACATTCTCCAACATTTTGGTTAATCCAAAAGATAAGCCACTTTACACATCTGATCAAGACAGATTACTGTTAAACAGAATTATTCATAAAAAGACCACTCAAAATTTTCACTGACTAGAATCACAAACTGAAATTTTTATGACAAACATCTTGTTATAGAAAATGGTTTATCCCACCACTACCACTGGATGGAATACCACACTGTGTTATGAAGGAACTTCTGCATCACACTGTAGTAAGCAGTAATGTGACTTTCTTCCCAGATTAAAGAAATGTCACACTAATAAAATGTAAGATATATATATGTGTGTGTGTTTGTGTATGTATGTATGTATTGACCTTTCAACTTTAATTAATAAGTGTATCAATCAAACATTACAGTTAGGTAGAAAATCTAACAACTGGGAGAATACTAGCTAACAGACATCAATATTCAGAAACTAACAACACTTACGTGACATCTTCAATGTCAATTCCTCGTGAGACAACATCCGTAGCAATCAAAATATGCACCTCCCCAGTCTTAAGATCCTCCAAGGCTTGCTCCCTAGCATACTGTCCTCTATTCTCATGAATACACTGGCATGGGATCTTTGACAAACCTACATCACATGATAAGTTTTCAGCTTGCACCTTCTTGCCAACAAAGACTATAACCTTGTCATCAGGACCCATGTTCTTAATAAACTCATGTAGCTACAAAAACAAGAACAATAATAACAGCAATGACTACAACAATAATAATAAAAGCAATGAAAGCAACATTAATCAAAAAAAAAAAAATTGCCACTATCCAGTATAAGACACACAAAGCAATAACAAGGGTTAGAAATTTTTGAGAAAGATACACACAAATAATAATGTAAATATCACATATTCCTCACAAGTGTATGATTACAGCAAGTATATAAATGAATTTTTCTTCTGTCTAAAGTAAAAGGGATCACTTCTAATGATAACACCGGCATGGAATGCTTTATGTGATGATGTTGCCCGTATGTAGTAGGTGGGCAACACATGCTTCCAAGTGCTAAAAAAATGGACATACAAAAAATCCTTGTTTCAAGAAAAGAGATGTGAAGACAGACATAAAAAATTATGTGGCTGAACCAAATGCCATGTGACTGTTCCATTCTCCCACTGCATTCCTACTGACACTGCACAATCACAGCACATCTCACCTAGCAGCAACCTTCAAAATTCTACCACCAGACCTGTGCAGATGTTTGAGTGCACATATATGTAATAACAGCACCAGCAGGTAGAAAAGTACTCTGTTTTCATACCCTTTGTACAGCTGGTAAAATATCGTGTGAAATATCACAAAAATCAGTAATCACTTCAAAATGAAAACATTTTAACAACATTAATGTAGCAATGCTATTTAAGGAAGTTCAGTATATGTAAGATGATAGCAAAATTCAACTGAAATTTTGTAATTTACAATTCCAGCCATACACAAACTTAAATCTGAAACATGTTTCACTAGATTTTGTCAATATATGTAGAATATATCATATCTATGATAAGTAAATTGTCAAGTTTAGCAATTTCAGGAACCACGGCTTGTCACTTCTGGCAAATGCTTCTGCCAAAGCCTTGCATTGAAGGAACACATACCAATGCATCTTTATCTTCTTCCTCTACTATTTCTATCTTTTGAGTAACACTATGAACTGCAGCCAAATCTAGAGTGCCAATAAACACTTGGATGGGATTCTTCATATATGACTGTGCCAATCGACGAGCACCTGCAGGCCACGTTGCGCTACAACAAACCATAGTCACTGATAATTTTCAAACATTTACTTTCACTAACAGGGAGTACAAAAAAAGTTTCACTCACTTAAGACCAGAATAATTCATTCCTGTAAATGATAATATTATACTGAATTAACCCGATTCAAAGAGCTTCAGGTCTTAATCAATGATGCCACCGTAAGAGTCAGTAACAGTTCTGAACTGGTCACAAAATATACCAATAAATCTAGAAGTTCTCAGAATCCAATTGTTCTGCTAGTTCTCTTTTTATTAATTGATACAAAAAAACACAAGAAAAGGAACTAGATTTAACAACAGAATTAACCAAACAAATTAAATTCTAACCAGAATATAGCACACTAGAACAATTTGTGATCACAAGTAAATCAAACTATTTACCTACGGTGGAATCATGTGATATAAGCTGTTGCTTCCATGCTAGGGATGTTGCTGTTCCAGAAAATGTTCTGCACACAACTCAGTAATGTTACCAGTACCTCTAAAGCATCCAAATATCATACACATACATACATACTCATATTTGTACATAGCATAATTTTTACTTCACGTTTCCAGCCGTAAAATATATCTGTATTGTACGTCAAACCTAATATGGAAATTCAAGCCAACAGATAAAATTAGAAAAAGTTTTAATTTTTGCTTTATGCATTATGTTTGTAAGTAAAATAACCTCTTATGCATTGCTATAACTGATTAATAAATGATACTGAAGCTTTTCAAAGCAAGTGTTATTCAGTTCATGGTCTTCTGAGTTCCTACGCTGCATAGTGCAATGTATTTGTTCTGACATTTCACAAGCGTGTGCTAACACCATCTTCAGGGTGAAAGAATTTGTTTCAACATTCACCTTAACCATCCGGGATGGGCGATGTTGTAAAAAGTACAACAGCGGTTCATTTTTAGCTTTAATTTAAACACTGCCGCTTTGACAGGCCCTGTCCCTCACGTATTCCTCAAGGCCACCCTCCTCAATCTCCACCTACACCGGCGTGAACCTATGCCACTTTGTCAGTGTGTAATCAGCTGTGACGCACATGACGTCCTAGAGTGTTGTACTTTATGCAGTGCGCCCGTCCTCACGCAATATTTCGGTAAGTGGCGAAATCTGTATGACAACTTCTTTCTTCACATTTTATTGATGTATTATATGTCCTCCTCAGTGTGAGTAATGGCGAAGTGGTTGAGGTCTGAAGATTTGTTACAGGCTTTTAAAGAAATTCCTTCCGATGAGGAAACCACAACTGACAAGGATGAAAGTGACGCTGATCTGAGCGTGGATGTGGACGATGCTGATCATGATAGCCAGAGTGAAGCTGACATTTCGGAAGATGAGAAACTTAGTGAATATGACGAAACAGACGACGATGATGGAAATTTCTATATAGGCAGAGACAAACAAACAAGATGGAAGAAAACACAAATTGCTCCAAGGGCTAAGACCAGAGGAAAGAATATTGTGAAAAAAAATTCCAGGACCTACATCTCATGCCAGAGACACATCTACAGAACTTGACGCATATCTGAAAATCATGAATATCGACATCATAGATGAAATTGTCAAATGCACCAACAAGTACATGCAGGGAATCCGGCATAAGTTTGCAAGAGAACGTAGGTGTACGGAAACTTCAAGAAGTGAGATAATGGCTTTGTTGGGGCTCCTCTATTTGATTGGTACAAGGAAAGGAAATCACGCCAATGTAAGAGAACTTTGGAATGCCGATGGCACTGGCGTTCAAATATTGAGAGCGTGCATGAGCTATGACCGTTTCTTATTTTTACTTCGGTGCATACGTTTCGATGACCTGCAGACGAGACCAGGAAGAAGACAGACTGATAAATTGGCACCAATCCGCATCATATTGGATATATTTGTGAAAAATTGTCAGCAGTGCTATAATACCAGTGAATTCACAACTATTGATGAGATGCTGCATCCTTTTAGAGGCCGTTGTTCATTTATTCAGTACATGCCGAACAAACCTGCCAAGTATGGAGTCAAAATATTTGCATTATGTGATGCAAAGACTTTCTACTGCAGTAACCTGGAGATTTATTGTGGAAAACAGCCGCCAGGACCCTATGACGTGAGAAACACTCCTACTGATATTGTGAAGCGACTCGTGTCTCCTATTGAGAACAGCAACAAAAATGTGACAACCGATAATTGGTACACAAACATCCCACTCTTGCATTATTTGCTGGAAAAGAAAACAACCCTGTTGGGAACAATGAAGAAAAATAAACGTGAAATTCCACCCGAATTTCTGCCTACAAAAGCGAGACAGCCGGGAGAAAGTACGTTTGGATTCCAAAAGGATAAGGTATTGGTGTCATTCGTACCAAAACGGAACAAAGCAGTCATACTGGTTTCAAGTATGCATGATTCTGGAGTTATGGATGAGGCGACTAAAAAACCAGAGATTATCCTGGACTATAATATGACAAAGGGTGGCGTGGACACATGTGACAAGATGTGTGCTTCGTATTCCGTCTCGCGTGTCACAAGGCGATGGCCTCTTGCTGTGTTTTATATCCTTATGAACATTGCAGGCATCAATTCTTGGGTGATATACACCATCAACACACCATCTGATGAACCGCAACGCAGAATACTTTTCTTGAAAAACCTGTCGTTGAGTCTAATGAAAGAGCATCTCGTCTCAAGATCTCAAATACCTTCACTGCCTAGAGATGTTTCCTCATTTCTTGAAAAATATCGTCCACTTCCTGTGGAAGATGATGGAGATGGCATCGCTGGTAGGCCACCGAAGAAACGGGGAAGCTGTTTCATATGCGGGCGACAGAAAAATTCGTCAGCATCTATGAAATGCGATCAGTGCAACCGATTCATTTGTAAGCAGCACAGCAAGAAACAGATTATCTGTGCAAATTGTGGTGATGCGAACATAATCACCAGTTCAGAGTGTGAATAGAAGAAGTAATTGACTCATTTTCATCTTATCGTATTCATAAACATGGCTTTTCACATTTCTGCATTTACTTTTGGGTTCTGTTTCCCTACAGGTCAAACAAATACATTATATTATGCACTAAA
>Ga0099364_10015362_pt1 | contig 10096 bp, 4 predicted proteins | sample TergutTh196P3_FD_73070 | JGI IMG/M metagenome (GOLD analysis project Ga0099364, IMG submission 73070) | Microcerotermes parvus P3 segment gut microbial communities from Pointe-Noire, Republic of the Congo - Th196 P3 | ecosystem: Host-associated > Arthropoda: Insects > Digestive system > Gut ...
CTTGCCTTTGTTTCCGAAATGCCGTACAATGCGTCTGCATAGTTGTCCGCTCTTTTCGTTTTTGCAATGTCCCACACCGTCTCCATCGAAATCAATGGCCGAAACGTCGAAGCCGCCCAGGGCGAAATGCTCCTCGCCTCCCTCCGCCGTGCCGGTGTCGATGTCCCTACACTCTGCAATCTCGACGGCGGGTTCTATGCCGGACTCCATCCTGCCGGAGCCTGCCGAATCTGCGTCGTCGAAGTCGAAGGACAACGGAGCCTTGTACCGGCCTGCGCCTTCCCCGTAAACGCCGGAATGAAAGTCAAAACCCAAACCGACCGAGTCGTCAACGCCCGGCGAACAATCATCGAACTGCTCCTTGCCGACCATCCCGATGATTGCCTATTCTGCGAACGGAATGAGAATTGCCGACTCCGGGAACTCGCCGGCTCCTTCGGAATTCGCGGTCGGCGATTCATCGGACAACGAACCACGTACCCCGTCGATTCTTCCGGTGAATCCATCGTCCGCGATGCGGAAAAATGTATCAAATGCGGGAAGTGCGTCCGGGTATGCGATGAAGTTCAAGGCGTTGCGTGCATTGATTTTATTGGGCGCGGCTCTCAAACAATCGTCGGCACCGCGTTCGATGAAGGAATCAATGTATCGAGTTGTATCAACTGCGGGCAGTGCGTCGCAATTTGCCCGACCGGCGCGCTGGTCGGTAAATCGCACATTGAACGCGTGATGGCCGCCCTGCGGGATGAAAACTTGCATGTTGTTGTCCAACATGCTCCCGCCGTTTCTGTAACGCTTGGCGAAGAGTTCGGCATCGCACCCGGCGTCGATGTGATGGGGATGATGCATGCCGCCCTGCGTCAGATGGGATTCGCCGCCGTGTTCGATACAAGTTTCAGTGCCGACTTGACCATTATGGAAGAGGCGTCGGAACTGATTCACCGCGTCAAAACCGGCGGGGTGTTGCCGATGTTTACAAGTTGCTCCCCCGGCTGGATTAAGTACGTCGAAACCTTTTATCCGCAGAATATCCCGAACCTTTCGACGTGCAAGAGTCCGCAACAAATGCTCGGGGCGGTCATCAAAACCTATTATGCCGAAAAGAAGGGGCTCGATCCCAAAAACATTTACAGCGTCTCCGTTATGCCCTGCACGGCAAAGAAGTTCGAAGCAAGCAGGCCCGAAATGGGACGCGGGGGATATAGGGATGTTGATGCCGTCTTAACAACCCGGGAACTGGCGCAGATGATTCGGCGTTTTAACCTTGACCTTAATTTGCAGCCGGAAGGAGCGGACTCCCCCTTCGGTATGCGGAGTTCGGCGGGTAAAATCTTCGGTACAACGGGCGGTGTGATGGAGGCCGCCGTGCGTTCGGCATACTATTTCATGACGGGGAGCGAACTCGGCGATCTGAAAGTCGAGGCCGTCCGGGGACTGGACGGAATCAAGGAAGCCCATCTCGACGTTGCCGGAATCAAAATCGGTGTTGCGGTGGTCAATGGCCTCGGCAATGCAAAACGATTATTGGAGCAAATCAATGCGGGAGAAAAGAAGGACATCCATTTTGTCGAAGTGATGACGTGCTCGAGCGGTTGCGTCGGCGGCGGCGGGCAACCTTACGGCACCGACATCGGCAAAGTGCAACTGCGGACTCGGGAATTGTACAACATTGACGCAGCGGAAACGCTCCGGGTGAGTCATACGAACACCGAAGTTACGCAGATTTATAAGGATTATTTCGGCGAACCCAATTCGCACAAAGCACACGAATTGCTGCACACACACTATCAGCAAAGGGAAGTGTTGACGTGATATTCCAAGAGCCGACGACTATGTCGGCGCTCTTGACACCCCAAGAGTGTAAAATGCAGTTGGTTGACGTTGTATGGTATAATAGCGTCAAGATACGTCGCCGATGTGAGAACTATGTTCAACGCCTTTGTCCATTTCGCAACCGACCCGCTCTTCATCTTATTATGCGGTGTGCTGACCGTAGTTGGAATGATCGTGTTCCTCCGCGTGAACGCTTTCCTTTCCCTTCTTGCGGCCGCACTGCTCGTCAGTTTCATGACCCCTATCGACTCCGGTGATTGGGGCGATAAAGTCCTTCGCGTTGCCAACGGATTCGGCTCCATGGCGGCCAAAATCGGTATCCTCATCGCGATGGGGTCCATCGTCGGGAAATGTATGATCGACAGCGGAAGCGCAGACCGAATCATCAAATCGCTCCAAACATTGTTCGGAAAACGGTTGTTGCCCGCCTCAATGCTCTCCGGAGGATTCATTTTGTCCGTGCCTGTATTCTACGAAGCGACTTTTTATTTGATGGTTCCTATCGCCAAGTCGGTTTATCGGGCGACGAAGAAAAACTATCTTCTCTATCTTATGGCCATCGGACTTGGTGCAACGATGTCTCATACATTAGTTCCGCCGACGCCGGGTCCCGTCGCCGCCGCGATGACACTCAATGTCCCCATCGGCACAATGATGCTCGTCGGTGCGTTGGTCGGACTGCTCACCGCTCCCTTTGCACTGGCAATCGCCGCAACGATGAACTGGCTCTTGCCGAATCCGGAAATTCAACTCGACGAAGACCTGACCGCAGAACCGAAAGCCGGCCAGCCGATGCCCTCGACGTTGCTCGCCTACGCCCCCATTCTCGTCCCCGTAGTATTGATTGCGATGGGGACAATTCTCGATATGCTGGAAAAGGCGCAGTATCTCGATTGGGAACGAGATGCCCCGGTGCTCCGCAATGCGATTCACGTTCTCGGGAATCCCCAGATGGCGATGATTCTCGCGGCCGTCACGGCGATGGCAATCCTCGCCTACGTACAGAGTCTTTCATTCCGGGAGTTGGAACGTCGAACCGAGACGGCATTGCTCGATGCTGGTTTAATTATCCTAATTGTATCGGCGGGCGGTGCATTCGGCGAAATGCTTCGGGCGGCGGATGTCGGGAATGCGGTCAAGGATTTGTTTCAGGCCGAGGCAGGGTTTACGGGAGCGGCGTTGCTCTGCGTTGCGTTCGGCATTACGGCGATGATTAAGACAGCCCAGGGGTCCAGTACGGCGGCGATGATTACGACGGCGGCGATTTTCAGCGGTATTGTTTTTGCCGAAGGAGCACCTGCATTGCCTTATAATGTTGCGTATCTTGCCGTTGCGATTGGTCTTGGTTCTTGCGTAACCGGCTGGATGAACGACGGCGGATTTTGGTTATTCTGCCGCATCGGCGGAATAAAAGAGACGGACGCACTCAAAACTTGGACGGTCGGACTCGTCTTGCTGGGACTGTCCGGACTGTTGGTCGTACTGGTATTGAGCCAACTGTTGCCGTTCACCACGATGCCGTAGCCCCCTTGCAAAAACTTAAAATTGAAATCGTGTAATACCCAATATGCCTAAATCGAAGAAAGCAAAACAACAATCGGTAAAAGCGAACGAACGAGTCATCGCCGACAATCGAAAAGCCCGGCATGACTATATCGTTCTCGATGCACTGGAATGCGGCATCGTACTCGTCGGCAGCGAAGTCAAAAGCCTGAGAAATGGAACCGTCGCCCTGTCCGAAGCATACGCAAAAGTCCGAAACGGCGAAGTATGGCTTATCAACTGCGATATTGCCGAATACATCGAAGCCAACCGTTTCAATCACAAACCGAAACGGGAACGCAAATTGCTGTTGCACCGTCGTGAAATTCAACGCTTTGCAATGAGAGCCTACGAAAAGGGGTTGACGCTCGTACCGTTGAAAATGTATTTCAAGGAGGGTAAGGCCAAGGTCTTGCTCGGATTGTGTAAAGGAAAACAGGAGTTTGACAAGCGGGCTGCCCAAAAATCCGCCGAGGCGAAAAAAGGGTTACGGCTTTCCTTAATGCACCGAATGCGGCGAGGCTAAACCGTCGATGTTCGTTTTGAATTTGCGTAATCTGCGTAAAATATACCGCTTATTCCAAGTTTATGCCCCAATTTTCCTCTAAATAGGTGTATCGGGCAGAAATCAGTGAAACCTGCCCCGATGATTGTCCGATAATCCGAATGACGTAGGCTATATTCCATACCGGAAAAGTCAGGTTTCATAGGTCGAAAGGAGTCGAAAACGATGTCCAAGTCAGTTCGGGACTATACAGAATTAACTGCCAGAATCAATTCCACAGAAGGAACAAACATCGTGGAACCTGCCCGGCAGAACTCCCGGTTGCGCTTCACAGGGCTTTTGTGTCTTGTCTGCATAGGCTTGCTTCTGTTCGTTTTTAATACCAATGCGTTCGCCCAGCCGCCGGACCCGGACCTGTGGTGGGCATGGAATCCCGCCGGTGCCGATGATCCCTTTGTCGATGATCCGCAACCGAACGCCCTCCTCTGGGTTGATAACGACGGCAACATCGCCGGCTGGTACCGATACACGGCCCAGAGTCTCATCAACATACCGGGAGTCCGAAACTACTCGCTGACAGGAACCGTTGCCGGAACAAACGCGTCGGGAAGCGGAACATCAGGATCATGGTGGATAGGAAATGCCAGTGCTGCGACACCCGGAGCATTAGCAACAGTGTTGAATGTTGACGGAGGACGAATACATCGGTTATACGAATTGACCGTACAAGGCTCGGCCAGTGTAACAGACGGCGGTGTCATCGAAAATAATACAGAAGTCCTCATTATGGGGAACTTAACGAACCGGGGACGGGTCAGCGGAAATGTACCAAGCGGAGCGACATTCGGTATAGGGACACTCCAAGTCGTAGGCGACACATTCAATTACGGCACCATTTCCAACTTTGCCGACGCAGTCATCGGCGGTAATTTGCAGATCGGTATCGGCATGGAAGGAGGAGACGGAGCCAGTGCAGGCATTATTTCTAACATTGGAAACGCTTCGTCGCTTTACCTCGGCGGCACCACTTATCGCAGTACAGGGCTTCACGTCGGCGGCGATATGACCGTCGGTGTTGCGAGCAGTACCGCCGGTGCCGGCTCGGCAGGAACCGTCAATAATGTTACGCTCATTAAAGTCGAAGGCAACTTGATCAACAATCACATCATTGAAAACTTCTACTCGACAGGCCGAGGTTTTATGTCGCTCGGGGAAATCAATGTCCGCGGGCACATTCAAAACGGGAGCCTTTGGGATATCCGACAGGGCGAAGGAGAAGTCTCACGAATCACCAACTTCGACATCGTCGACTCTTCCTTTTTGGGAGGCATCGGGATGGGCCCCGGGGCAACAAGCCTCCAAAACGTAGGCATCATCGAATGGAATCTCAGTTACGGCAACGGTTTCTACCAGAACACCATCATAGTGGACGGACACCTCGAAAACGGTATCGGCATCGCCAACGTAACCGTCGTAGGAAATGCACTGTATAGAGAGCGCCGGCAAGCGTCAATACTCGGTTCAATGACCGGCGCAAACTCGGTAGGCGGAACCGTAACATCGGCCCCTGAACTCGTAATATCGGCAGGTTCATTGAGCAACCGTGCCGACGGCGAAATCATCGCTTTCGGAGGAACCATCAGCGTCCAAAACGAACTCATCAACGAAGGGATTATCGAAACCGCACTGACAGGGGATACGGTAACAAGCCTCGGATACTGGGCGATCGACGCCGGCAGTATATTCAATGACGGCCGGTTAGCCGAACAAGGAACAGAATTCTATACACGAGATACGATGACCGACGGACGTTGGGGGCAAATCTACGACGCAACCATCTACACGGACGGCGACCTGGTGAACCAAGGAGCCAAAGCCGTTATCGACGGGATGGTCAACACAACACTCGCCAAATGGATGCATATCGGAGGACGCTCCCTATTGCCGCTCGATGAAAGAACGACAAACGTTGACGGCCCCTCGGTTGGCAATCTGCTTAACCTGGACGGTGCTCTCATCACAGGCTACGGGCAAATTGTCGTACACGGAGGATTCCTTAACCGGGGTGCGACGCTCGTCGGAGGACATTGGAACGGACACGTCAGCGAACACCCGATGGACATCCAAACCGGACTCATCAGCGTTTGGGAAAACTTCCACAATACCAGCGAATCAAGATTAGATGACATCTACGGCGGGTTGATCACCAGTTTCGATACCTTCCACGTTCACGGGAGCGCGTACAACGACGCATACAGCACCATCACAGGAACGCTCTTTATTCCGGGGGCTCCGATTTGGGGACCAGACCCGACTTACACCGGTACACCACCCGCTCCCATTATCATCATCGGATACGAAGCCGACCAAGTCATCGAAGGCCGAAGAGCAAACGTACTCGGCGGCGTCATGTACCAAGGAACATACCAGGATGCCCGAAGCATCCTTAATGTCGAAGGGTTGGTCAACATCAACCGAGACACCGTCGGCGCTCCGGCATTCTACGGATTGTACAACGAAGGGTACATCGGGGACATCGACATTATCACCGTCGGCTCCAATGAGAGCGGCATTCTTTGGAATGCTTACCCGGCAACCGCTCCGGTAGCGGGAGCGCAACGGGCTGACGGGGTACTCATACGAACCTTGGATAGACACTATGGGCATATTTACAACGTCGGGATCATCAATGCGACAAACCTGTACAACTCCGGCACGCTCAGCGAAATTGATGTCGAAATTCGAGTTTCCTACGGCTTGTTCAATGCAGAATACGGTATCATCGACGGTTTGAGCACCTTCCATACGGAATGGGATTATTCGACCATCATCGACAACCCCCGGCTGGACAATCCTGAAGACGGCTTCCCAGTCATGGTGCGTGTCGAAGAAGACATGCGGGCAGACCTCATTGTCGGTAAAATGAATGCGGACAACCCGTTGCTCCCTTATCTCGCCGCAGAACTGATTAAAGACGGGATGACGAAAGCAGAAACCGACGCAATCAATAATCGTCTCAACGATCGCGGGGCCGGTATTGTCAACATCGGCACCATTACGAACTTTGATATCATCACCTCGACAGGCGATATGTACAACTTCGGTTCAGTCGGCACAGAGGTGCAAACAAACTCCGGCTTGATGGGAGGAGTAACGACATTGAACGTCGGGGCCAACACCAACGAAACAACCAGAGCCGACCTGTATAACTACGGTACATTGGCAAACATCGGCAGCATCACCGTGACCCGGGACATCGTCCTCGGAGAAGGAGCCGCATTCGAAAATGTCGGCTCCGTCGCAGCACATCGGCATATAACCATTGAAGATGGTGCCGATATCGACGGCGGTTTCAAAGTGTTAGGAACAGGAACCGGAAGATTGCTCGTCGGGACAGACAACAGCAACCCCTGGGAAATCAACCCCGTCGGAGGACGAATCACAGACCCGGAAACCGGATACCCCATACTCCGAGAAGGAACTGCCCGATTGAAAATCGACGGCGGGGCCGTCGCCTCGGCAACAACGGAAATACGAAACTTCGGACATATCATTAACAACGGACTGTTAAGTTCGTCAACATCGATATTTAACCGGGGCATCATCGAAAACAACGGAATGGTCAATGCGTTCAGTGATATTACGAACCGGGGACTTTTCACCGGGAACGGTATGGTCAACGTCGGCGGCAATTTTGTTAATGACAATGAAGGTATCGTAAGCGGCAGCCTGACAATCAGCGGCAACTTCCAAAATGCCGGCGGACGCGTTGTCCTAACCGATACGAAAGATATGCTCCGAGCCGTGGACGGCGGTGAAATATCAATCGTCGGAGGAAGCATCGACCAAAAATATGTCAATCCCATCGTCGGAACGCAGTACATGTTTATGGCAGCCGAAGAACCGGGGAAACTCCATGTTACGACAGAACTGCGAGGCTTTAACAGCAATACACCGGGTACGGTACTCGACTTCGTACCCGCCTTCGGACGCCGAGGAGATGACGGACGATATATCGAAGGAACCATCTGGAACCGTACAAACCAGTATTACTGGCTTGAATTCCAAAGAGCATACAGTTACGGTGCGAATGGCCGTACACCGAATCAAATCGCCATCGGGAAGTACATTGATACCATAGGTCAAGCCCCGGTAACGGACGGCGGGCTTTGGAAACTTCTCCAACAACTCGACGGTATCAGCGACGGTTACGGAAGCGGAACCGTCGGAACCAACGGCAATGTTCTTCGCGACAACCCGCATTACAGTATGGCTTACGCGGCACACCAAGGAGAGATCAATCCGGCAGCCCTCCAAGCATTGAATGAACTGAGCGGTACGATTTATGCGAACATTGGTATTGCCAGCGCACACAATGTCGGTGTGGTAAATCGAAGCCTTGCCGATGCTCTGCGAAGCGATGTATTCCAATTTTCATTCATTGGAAATCCGAACAATGCAATTCGCGGGCAAGCGATTGCTCCATTGCGTTATACACGCTGGGGAACACTTTTCGGGATAGGCGGTTCAACAAGCAGCGACGGAAACTCCAGCGGATACAACCAATCCTTCGGCGGTATATTAGCCGGTATTGACAGAGCGCTCTGGACGGGAACACGCGTCGGCGGTTGGTTCTCCGCAGCGACAGGCGACATCACCATGAAGGGAGTCCATGAAAGCACCGACGTAACCAGCGTGATGGCCGGAATGTATATGAGACAAGAAATGTACTACGGATACGGACTCGTCTCGGCAGGATTCGGAGTCGATGACTACAAAACCAAAAGACGAATGACGCACGTCGGTTACGGAAACTCGTATAGTGCAGAAAGCAAAAACGATGGAACCATCGGAACCCTCTATATGGAACGAGGAATCGACATACCTGTCTATTATGCGACGGTGCAGCCTTATACCAGTTTCCAAGTGGTTTGTGTCGAACAAGACAAGTTCCGGGAAAAAATGTGGGATAACACAGGGCAGTACACTACGGTCGGATTGGAAGGCGTAAAAGGAAGAACCGAAAGTTATCAAATGTCCATCGGAGCAAGAATGAGCTCGACACCGTACGCCATGAAATGGGGGCAAATGGCTTTGACGACCAATATGGCATGGTTCCATGACTTCAATGCCGACAAAAACCGGGAGTTCGTAGGCCGGTTCGGCAATCCGGGAGGACTCAACTTCGGAAGCGATTATTCGAATACGACGTTTAAAATTTCGGGCAACAATCCGAAACGGGATTGGCTTAACTTCGGATTCGGTTTGCACTTGGACCGCAACAGCACTCGGGTATTCTTGGGAGCGGACTTGTTTGCGAACGATCGTCAAACGTTGTTTAGCGGATACGGCGGTTGGGGAACGAGTTGGTAGTTGACGCACAGCGAGCATTGTCATGCGAGCGGGCATTAGCCCCCCGCTCGCTTCGCAGTTGCGTCGGCTCTCGGACTCATCAAATCGTCTTGTCCGCTGCTAAATCCCGAATGAGCATGCCGATCGACTCACGAGTCGGGACGATTTCCGTAAACCCCTCCTTTTTCAAGACAACCGACTGAATCTTAAAAACTTTCGTCGGCGAACCCGATAGACCGCAACGAGTTAAGTCGGCCCCGATTTCATCGAGCCCCCATTGTTCGATGGGCGCATTTTTATATTTCATCATTCTCTTCGCCGCCCAGGGACGCGGAGCATTGGCCGTATCGACAACCGTCAACAAGGCGGGGAGTTTGACTTTGACCATTTCCCAGCCGTTGCCGAGGTTTCTTTTTATTGTCGCCGAAGTTTTCGAGAGTTCCAGTATTTTTTCGGTGTACGTAACTTGCGGGATTCCGAGTTTTTCGGCGCATTGAGGTGCCGTTTGAGCAGTATCGCCGTCAATCGCTTGCCGGCCTGCAAAGACGATGGCGTAGTTTCCGAGCGTTTTGATAGCCTGCGACAGAATATAACTCGTTGCCAACGTATCGCTTGCGGCGGCGCGGCGGTCTGTAATTAGAACGGCTCTGTCCGCACCCCGGTAAAGACAATCCCGAAGGACGTCGGCGGCCTTCGGCGGCCCCATCGAAACGGCCGTTACGGTTCCGCCGTACTGTTGTTTGGCTTCTAACGCCATCTCGAGGGCGTGCAGGTCTTCGGGATTGAAGATTGTCGGCAGCGCGGCGCGGTTGACGGTGCCGTCTTCTTTCATAGCATCGGCGGAGATATTGGCCGTATCGGGAA
>Ga0099364_10015363_pt1 | contig 10096 bp, 10 predicted proteins | sample TergutTh196P3_FD_73070 | JGI IMG/M metagenome (GOLD analysis project Ga0099364, IMG submission 73070) | Microcerotermes parvus P3 segment gut microbial communities from Pointe-Noire, Republic of the Congo - Th196 P3 | ecosystem: Host-associated > Arthropoda: Insects > Digestive system > Gut ...
ATCACAAACGGGGTCTGCATATATTTCTGTATGGAGGCGCTGCGAATGAGTGTTGTAAAATATCCTGTTTTATTTATTGTGACAGCCCTTGTTTGCTGTATGTTTTCAACTAACGCAATTGCAAACACAGAAAATGGGATTGTGGACGAAGAAGCGTTTTATGACAGCGACATATTATCGGATATTATTTCGGATGATATTAATTCGCACACCCCCGGCACAAATGCGGATCAGGCAATAGCGAAAGAAAAAGCCGCGGCACTGGACAGCGGTATTTCCGCTAAAGCCGCGATACTTGTCGAAGCCCTGACAGGACGGGTTCTTTACGCGAAAAACGAACATACCCGTCTTCCGATAGCAAGTACGACCAAGATTATGACAACACTTTTGACACTCGAAAGCGGCGGAATGCAGGAAACAGGATTGGACGAATACTTTAAAATAGATGAAAATTCTATCAAAGTAGAGGGTTCGTCAATGGGTTTGCTGCCCGGGGACAGCATTACAAAACGGGGACTGGCTTATGGTATGCTGCTCGCTTCCGGAAACGATTCCGCAAATGCTGCGGCAGTGAAGCTGGCAGGCTCACTTCCGGCATTTTCAGAAATGATGAACCGGCGTTCCCGCGAAATCGGAATGACGAACACAAACTTTGTTACTCCCTCGGGGTTAGATGCACCCGAACATTATTCAACCGCCTATGACATGGCATTACTGGGCAGGGAAGCGATAAAAAATCCGGATTTTCTGTCGATATGCCAGCAAAAAACAGCCTCGCTCGAATACGGGAATCCGCCGTATAAACGCTGGTTGAAAAATCATAACAGAATGCTCCGGGAATACACGGGTTGCTTCGGGATCAAGACCGGATTCACAAAAAAATCCGGAAGATGTCTGGTTACCGCAGCGGAAAGAAACGGCGTAAGGCTGGTTGCGGTAGTGTTGAACGCACCCGGCGACTGGAGCGATTCAAAAAGATTGATGGATTATGGTTTTTCCGTCGTTAAACTGGAAACTATTGAAGTTGATGTTTCGGATGTTGAGGTCAATATTACCGGGGGTTTGCTTCCGATTATAAAAGTCGAGCCGGCGCAGGAATTAAAAGCGCCGATAACAGAGCGGCAAAAGGCGGAACTGACACGGGTTGTAAAACTTCGGCAGTTTTATTACGCTCCGGTTGCGGCGGGCGATATTTTAGGGGAAGTTTGTTATTATCTTGACGGCAAGAACGGGAAAAGCCGTGAATTGATAGCATCTGCGGCGTTGTTGGCAAAAAATTCTGCGGATCGGAAAATTACCGAAATAAAATTAAGCTTATGGGAAAAGCTGGGCGGCTTTTTCAGCCGGCTTTTTTGAATTAACAAAATAGAGGTTATATGGAAAAAATAAGAATACAAAAGATAATTGCGGATTCGGGGTTTTGCTCAAGGCGCAAGGCGGAAGAATATATAGAAAAAGGGCTTGTAAGGGTTAACGGACGCGAAGCAAAAACCGGGGATAAAGCGAGCCGGGACGATCTTATTACGGTTAACCGTGAAAAATTGGAAAAAAAGAAATTGCGCAATTTCTATTATATTCTGCACAAGCCGCGTGGGTATATTTCCACATTAAACGACGAAAAAGACAGACGGTGTATAGCTGAACTGATAAAAGAAATTCCGCATCGGGTTTTTCCTGTGGGCAGACTGGACGTAAATTCTGAGGGTATGATGATCCTGACTAATGACGGAGAGTTTGCAAACCGGCTTTCTCATCCGTCCTACAAAATAAAAAAAAGCTACAGGGTAACGATACGTCCTGCGATTTCCGATGAGCAGTGCGCGGCTTTATCAGCGGGTGTTATGGTAGACGGGAAAATGACCGCCCCGTGCGCAGTTAGTGTTTTGCATAAAGAACAAGGCAGGACAGTTTTAGGGATTATATTGCAAGAGGGACGCAACAGACAGATCCGTAAAATGCTCGATTCTTTAAATATAGAGGTAGCGCGGCTCAAACGGATCGGATTCGGAAGTTTGAAACTGGGGATGCTTAAACCCGGAGAATACCGGGAACTGACAAAATCGGAGCTGAAAATGCTGCAAGAAAATAACCATTCATCAGTTTAACCGATGAATGGTTATTTTTAAGGGATGTGAAGATTGCTGTGTTAACGGAGCCTGTAATATTTCAGGTACGGCGATAATTTTTTAAGACTCCGGTTAATAGCGCGGGAAGCAGTACTTTTGTTTATGCCCAGCTTTTTTGCTATCTGCGGAGTATTCAATCCGTCGATGTAGTATAGCTCTGTAATTTGCAGCTGCCGCAATGTGAGCGTATCCTTCATCATTTCCTTAATTTCCCGCAACGCTTGATTTCGGCGCATCGTGCCGGTATACTCTGGCTTTGGGACATTGTTTTTGTCCTCAATTTCAAAAAACGAGAACGTATGTAATATTTTCATTTCAACAAACCCATCCTGCGCGCATATTTCCTCAGGTGCCCCGCTGTCCGTATCAGCGAATTATATTCGGTGGAAATCACATTGATGCGGGAATATATTTTGTCGCCCACAATATAATCGCCGTTTTTCATGCGCTTTTTTAACTCCTGTTTTCGCCGCATCAGCTCCTTAGCTGTTTTTGTGTATTGATCCGCCAGTTGATTAATATTCATTATATAACACCCCTTCAAAAATTTGTGCGCGATAATAACATGGTTTTTTCAGGCTGTCAACTTTTTTAATTTTTTTGTTTTTCACATCCCCCTCCGGCCAAAAAGCAACCTATGCAGATTATCGCTGTCTTCAGGCTGCCGATCGTCATTTTTTACAAATAAACCGGCTGTTTGAAGATAACTTAAAACTACACAGGAACGATTGCAATAATTGTCGAAAACGAGGAAATAAGATAGAAGCGTGCAAAAAAAAGAGTTACCGCATAATTTGAAATATGCAGTAACTTTTTTGTGTTTTTAAATATTAAAGAGATTCCATATTAAAGGGGTGGTGTAAAAAAATAAAAACCGCTAAAAATCAAGAGCAATATTTTTTGCGTTTTTGCGGGCGACTTTTTCAACATTCTCAATAATTAAAATTTGTTTCATCCCAGAAACCTTCTTTCTCGCCCGTTATAAATCAAAAAAACCCACTTTGAATCAGAAGAAACAAGGTGGGCTTTATAATTGATTTACTATCTCTTTGAAAATTGAGGTGCTCTGCGTGCGGCTTTCAATCCGTATTTTTTACGTTCTTTCATTCTTGGGTCGCGAGTTAAAAACCCTGCTTTCTTTAATGTCTTGCGTAAATCACTGTTGAACAACAACAATGCCCGCGAAATACCGTGACGGATGGCGCCCGCCTGTCCTGTCACGCCGCCGCCGTTAACATTGCATTCAATATCGAACTTACCGATCGTTTCGGTAATATCCAAAGGCTGACGTACTACAAGCTTTAATGTTTCCAATCCGAAATACTCGTCAATGTCCCGGTTGTTTATTTTTATCGTTCCGCCGCCGTTATAAAGTCTTACTCTGGCGACTGATTGTTTACGGCGACCCGTTCCGTAAAAATATGGTCTTTCATCATACATAATTCTTGTTCCTCCTAAAATTCCAATGATTCCGGTTTTTGAGCCGCATTGCTATGTTCTGCTCCGCGATATACACGCAGACGCTTAAGCATTTTATCGCCCAGCTTTGTTTTTGGCAACATACCTTTAACCGCAACCATCATGGCTCTTTCCGGTTTTTGGCTCATAAGCTTATCGTATGTGATTTCTTTTAATCCGCCAATCCAGCCTGTGTGCCATTGGAGCTTCTTTTGGGTGAGTTTTTTCCCGGTAAGGGCAGCTTTTTCACAGTTGATAATAATCACATGGTCACCGCCGTCAACATGCGGCGTAAAGGTAGGTTTGTGCTTGCCTTTTAAAAAGTGCGCTGCTTTAACCGCAACCCTTCCCAGCGGTCTCCCTGCCGCATCCAGTACATACCATTTGCGGGTGACATCTTGTGGTTTTTGCATAAACGTTGACATTCCTAAATCCATCCTTTTTGTATAATCGCTGTATAAGCTGTATAATTAATCTCGTGCGAAACATTATATAACACAATCATCCCGTTTGTCAAGTGTTTTAGTGAAGAAAAACATTTTCTTGAAGATTGCAGGTTAAATTGTCCGGTTTCAGACCTTGGAATATTTATATTTTGAACAACCAATTAACACCGGATTTATCCCGTAAGTTTGCGGTTAAATGGGTTTGGTTTTTATTAATTCGTTTAAAAAGCAATCCTTTCCCGTTGGAATAAATCCGGTGTAAACTATTTCCCAACGGAAGGGGTAAGAAATTATACCGGTTTATTTTTTAACAAAATAAAATATGTAATTCCGCCCGATATAACAATGACGAAAAGATCAATCAGCGCAAACGGGAGGATACCGAGCGGCTCAAATAAAAATCCGCTCCCGAATTTGAACAGTACCCCGCCCATTAAGATAAGCTCTCCCACATACATTAAAAAGGTGAAAATCGCGGCGATTAAGGCCGGAACTAACCGGGATACTATCGGTTTTTTGAAATATAACAAGCTGCCTGCATACACCCCGGCGGTCAATCCGAACATAATAAAAAACGCGCTCATCAGCCAGCTCGACACCGCCGAAATGTTCAACTCTCCGGTGCGGTAGAATGCTGTAAAACAGGCGAAAACACAAAGACCGATAAATATGCCGACTGCTGCCGTTTGGATAATCAACGGCTTTTTGTTATGATAATTTTTTTCACGAATCATTTTCCCAAACCCGTAAACAACGCCGATAACGGCAAGGACAATTAAAATCGCAACCAAATAAAAATGGATTTTGAAAGCGGGGTTGTATCGTTCAGACAAAGACTGACCGATTGTTTCTTTATACTCAATAGTTTCCATCGCTTCCGGTGTTGTAATACAAAGATATGTTTGCCATGCACCTATATCCGCAGTACCTTCTTTTATGCTGAACACCGTTACTTGCTCAAATAATAACTCAAAAAGCAAAAACACCCCTGTGCCCAAAATCGAAATAACGGGCAGCGAAAACTTTCTGCAAAACTTGACCGCAACCGGCAACAGAGCGACCGATATAATCAACGCAATTGCAATCGGTGTATAAGGTATTACATATTTTGGGTAATCTGTGGTGTTCACATACCCGTCGCGAATATATGCCGTTAAAATCTGTGCCCCCATCATCAGGGGATAAAACGACAACAGCAAGACGAAGCCCAACGACAAAAAATAATAACTTTTATTTGTGAGAAATAGTTTTTTCAAATAAAGTTCCTCACTTTCCGTAAAAATTCCAAACAGGCTTCTCGTTCTTGCGCTATTAGACCTTCTCATATGCTATCAAAATAGTCTGAGGATGTCAATCACAATTTTTTAATTATGAACATTTTATAAATTTTGGACAATTAAAGTTTCAGCTGAAGTCGAAGAAAATAATTTTTAAAAATACTTGCTTTTTTTATTTTTTTCTGTTATTATGTTCCGGGATGTGTATTAAGTAATGTTTTCGCAAAGCGAAAATTCAAACTGTCGCCGGAATAGCCGGGGAATAGCCGGATCATTGCGGTACGGGCTTATGTAAACGGCGAATACAATTTTCAACGAAGCGTGAGATGTTCTCACAATTTATGAAATCAATTTTTGATTATGTAAATGGTTAAATGCGTTGGTTTCACTTTAGCTTACAAAGCGATCGTCTTTCAAAAGAATTTCGCTTTCCACCATGATAAAAGCGGAAACATCCCGGCTTCGTTGTACCTGTTAAAACTATAGGGAGGTGTTTGTGTATGGCAAAATGTGACATTTGCGGCAAAAGTGTAAGTTTTGGAATAAAAGTTTCGCACTCGCATCGCAGGAGCAACAGAATGTGGAAACCAAACGTAAAAAAGCTGAAAGCGGTTGTAAACGGAACCCCTTGCCGTGTCAGTGCCTGCACTCGTTGTATGCGTTCTAATAAAGTTTCGCGTGCGGTATAAAGGTGTAACGGATCGTAAAAAGTGGGTGGCGCAGAAATATTTTTCGGGGTTTGTTTGCCGGGCTTTAGCTTAGGCATAAAAAAACGTCAGCGTTTCCCATCGTGCTTGCGTAGCTCAGTTGGTAGAGCAGCTGATTTGTAATCAGCAGGTCGGGGGTTCGAATCCGTCCGCAAGCTCCATCAATCCGGCAAATTAAAGCAGTATTTGGTTTTAAAATCAGAACCGGTTGCTAAGCCTTGTATGTCCGCACCCAAAGCGGCTTTTTATTATTAATCAGTTTTAAAGAATGCCGTTTTTACGGCGTTCTTCTCTGTTTTACAACCATATGTACGAAAGAACTGCAATAGACTTCCTCGAAAATCACTTCGCAACGTTATGATCTGTGTTCATACATCACGTTTTAATTCCCGAGGAGGTCTAATTAATATACGGATGTTTTGTTAAAATAATGTTAAATATTTTAAGGAGAAAGATGATTCTATGTCGTGCAAATATATTTTTATCACCGGCGGCGTTGTGTCCGGGCTCGGAAAGGGAATAACAGCCGCATCACTGGGCAGACTTCTGAAGAACCGCGGATATCGCGTGACCCTGCAAAAGTTTGATCCGTATATCAATGTCGATCCGGGTAAAATGTGTCCGTACCAGCACGGAGAAATTTTCGTTACCGATGACGGAGCTGAAACCGATCTTGATATAGGGCATTATGAACGATTCGTTGATGAAAACCTTTCGGTCAACTCCAATATAACGGCAGGAAAGATTTATTGGAACGTTCTGAACAAAGAGCGTGAAGGTAAGTACTGCGGAAAAACCGTTCAGGTTATACCTCACATCACCAACGAAATCAAAGACCGCATTTATCGTGTCGGCAAGGGCGGAGCGGCGGATGTAGTCATAACCGAAATAGGCGGCACGGTAGGCGATATTGAAAGTCTTCCGTTTTTAGAAGCGATAAGACAGGTTTCTATAGAATTAGGACACGAAAACGCTCTTTATATGCACGTTACTTTAATTCCGCATATAGGCACTTCCAAAGAATTGAAATCCAAACCCACACAGCATTCGGTAAAAGAACTCCTTTCGCTGGGTATACAACCCAATGTTATCGTATGCCGGACCGAACAAGAGCTTCCCAAAGACATGATCGAAAAAATAGCCCTATTTTGCAATATACGCAAAGAGGATGTTATACAAAACTTAACGGCACCGAGCCTTTATGAAGTTCCGTTGGTTCTCGAAAATCAAGGACTTGCGGAAGTTGTTTGTCACTACCTCAAGCTGGAAAACCATACTCCGGATCATTCGGAATGGGAAGAAATGCTTAAACTTAGTAATTCTGCCGGCAAGCAAGCGGTGATTGGTATTGTGGGCAGGTATGTAGAATTACCGGATGCGTATCTTTCGGTATGTGAAAGCCTGCGGCACGCCGGTATCGACTGCGGCGTAAGCGTAGACATAAAATTTTTCAGTTCTAACGAAATCACGGATGAAAACGCCGCTTCAGCACTCGGGGAATGCGGCGGTATATTGGTTCCCAGCGGATTTGGCGAGGATTGCGGAATTCAAGGGAAAATTGCCGCTATCCGTTACGCGCGCAAAAACAATATCCCATTCTTTGGGATATGTTTGGGGATGCAAATGGCAATATGCGAATTCGCACGCAATGTCATGGGGTACGAAACTGCGAATTCCAGTGAATTTGATCCGGACACGAAATATCCCGTAATTGACTTGATCCCCGAACAGGATGAAATAGAGGAAAAAGATGCAACTATGCGCAAGGGTCTGTATCCCGCCAAGCTTGCCGAAAACAGTCTTTGCAAAAAATTGTACGAAACCCCGCTTGTATATGAAAGACATCGGCACCGATATGAATTTAACAATACATACCGCAGGGAGTTTACAGATGCGGGAATGAAATTTTCCGGCACATCGCCGGATAACCGCTTGGTAGAAATCATCGAATTGAAAAACCATCCGTGGTTTATGGGCGTTCAATTTCACCCCGAATTTAAAAGCCGTCCGAATCGCCCGCACCCGCTGTTTGTGGGTTATGTCGGTGCTGTCGTGAATGCGAAATGAGGTCTTGGCTTGAAACAGTTGTGGCGAGTCGCTAAAGAAGCTAAAAAGTATAAATGGCTGTTGCTGCTGGGGATGCTTTCCACCCTGGTGCTGATTTTTTTGAATCTGGCAGCTCCCATGTTTTTGGCGAGGATAACCGGAATTGTGGAGCAAGGTGTCACAAGTTCGGGAATGTACGATATATTAAGACTGACACTAATAATTCTGATTTTATATATTGTGCGTGTCGTGTTCCGTTTTCTCAGCAGTTATATTCCTCACAAGGCGGCATGGAATCTTGTGAAGGATATGCGCATGAGGGTATATAACCATATACAAGGTTTTTCGATGAGCTTTTTTCACGATAAACAAACCGGTGACCTGATGAGCCGTGTGGTCAACGACACTGCTACTTTTGAACTTTTATACGCTCATATAATGCCTGAAACCGTGACCAATATGGTGACTTTGACAGGCGTAACGATAATATTATTTTCGATGAACGCAAAGCTTGCGCTTATGACCTGTATACCTATTCCGCTAATACTGGCGGCGGCATGGTTTCTTATGAAAAAGGTTCGCGGCAATTTTCGTAAAATGCAGGAAAATCTGGCTGAACTCAATTCTCAACTGCAAGACAATCTTTCGGGAATTCAAGAAATCCAAGCTTTCTGTCAGCACGAAAAAGAAAGTGACCGGGTAAACAAAAGAGCGGAAAGTTTCACTGTGCATATGCTTAAAGCGTTGAAGCTATCCGCTATATTTCATCCGTCGGTTGAATGGTTAACTTCGATGGGCACGGTGATAGTTGTGGGATACGGCGGTTTTTTAGCGTATACCGAAGGATTATCCGCCGAGAGTATAGTGGCGTTTTTATTGTATCTTGCGTTATTTTATGCACCTATAACCGGACTGTCTCAATTGCTCGAAAACGCTCAGCACGCTTTTGCCGGGATAGAGCGTGTTTTGCAAATACTTGATGTGCATTCCGAAGTCAAGAATAAACCTGATGCAAGAGAACTGCCGGATATCGAGGGAAAGATTGAATTTAAAAATGTATCTTTCAGTTATACCGATGATGTTCGGGTGCTCGACGATGTTTCTTTTGAAGTTTTACCCGGACAAATGGTTGCGCTGGTCGGACCTACCGGTGTCGGCAAAACTACGCTGACCCAGCTTGCGGCACGTTTTTATGACCCCACAGAGGGCAGTATCTTTATAGACGGTCATGACCTTCGTGACGTTACACAGAACAGTTTGCGCTCCCAAATATCTATTGTGCTGCAGGATACTTTCTTGTTTAACGGCACAATAGAGGAAAACATAGCGTATGCCAAACCGGGCGCATCCCCTGAGCAAATCGAACATAGCGCGAGGTCCGCGGGTATATATGAGGACATACTCGAAATGCCCAAAGGGTTTCAAACCGAAATAGGCGAACGCGGAGTTAAACTTTCGGGCGGTCAAAAACAAAGGCTGGCAATCGCCCGCGCTATAATACGAAACGCGCCGGTATTGATTCTGGACGAAGCAACCGCATCGGTTGACACCCAAACCGAAGCGAAAATCCAAACCGCTATACAAAATTTGAGCGGTTCGCGCACCGTCATCGCTATAGCGCACAGACTATCGACAATAAAGCACGCCGATGTGATACTCGTGCTGGATGAAGGGCGTGTTGTCCAAAGAGGTTCACATGATGAACTTGTGAAGCAGGACGGTATGTATAAGAAGCTTTGGGCGCAAATCAGCGTTTGACAAAAACCTGCGTGCATGATAAAATTATCGTCATAATAAAGAATATTAATTTGAATTAAACATATAGATAAAAATAAAAGGGGTGCGGTCTTTGTTTTTCAACACCCCCATAAAATAAATTCATATTTCAGGAAAAGCAATAAACCTTCCCGGAAATTAAAACGTGATGTATGAACACAGATGATTTTTCGTCAAACAAGGCAATTTTGACGAGAATATCATGGATATTTGAGGATAAATTAACACCGTGTGACGGGAAATCTTCCGTTCATACGTCG
>Ga0099364_10015364_pt1 | contig 10096 bp, 9 predicted proteins | sample TergutTh196P3_FD_73070 | JGI IMG/M metagenome (GOLD analysis project Ga0099364, IMG submission 73070) | Microcerotermes parvus P3 segment gut microbial communities from Pointe-Noire, Republic of the Congo - Th196 P3 | ecosystem: Host-associated > Arthropoda: Insects > Digestive system > Gut ...
GGAAAACACGTCCCAAACCGGGTAGTTGCGTAAAACTCTCCTCATTGTACCGTGGGATTTCCAGTGATTCAAGCATTTACCGCCCTTTGTTTCCGTTTCGGGCGATGAGTCCGGCGACGTAACCGGCCTTGAATCCGGCGTCGATGTTGACGACCGTAACGTTCGAGGCGCAACTGTTGAGCATTCCGAGCAGTGCGGCAAGGCCGTGGAAACTGGCTCCGTAACCGACGCTGGTCGGCACCGCAATGACCGGACAGGCCACATAACCGCCGACGACGCTGGGCAGCGCTCCTTCCATCCCGGCGACGACGATCACAACGTCGGCGTCTTGGAAACTCGGCAACTTTGCCCGTAGCCGATGAGGGCCTGCAACGCCGATGTCCTGAATCAGTTGGACCTCGGCACCGGTCCAGAGAACCGTTTCAAAAGCCTCTTCGGCGACGGGAGCGTCGGTGGTCCCGGCGGTAACGACGGCAACCTGGCCCACCGGCTCCTTGACGGAACCCTTTCGATAAACACGGAACGTCCGACCGAGTTCGTTGTGACGAATCTCAAGTTCCGGATCGTTGCCGAACGCTTCGAGGAGAACAGCCGCTTTGTCGGTATCGACCCGTGTTGCAAAGGCGTCTTGGTCGTGTTCGAGGAGCGAACGGAAAATCTTGAGGATCGTCTCCGCCGACTTGCCTTCGCCGTAGACGACTTCCGGAAAACCGCAACGATGGAAACGGTCCACATCGAGTTGCGTGTCGCCCAAATCGACGAACCCGCAAGTTGTGTGAGAGGAATTCATAGGTGTTGCATCCACTGAATGGTTGTTGAGCCATCGAGCCGGTGCTCCGACGTTGCCGTGCAGTCGGAGGCCCAAATACAGATAATCGTTCGGTGTTTGGGATCGTCAGGTCATTCGCTGTGCCCAATAATTCTTTGCGAAGCGGTCGGACCACGGTAATCCGAAGGAGTCGGCGACCGCTTGGCAAACCAGTTCGCCGTCGTAGGTGTTGATACCGTGCGCAATCGGCGGCGAACTCGCGGCGGCGGCAACCAAGTCGGTGCCGTATTTGGCGATTTCCATTGCCCACGGAAAGGTTGCATTGCAGAGAGCAGACGTGCTGGTTCGGCTCACCGCACCGGGCATATTTCCGACGCAATAATGGATGATGCCGTCAACGGCATAGATCGGTTCTGCGTGAGTCGTTGCCCGGCTCGTTTCGATGCAGCCGCCTTGATCGATGGAAACATCGACGATCACGGACCCCGGCTGCATCAATTTGAGGTCGTCCCGTTGAATCAGACGCGGAGCCTTGGCACCGGGAATCAGAACGGCACCGACGACGAGATCGGCATCGGCAATCTGACTGCGAATTTCGTGACGGTTACTGAAAACGACTTTGACGTTAGCGGGCATCACTTCGGACAAATAGCGTAACCGATCGAGATTCGAGTCGAGAATCACGACATTGGCACCGAATCCTGCCGCGATTTTTGCGGCCCCGGAACCGACCATTCCGCCACCGAGAACGACGACTTTGCCCGGCGCAACGCCCGGTACACCGCTGAGCAACACGCCGCGTCCGCCCTGCGACCGTTCGAGGTACTTTGCGCCTTCCTGAATGCTCATCCGCCCGGCGACTTCGCTCATCGGCATCAGGAGCGGCAATCGGCCTTGAGAATCAACCAGTGTTTCATACGCAATGGCCCGGCAACCGGTTTTTGTAATGCCTTCGGTTAATTCCTGCTCCGCCGCGAGGTGCAGATACGTGAAGAGGATTTGGCCTTTCCGCAGCATTTTGATTTCCGGCAACTGCGGTTCTTTGACCTTCATAATGAGGTCGGCCTTTTCGAATATCTCTTCGGCGGAGTCGATGATTTTGGCACCGGCTTGTTCGTATTCGTCGTTGGGCATTCCGGCACCGACACCGGCGTCCCGTTGGACGAGAACGGTGTGTCCGGCGTGGACGAATTCGTCAACGCCAAACGGCAACAGAGCCACGCGATATTCATGAACCTTGATTTCTTTGGGGACTCCGATAATCATTTTTTGATACATTGGTTAGTCGCGTCGGGAACCGACGCGGCATGGGACGCTATTTCTCAACCAAAATACTGCGACCGAGTTCGCAACCGAGAGCGATGCGGGTATCACCGACGGCGAGCAACAACGGCTGACGAGACCGACTGCCGCCTTGGAGGAGACGGAACTTCACTCCGACGAAAAGTCCCATACCCATCAGGCGGCCTTGAAGTTTGTTGTCGGCGCTGATGTCAACGACGGCACCGACGGCGCCGGTCGGAAAATCGGTCAGAAAACCGACCTTCTCGGATCGAAACGACACGCCGTCTTCACGCATGGGATTGTGAGTCTGTGGATTCCGGGATCACAGACCCCGGCTCCCTGTTATTGCACGGTAACTTTTTCCATAACGTCGCCCTGTTCGATGGCGTCGACGACGTCCTGACCGTCGATCACCTGACCGAAAACGGTGTGCTTGCCGTCCAGCCACGGGCAGGGAATATGCGTGATAAAAAACTGCGAACCGTTCGTGTTCGGGCCGGCATTGGCCATCGACAGGATACCCGGCTTGTCGTGTTTCAAATCTTTGTGAATTTCATCGTCGAATTCGTAACCGGGACCGCCGGTGCCGGTGCCTTTCGGACAGCCGCCCTGAATCATAAAGTCGTCGATCACCCGATGGAAGGTCAGGCCGTCATAGTATCCGTCGCCGGCCAACTTCTCGAAGTTGCCGCAGGTCTCCGGCGTCTTGTCGTCGAAAAGTTCCAGCGTGATCGTGCCTCGCTGCGTTTGGATTGTTGCTGTTTTCATGGTTGTGCTGCGGCCGCAGGTCGCAGTTCGTGGTTGTGCTGCGACCATAGGTCGCAGTTCGTGGTTGTGCTGCGGCCGCAGGTCGCAGTTCGTGGTTGTGCTGCGGCCGCAGGTCGCAGTTCGTGGTTGTGCTGCGACCATAGGTCGCAGTTCGTGGTTGTGCTGCGACCACAGGTCGCAGTTCCGTGGGGGACATTATTTTTCCAAAACCATCGCAAAGGATCGGCCCATGCGGGATTGGTTGATCTTCAACACAAAAGGGGATTTCGTTTCCAACGGTTTGCCGTGAACAACGTTGATCGGACAGTCGGCAGCCGTTTTTCGATGATTGCGGACCGGTGGAATAAGGCCGTTGCGAACGGCCAAGACCGCCGCGACGGATTCGACGGCACCGGCTCCGCTGCCGAGGTCGCCAACGTGTCCTTTGAGCGTTGTAACCGGCACGTCGCCGAGTTCGGCACGGATCGCTTCCGCCTCAATACGGTCGTCGTGTTCGGAAGCAATGCCATCGGCGTTGACGTGTCCGATGTCCGACGGTTGGAGTTCGGCGTTTTTCAGAGCAAGTCGAATGGCAGACCGAATCGCTCGGCCCGTCGGTCGGGTTGCGTGGAGCGTCGGCTCGTTGGCCGAGGCAAAACCTCGAATCGTGGCGTAAATCTTCGCTCCCCGTGCCTCGGCGAACTCCCGGCGTTCGAGGATGAATGCTCCGGCTCCTTCACCGAGAACGCAACCGTTGCGGTCGACGTCAAACGGTCGAGGCACCGATGTCGGATCGTCGCAACGGGGAGCCAGAAAATACGATTTTGCACGGGTCTGAAAGTCCTGACTGACTCGATTGCCGCAACCACCGGCGATCATCACGTCGGCGTCGCCGCGCTGAATGATTCGAGCCGCTTCCTGGATCGACGCCAAACTGGAACAGCGGCACAGCGTCGGCGAATTGCTCGGTCCGTGAGCGTCAAGGGCTATCGCAATGTGACAGGCCGGCATGTTCGGAAGGAACTCGAGCATCCAGAGCAGGAAAATTTTGTCTATCGCTTCGCCCCATTTCGAAAAGTCGAAGCGTCCGCCTTCGATTCCCGACCGGTAGGCGTCCATCGTCATATCGACTTCCGTGCCGATCAAATCGGAACCGAAGACGACGCCCATCCGTTCTGCCGGAACATTCCGTTGGTCTCCCTCGGTGACGAGTCCGGCGTCGGTCGACGCATGGATTGCCGAAACGAGAGCGAGTTGAATATCCCGGCTCATCACCTTGATATTTTTTCGCGGCTTGACAAAGTCTTTTGCTCGAAAGTCGGGAACCTCGCTGCCCATCGGTTTGAGCGAGTCGTCGGTATCGAGGTTCAGGAAGCCGACACCGCTGTGTCCTTCACGGGTCGCCGTCCAGAACGAATCCGCGTCGATGCCGATCGGACTAAGAACGCCAACTCCGGTAAGAACGACTTCAATGTTCATCGACAAGGACTACGGATAAAGGAACGCAACCAAACAAAGACGTGGGCCTATGATACCATACGTTTCAACTTAAGCCTACGGTGATGAATTTTTACCGCGAAGTCACGAAGAACACGAAGAATAGAGAAGATGGAGGGGGCGGCATTTCACTTTTTCATTACTTTCTTCGTGCTCTTCGTGACTTCGTGGTTCATTTTCATCGTGCTGACATGTGAAGTTGAAACGTATGGGCGTATGATACCCTGTTTACCGTGTATCGGCAAGACCCCGGAAAATCCTCGTGTTCCGAATAAGCCTGATATTGCACCCAGAAAAAAATATGGTATAATTAGAGTGTTCGCTTTTTGCAACGCCCCACTTTTCCAGGAGCCCCCGATATGTCCGAACAACACGACTTTCCGATGGAACAATCCGGCGAACCGACGAATCCCGAACGGCGAAAACTGTTGGGCAAACTCCTGACCGGAGGAGCGGTCGTTGCAGCGGGAACCGTGTTCCTCAGCCATGAAGACAAAATCCTTGCCGAGCAACTCGCCAAGAATCCCGAAGGCGTCAAAGACCCGGAAGTCGACGCTCTGTCCGGTGCCTCACGCACACACACCAATTGGGCCAAGTTTTCCGACCTCAAGGAACAAATGGTAACCGCAACGATCAAGGGCGTGAAATTCAGCAAACTCATTATGGGCGGCAACCTGATCGGCGGTTGGGCGCACGCCCGGGACCTGATGTATGTCTCGGAACTTGTCAAAGCGTATCACACCCGTGACAAGATCATTGCGACGTTCAAAATGGGCGAAGCCTGTGGGATTAACGCCTATCTCGGGCACCATTCGCACATCGGTATTATGGTCGACTACTGGGAAAAAGCGGACGGAGCAATGGAGTTTATCGCCGACTGTTCGACACTGGACGGAGCCTTGCACTGTGCCGAAAAGGGAGCCGCCGCCGTTTATATTCAAGGAGAAACCAACGACCGTTTGGTCCGTGAAGGCAAATTCGACGAAATCGTCAAATTCGTCGAACGCTTTCGGGAAGACGACGTTCCCGTCGGTCTCGGCGGCCACCGCATCGAAACGATCAAGGCTTGTGTCGAAAAAGGTATTGAGCCGGACTTCTGGATGAAGACGATTCACCACGGCAACTACTGGTCGCGGCACGCCGACAAACCGGAGCGGGACAACGTCTACGACCGTCAGCCGGAGGAAACGATTGCCTTTATGAATACGCTGAAACAGCCGTGGATAGGGTTCAAGACCTTGGCCGCCGGAGCGATTCATCCCAAGGATGGTTTCCGTTATGCGTTCCAGGCCGGTGCCGACTTCCTTTGCGTCGGAATGTACGATTTCCAAGTCGTCGACGACGTGAATATCTGTATGAACATCCTCAATTCCGATCTCAAACGGGAACGGCCTTGGTGTTATACCTGAAACGGAAAAGGGCTTGCCGAAAACGTCGGACACGTTGTCCACTCTCCCCTTAATTCTCCAGCGCAATGATTTTAACCACGAAGGCACGAAGGACACGAAGAAATGCGGAGAAGCCGAAAAAGAGGGATCACCGTGAAATTGCGAAACGTCGACAACTCCATTTTTATCCCCCTCTTCTTGATCCTTCGTGATCTTCGTGCCTTCGTGGTTCATTTTGATTGCGCTGTCGTCTTAAGGGAAAGGGATTGAAAGACGTCCCCGAACAACTATGTCTTCCATCGCCCATCTCCGCAACATCGGCATCTCGGCCCATATCGATTCCGGCAAAACGACGCTCAGCGAACGTATCCTGTTCTACACCGGAAAGTCGCACAAAATCGGCGAAACGCACGACGGCAGCGCGACGATGGACCACATGGAACTCGAACAGGAACGCGGAATCACGATTACCAGTGCGGCAACCAGCGTTCGGTGGAAGGACTACGCCGTCAATCTGATCGACACGCCGGGACACGTCGATTTTACCGTCGAAGTCGAACGCAGTCTCCGAGTTCTGGACGGTGCGGTACTCGTTCTCTGCTCCGTCGCCGGAGTGCAGGCCCAGTCGATCACGATTGACCGCCAAATGAAGCGGTATCGCATTCCCCGACTCGCACTGGTCAACAAAATGGACCGCGTGGGTTCCGGTCCGCAGCGGGTCGTTCGTCAACTCAAGGAAAAACTCGACTGCGATGCCGTTCTGATGCAAATTCCCATCGGCAAAGAGGCGAACTTCAAAGGCGTCGTCGATCTCATCGAAAAGAAGGCAATTTATTTCGACGGTCCGCAGGGCGAAACGCTCCGATACGAGGAAATTCCCACTGAACTCCAAGCCGAAGCCAAGGAAACGCGGCGGATTCTGCTCGAATCGCTGGCAATGTTCAGCGACGAATTGATGGAAATTCTGCTCGAAGAGCGCGAACCGTCCATCGATTTGATCCATCGGGTCGTTCGCCTTGCCGTTTGGGCGCAGCAACTGACGCCGGTGTTCCTCGCAACCGCTTATCGGAACAAGGGTGTGCAACCGCTGCTCGATGCCGTGGGAAAATATCTGCCGTCGCCGTTGGATTGCGATTATTTTGCTTGGAAGCACGGCAGCGACCAAAAGACCAAACTGCCGCTCGCACCGGAACCGTCGGCTCCGACCGTTGCGATGGCGTTCAAGATTATTGAAGACCCGTTCGGAACGCTGACCTTTGTTCGGGTTTATCAGGGAACGCTGGGCAAAGGGGAAACGTATTACAATCAGCGAACCGGCGAAAAGGAGCGAATCAGCCGCATTTTTCGGATGCACGCCGATACCCGCACGGAAATCGACGTTGCTTCGCCGGGCGACATCGTGGCCGTGATCGGAATCGACAGCAACAGCGGCGACACGTTTTCGTCCGAAAAGAATTTCTGTACGCTGGAATCGATGTTCGTCCCGCAGCCGGTGATCCAAATTGCCGTTCGGGCCAAACAGACGAAGGAAGCCGACAAACTCGCCAAGGCTCTTTATCGTTTCCGAAAAGAGGACCCGACGCTTTCGATTGCGACCGATCAGGAGAGCGGCGAAACCCTAATGGCCGGAATGGGCGAACTGCATCTCGACGTGTACGTCGAACGAATCCGCCGTGAATACAAAGTCGATATTGAAACGAGTCCGCCGAAGGTCAATTATCGGGAGGCCCCGACGATTGCCGTTGACTTTGAGGAGAAGCACCGCAAACAGACCGGTGGCAGCGGACAGTACGCTCACATTGTCGGTCGAATGTCGCCGTTGCCGGACGATGCCGAGGAAACCTTTCTTTTTGAGGACGAAATTACCGGCGGCGTGATTCCGACCAATTACATTCCGGCGATTGAGAAAGGTTTTCGCAGTTCGTTGGAAAAGGGACCGCTCGCCGGTTATCCGGTCGTCGGACTACATATCTTGGTGAACGATGGTTCGTTTCACGCGGTTGACAGTTCGGACTTGGCGTTCCGGGTCTGCGCTCAAACGGCGTTGCGGGAGACCTTTCGCCGAATGAAACCGGTGCTGCTCGAACCGATTATGAAACTCGAAATCGAGTGTCCGAGTCAGTTTCAGGGCAACGTGGTCGGCGATGTTACGTCCCGGCGAGGTTTGATTCTCGTTACGGAAACGGTCGGTGCCGTCACCCGGATTGAGTGCGAAATACCCTTGGCGGCAACCTTCGGCTATGCAACGACGCTACGGAGTTTGACGCAGGGGCAGGGAACCTTCTCGATGGAGTTTCTGAAATACAAAAAGGTTCCCAATGCCATCCAAGAGGAAATCGTCCGGGATCGCAAGAAGTAAACCAATGCCGCAATCGGTAGATTGCGTAACAAAAATAGCCGGGGACGGAGTGGTACTCCGCGCAGTCCCCGGATTGCATACGTTCACGTTATTGTTCGGGACCTTCGTTCCGTCTCCGGCTTTTAGGGATGCACTGCTGTTTCATTTTCATTCCTTATTTTTTCGTATTTCCGCTTCAGTCGCCTATATGCAACAGGTTGAACTGAAATATACACATCCGTTGTACTTGGTCATGTTTCCTATCAAAATCACGGTAGCAGAGAGCGAACTCTACCGCCGTGAGCATTGGGATCATTCATCATGTAAACTTAAAGAGCGGGTACCATAAGTCCGGATAGAAAACACTTCCTCGCATGAGCAACTGAAAGATCGCCCGCATGAATCGATAGATCGCGATAACCGGACTGATTAAAAATAAGATACACAGTTTTGGGGTTGTGAAAAATAAAAAATAAATCGGAGGTCCCAAAACAAATTGAAAGAGGCCTGCTATTATGCCTTCGTGTTTCAATCGGTACATAGAAGTATCCCATGTCAATTTGGGTAAAGTCACCAGGAAATAATCTATAACAGTGACAATAAAAGGGCAGATGCCAACGCCGAAATAGGAGCCTAACAACGATCCGAGTTCGCCCCCGGCCGCTCCTAGGGTACCTCCGATGATGGCACCGACTATCATAATGGTTATGTATATTAGAATATGTCCAATACACATAATCTTTTCAGTGTTATGGGGTCTTTGTTCCATTGTGTAATGCCCTTCAAAAATAAAATACTGGTTGGAGGAAACGATTGGTAGTAGGTGAATGCAAGCCGGGAGTTAAATGTCAGTTATTGACGATGTACGATATAAAACATCGTGAACAACGGCACATCGGCTCTTATTGCGGTGTGAATTTGTTTTTCAACTCATCAAACATTGCCGTATAAACGTTCAATGCCGCTTCGTTGTTTCCTTTGTCGGAAAAATGTACGCATTGACGGACTCTTGCCAAAATATCCGTCAAGATACCGGCTCGCTCATCACTACGTTCAATCGCTTCGACAATCGTCGGTGCAAGCCGATAGTATTCGTTATACATTGCTTGGCCGTTTGGCAATGAAAGCAAATAATCGTCCCGAAAATTCCTCATTCCGGTCAGTTCTTTGCAGTCATCCGGCAATCCGGCATAGTGAACGCAAGCCGTGGTCATAAAGCAACTGCTTCCTGTGATGTTCGCACAGCGCTGCCAATTTGAATCGGTTGCACAGTAATTCCTTACTGTGGCTTCGTCGTGAAAAACACCTGTCTTCCTGCAAAGGCAATGAGTACCGGATGGTTGATAATAAGGGCACGACATGATTTTTCTCCTTGGGTTAGGGTTGTCAAACCGAGTTCGGCAACGAGAGACGTCCAAGAATGGGAACGCCACGCCAAGTAGAAACGGGAAATCCCTCCGACCAAAGAGGTGCATTGCTGAAAGGCGTAATGCTGATTGTCTCCGCAGACGTATACGCGACGCTCCCCTAGCGGGAGCAACGCAACTTTACACGTCACCGATAACTTTCTACCCGGTTGCCCGGTGGTCTTGTAGAAAATTGCCGTTCGCCGAAGCGATTCTTATGGTTTGTTGTCGTACTCGAAAATTGTTCCGTCCGGCTGTCAACCGGCGCGGTATTTCTAATTGTGTGGACAGTGTATCACACTTTTTTCCGGATGCAATACCCCCGATGTTTTTGGGGACCGGGGCTTACGCCACCCGGCTCTTTTTGTTGCGCAATCTTACGATTGCGGCTCTGTTCGGCTACCGGAGTTTATCAGCCGTGGTCAGCGACCATGCGACGACCTTCTTCTTTTTCTTCTTCGGTTTGCGGACAATGGGATTGCCGTCTTCGTCGTATTCTTCGTCCACGCCGTCACCGGCATCGTCAAGGTACACGTCCTCCACATCGATGACTTCGTGAATATCGGCCTGTTCCATACTGCGAACGGCCTGTTTTTCGATCACGACCCGCACACCGTCGTCGCGGTCGATGTCTTCGACATCGAGAAACTCCGACGGCGAATCAAAT
>Ga0099364_10015365_pt1 | contig 10095 bp, 8 predicted proteins | sample TergutTh196P3_FD_73070 | JGI IMG/M metagenome (GOLD analysis project Ga0099364, IMG submission 73070) | Microcerotermes parvus P3 segment gut microbial communities from Pointe-Noire, Republic of the Congo - Th196 P3 | ecosystem: Host-associated > Arthropoda: Insects > Digestive system > Gut ...
ATAAAATAAAAAAATCAAATTTTCAGGAATACCATTTTGAATTGTTTGATGAGACGTTAGGTAAGTATAACAACCACTCACGAGCCTTTGATTTGTGGAAAGAAGGCATAAATAAAGGATTATTCATGCCACAATTCCATGGACGCGAACATTTTAATATTCCAAAGTGGATGGATGCGCTTCAGAAAGGAGACAAGGATGCCCACTTTGTGTTTGACTTGGGAATGGTAGGCATTTTTCCGAAAGAAAATCCACAATATGGAAACCGGTACTTAATAGCGTATGCGATGAATTGTAAAAATGATTTGCTTTTTCATCAACATTCAATAGAAGAGGGATTGGAGATTTTTGAAAAGATCTGGGGATTTCAATCAAAGACATTTACTGCGCCTTGTTATACATGGAGTAATCAAATAAACGATATATTAAAAGATAAAAAAGTCGAACTCATTCAAGGAATAAACTATCAATTTGAACCTCAAATTGAGCGGAATGATAAAAAGATATATCATTATAGCGGGGAAAAAAATCGCTTGGGACAGCGATATAATGTAAGAAATTGTTTTTTCGAACCCTCCACAAATCCAAATCTTGACTGGATAGATACTTGTTTAAGTCAAATAGAAACAGCATTCAGATGGAATAAACCGGCTATTATCTGCTCTCACAGGGTAAATTATATTGGCAATATTGATGTATCAAACAGAGATAGAAATTTATTGAAATTAAAGGAGTTACTTTCAAAAATAGTAAAAAAATGGACGGATGTTGAATTTACTTCGTCTGACAAATATATTGATTTAATCCTCAACTAAATGAAAATCAACATGAATGGTCTAATTAATTCTGCAATCAAAAGAGCTTTACAAAAAAGAGGAGAAATAATGCAACATAAAATGTGCAGGTCAGAAACAGCATCATTACTGAAAAACATTGAATCTGAAAATGGAGCTCTCAATCCGAAATTCAAAAAGATGGCATTGGAATATGCGCAAGATGTCTTGGGAAGTAAACATTATGCACCGTGGTTGAATGTCTATGCTGCGATGACCGGAGATTTTATAGAAGGATGGATACCTGAAAATTATTTCTCCTCTGTTGTGATCCCAAATACACAAGGATTGTATGGGAAAGTATCATTTGCCAAATCATTATCAAGGAAATTCTTAAATACGGACAGATTACCCGACATCGCCTATTATGTGAATGGTTTGTTTTTTTCTTTATCATGGGAAATATTACCTCCAGAAGAGGTGGAAAACTATATTTTCAGTCACAACGACAAAGTTGTTTATAAGCAGGACATCTCGCTTAGGGGATTGGGGATAAGGTTTTTTACGAAAGAAACATTTGATATGGAAGAAATACGCAAAATAGGAAATGGCGTATTTCAAAAATATATCAGACAACATGGGTTCTTTGAAGAGATTTTGCCAAACATTGTTGCTACATTACGGCTAACAAGCGTTATCAATAATAAAGGCGAAGCATCTTGCCGGTCGGCATTTCTTAGATTAGGCAGACAGGACAGCACCCATTGCAAGTGGGCAACCGACACAAAAATTCCTGTGGATTTGAAAACCGGCAAATTATATGAAAAAGGATACTCATTAGAAATGAAATCCACAAATTGTCATCCGGATACGAAGGTATTTTTTAAGGGAAAAATCATACCGAAATTTGAAGAATGTCTTAATTATGTTGAAAAAACACATAAGACAGTCTCTTATTGCCGAATGGTCGGATGGGATTTGATAGTAAATGAAAATGAAGAAATACAGTTAATGGAATGGAATGGATATTTTAACGATATTACGTTTGCTGAAGCGACACAAGGACCATGTTTTGCAGATATGGGATGGGAAAAAATCTGGAAGGAAAAAAAATGAAAATAGCCATTCATCAGTCTTTAGGATTTGCCGAACGCTGGATCGCTTACTGTGAAGAAAATGGAATCCGGTATAAAATTGTGAATTGTTATGAGAATGATATTGTCGAACAAGTGGCTGACTGCGATGCTTTGATGTGGCATCATAATCATGCCTCGCCAAAAGATGTAAAATTTGCAAAACAACTTCTTTTTTCATTGGAACAGGCAGGGAAGAAAGTGTTTCCCGACTTTAATACTACATGGCATTTTGATGACAAGGCGGGCCAGAAATATCTGTTAGAAGCGGTACAGGCTCCTTTCGTTCCGACATTTGTTTTTTACTCAAAACAGTCAGCGCTACAATGGGTAAAATCAACATCTTTTCCAAAAGTATTTAAACTCACTAAAGGGGCCGGCTCAGCCAATGTGCGGTTGGTGAAGACCCGACAGGAGGCGCGAAAACTGATTAATAGAGCCTTCGGAAAAGGATTTCCCCAGTATGATAAATGGAATAACCTGAAAGAAAGATGGAGGAAATATCGATTGGGTCAGACCGGATTTTTTGACGTAGCCAAAGGTTGTGTCAGGATTTTCCATACGACCGATTTTGCCCGCATGACCAATAATGAAAAAGGGTATGTTTATTTTCAGGATTTTATCCCGGACAATACGTATGATATCCGGATTGTCGTCATCGGTGAGCGCGCTTTTGGAATTAAAAGGATGATCCGAAAAAATGATTTCAGAGCGTCAGGAAGCGGTTTTCTTGTTTACAAAAAATCGGAAATAAGAGAAGATTGCGTGGCAATCGCTTTTACGTTAAATAAAAAACTGAAATCCCAATGCGTGGCAATAGATTTTGTTTTTAACAGCGACCAACCCGTTATTGTTGAAATAAGTTACGGGTTTACGCCGCAAGGTTATGACCCCTGCGAAGGATATTGGGACAGTGATTTAAACTGGTATGAGGGACATTTTAATCCATACGGATGGATGATCGAAAATTTATGGAAATAAAAAAAGTACTCCTCATCGCGCAAGCCATAAGCATGGGGGGAACACAAATAGCCATGGTTAATCTTGCCCATGGGCTGGTAAATCTCGGCTTGGAGGTTGAAATGTACGCTTCGCTTAAAAGGGAACATTTCTTCAAACTTGATCCGCGGATTCAATTTTCGGAAGCCCCAAAATATATTCGCAATCCTGTGGCGTTGACAATTTCTTTGATGGCAAATATTCGAAAAGTGGCAAGGAAGAGTGATGCACAAACCATTATTGTATTTGATAATTTCTACAATGCAGTAACACTTTTGGCTACTTTGGGCCTTAAAAAACGTGTTTTCATCTCCGACAGGGTAAGTCCGATTCATCAATATGCATGGTATGTGAAATTATTTATGCGCGTATTGTTCTTCCTGATCAAACCGGCCGGAATAATTGCCCAAACAGGCGATTCAGCCAGGCATCAACGAAAGCGGTTCGGCAAAAATGTCCCGATTGAAGTCATTCCCAATCCGGTCAAGGAGATGAAAATCTATGATTATCAAAAAGAAAAAACAGTATTGGCTGTCGGGCGACTGCAAGATCCGTTAAAAGGATTTGACCGCCTGATCGAAGCATGGGGAAGAATGGATGTTTCAGGGTGGCGATTGGTTTTCGCAGGAGGTTTGGAAGGTGATAATCCTGCGCTGGGACAAAGGGCAAAAGAACTTGGCGTTTATGAAACAATTGATTTTCAGGGAAAAGTACAAAATATGGATGAAATATACTCCAAAGCCTCAATTTTTGTCATTCCGTCACGCACTGAAGGGTTTCCCAATGCCCTTTTGGAAGCGATGTGCGCAGGTTTGGCCTGTATATCTTTTGATTTTATAGCCGGCCCAAGAGATATTATCACGGATAAAGTGAATGGCATCCTTGTGGAAAATAATGATATTGAGGCTTTGGCAAAAAGTTTAAACGAATTGATTAGCAATCCGGTTTTGAGAACATCCTTAGGCAGTGAAGCAGCGAAATTATCAGAATCGTACTCACTGCATGCCATTACGAAAAGAATTCATACATTTATCTCACATCAATAATGGAAAATCCAAAGGTATGCGTAATAATGCCGGTTTATAACGGGGCAACAACTATCAGTATGGCATTAAGGTCGCTGTTGGATCAATCATATACGAACTGGGAATGTGTTATTGTCAATGACGGATCTACTGACGCGACAAAATCAATTTTGGATTCCATCGATGACAAACGGTTCAGAATCATACATCTTGAAAAAAATAAAGGAAGAGGCGAGGCGCGCCAGATATGTCTGGATCATGCTGAAGGAAAATATATCGCGTATCTTGATGCAGATGATTTTTATCATACTGATAAACTTAAAATGCAAGTTGAAATTTTAGAGGAAAATCCTTTGATAGACCTTGTAGGAACCCAATTATTAACTTTTAACTCACAATTTCACCCTGTAACAATCAGGGCATCCAAAATTCATTCTGAAATTTTACGGTATAAATTGGGTGAATGTCTTCATTTATCAATGGCTACAGCCATGATTCGTTTGTCGAAGGCTAAAACGATAAAGTATAATTTCAAACTGAATGGGGGTGAAGATACGGATTATTTTACAAAATACTTGGACGGAAGCAACTATATAAATATTCCTATTGTCACTTATTATTATTTAGTATCCCCTGAAACAACTACTTACAGAAAAATATTACAATTCACCGGGAATGAAATATTACGGGGACTGTCCATTTATAAAAAGACAAAAAGTTATTCTCTTCTGATTATTTTACAGTCTTCTATAAAATGGATCATCTATGCTTGTTGTATTCCGGTTTTAGGTGTAAATTTTTTTCTCCTGAAAAGAGGCGTTGTTCCTTCAGAAGATGAAATAAAAAAGTTTTACAAAGCACTTGATATGATAAAAGAACAATGAAAAAGGTTTTGATAACGGCTAATGTTTATAAACACCTTTTCACCTTTCATCTCCCGTATATTCGGATGCTTAAAGATAATGGATGTCAGGTTGATGTTATTGCTGCACGCGATGACCGTGAAGTAACGAACGCCGATAACTGTCATTATTGGGATTTAACCCGTTCACCTTACAATTTTCGAAATATCAAAGCTTATAAACAACTCAAAAGACTGGTAAAGAAAGAGAAATATGACTTAATTCATTGTCATACACCAACAGCTGCATTCATAACTCGATTGGCTGTGAGAAAAGCAAGAAAAAAAGGGACAAAAGTCCTCTATACAGCGCATGGTTTTCACTTCTACAAAGGATCACCCATATTATTTTGGATGTGCTATTATCCAATTGAAAAGTTCTTGTCTCGTTGGACGGACGCCATTGTTTTAATCAATGCCGAAGATTACAAACTTGTACAAAAGAAAGGTTTTAAAAATAAAAAAACATACTATTTAAACAGTATGGGCATCAATTCCAAAAGATTTGAGCACGTATCTACTGAAAACGACGGTAAAATCCGTAGTGAAGAGGGCTATAATGAAAATCAGTTTTTGATGATTTATGTTGCAGAATTTATTTATCGTAAAAATCATCGTTTTTTGATTGAAGCATCTCTTGAATTAGCAAAAATAATGGATGATTTTAAAATATTGTTTATAGGAAGAGGCGAGTTAAAAACAACTATACAAAAATATGCATTATCTATTGGAGCGAATAAATAATGCATATTTTTGTATAGTTGTATTTGACTTGGACAGATTATTCCCAATGTGCGACATCGGGATTTCATCAAGCCGGCAGGAAGGTCTTCCAATGGCGTTGGCCGAAGCCATGCTGTGCGGCTTGCCCGTGCTTGCCTCTCAAGACCGGGGACACCGTGAATTGGTCAGGCATGGCGAAACGGGTTTTTTGTTTGAACAGGGTAATATGGCCGAATTTGTAAAATATGCCGTCATGCTTTATGAAAACCCTGACATCAGAAACAGGATGGGCAAAGCAGCATACCTTCATGCGCAGAAATTCAAGATAGAACAGTCCCTCGCAAGCATGGCGGAAATCTACGATGAAATGTTAAAATAATGAAAAAAGATGATGAACGGACGGAAGATATTTAATTATATTAAAAATTCTATCGGAACAACAACAAAACGCAAACTTGTTGCCTTCTATGTCGATGACTGGGGCAGTGTGCGGACGCGTGATAAAAAGGCGGTCGAATACCTTGGGAACAAGGGAATAGATGTTGACAAAAGCCGTTTTACCCGTTTTGATACGCTCGCTTCGGAAAGCGATTTATGCGCTTTGTTCAATGTTTTGCAGTCGGTGAAGGATAAAAATGGCAACCATGCCTGCTTTACTGCCGTGATGAATCCCTGCAATCCGAATTTTGAAGCCATCAGGAACAATCATTTTACCGAATTTATCTCCGAACCGTTTACAGATACGCTTCAGAAATATGGCTATACCAACGTATTTGACTTATGGAAAGAAGGGTTCGCCGGAAAAATATTTTATCCGATGTTTCACGGTACGGAACATGTTTCAAGGTCGCAACTGATGAAAGCGTTGCGTATGGATCATAAACCCGATGTATGGGCATTCGAGTGTGATTCGGTGGGGGTTCCGGGTTCGTTAAATGGAATAATGCAACCCTGTTATATTGAAAGCGCTGATGATAATGAGGCGCTTATCGAAACCCTCCTTCAGGGGCTTGATTCGTTCGAGGAACTGTTCGGTTTTCCCGCCCGGCAGTTCAAGGCGGGAGGCGACGTCATCAGTCCGGCGATCTTCCTTACCCTTAAAATTTTTGGGGTAAGGTATATGGACGAACCATTGTATATGAATCGCTCCCTGGGTGATGCGAAAACGAAACGATGCTTTGCTTATACAGGCAAGACCAATCATGCAGGTCAAAAGTCGATGGTGCGCAATTGTGTGTTTGAGCCTGTGGCAAACCTGCAATTTGACGCTTTTTCAAATTGCCTGCAAATGATTGACGCCGCCTTCACAATGAAAAAACCGGCCATAATCTCTTCTCACCGCGTGAATTATGTCGGCGCTATTGACGAAAAAAACAGGGATGCCGGCCTCGCAAGATTAACGCTGTTGCTGAAAGAGATTGTGAGACGTTATCCCGAAGTTGAATTTGTCAACGCCGATCAACTGGCAGAAATTATTTTTGAAAAAAAATGAAATCTCCCGTCTTATATAACATCTTTGTTCGGCATAGCGTCTTAGTTCGGCATAGCGTCCCGCTATGCCGTAGATAAAAGCAAGCGTCTCGCTTGCAAATTCATGCAAATTGCAAAAAAGAACGGCGTAGCGAGGACGCGCGAGGACGCTACGCCGAACAAATCAATCGCTGTTGTCGGCACAAAGTGATTATTATTTTTGGTTTTCTCAAAAGAAAAGGGTTACTTTGCGTATTATTTTAAAAGAAATCAATTATGAGAGAGTTTAATGTAACCGGACTGTGTGTGCCCAACCGTCATTATATGGTGGATATTAGCGAAAAAATCGAAAAGATTTTCAAATTGGTAGAAGGTGAAAAATACTTCACCATCAATCGCGGCCGCCAGTATGGCAAGACCACAACGATTGGAATGTTGCGAAAACGGTTGCCGGACGATTATCTTTGTGCGAGTTTAAGTTTTCAGTTTTCCAGCAGGAAAATGTATGCCGATGAAGCGGGTTTTTGTCAGGAGTTTCTTTATTCGGTCTCTGAAAGCCTTGAAAACAACCACCCGGACGAAGCAAAAAAATGGCTTGAACCGGCTGTAACCGATTTCAAATCGCTTAGTCGTTTTATCACAGGGATTTGTAGAAACAGTCAACGAAATATAGTCCTGATCATTGACGAAGCGGACGAAGCATCGAACAATTCGATTTTTGTAATGTTTATTAAGATGCTACGCGACAAATATCTCATGAGAAATGCAGGTGACGATTATACCTTTCACAGCGTCATCCTTGCCGGCGTTTACGACATCCGTAACCTCAAGCAAAAGATGATACTGGCAGGTAATTACACGCCAAGCGCCGGCGAAAGCGTAACGAACTCGCCCTGGAACATTGCTGTAGATTTCGATGTCGACATGTCGTTTTCGGCGAAGGAAATTGAAACGATGCTCGTCGACTATGAAAACGATCACCATACAGGCATGAACATCAGCGAAATAGCACAGGAAATACGTTTCTATACAAGCGGGTATCCCTATTTAGTTTCGAGAATCTGCCTGTTGATAGATAACAAGTTGGAACGTAACTGGACACTGGAAGGCGTACAGGAAGCGATTAAAATAATATTGAGAGAGGACAGCACCCTGTTTGGTGACATGATTAAAAAAATAGAAGAAAATCAGGATTTACGACAGACACTGTACGATCTGACCATTGGCAAGATCAAATATGATTCCAACATAGATAATCCGGCGATAAAAATGGGCGTTATGTTCGGGTTTTTGGCAAGGGATACAAAAATGCTGCAGGTTCATAACAAGATATTTGAAATTCGGATCACGAATTATTTTATCTCGGTGAGCACGTTAAAATGGCGCGACCACATCATCCAGACATCGGAAAGCAGCATTATCAAAAACAACATTTTCGACATGGAACTGTGCCTGACGAAGTTCAAAACGCATTATGCGGAAATATACACCGAAAAAGACCTCAAGTTTCTGGAAAGAGACGGCAAGTTACTCTTCCTGACCTATCTGAAACCGTTGATCAACAATACGGGTTTTTATCATTTTGAGAGTGAGACGCGCGACCGGGGCAAAATAGATATGGTGATCGATTACCTGAAACAGCAATTTATCGTCGAACTCAAACTGTGGTATGGCGACAGCAAGCACAGGGAGGCCTACGAACAGTTGGCCAACTACCTGAAATCGAAGAACATGGATCGCGGCTACCTGCTGACCTACGACTTTCGTCAAAAAGGTGATGACAGTCCATCCGAAAGTCAATGGATAGATTATGACGGCAAACGTATCTTCGATGTCGTGCTGCAGGTAGGAAAAAGAAACGTGAAGAAAAAACGCACAACAACACAAAAAAAATCATAATTCATATTTAAATACTATGCGAGAGTTTAATGTAACCGGATTGTGTGTGCCGGATATGCACTACATGGTGGATATTAGCGGAAAGATCGAACAGATTTTCAAGATGGTAGAAGGCAAAAAATACTTCACCATCAATCGTGGCCGCCAGTATGGCAAGACCACGACGATTGGCATGTTGGAAAAACGAATGCCGGACGATTATCTTTGTGCGAGTTTAAGTTTTCAGTTTTCCAGCCGGAAAATGTATGCCGACGAAGCGGGTTTTTGTCAGGAGTTTCTTTACTCGGTCTTTGAAAGCCTTGAAAATAACCACCCGGACGAAGCAAAAGAATGGCTTGAGCCGGCTGTAACCGATTTCAAATCGCTTAGTCGTTTTATTACAAAGATTTGCAGAAAAAGTCAACGAAAGATAGTCCTGGTCATCGACGAAGCGGACGAAGCAGCGAACAATTCGATTTTTGTAACGTTTATTAAGATGCTTCGCGATAAATTTCTTTTCAGAAACGCAGGAAAAGATTATACCTTTCACAGCGTCATCCTTGCCGGTGTTTACGACATCCGCAACCTCAAGCAAAAGATGATACTGGCAGGTAATTACACGCCAGGCGCCGGCGAAAGCCGCGTGAACTCGCCATGGAACATTGCTGCAGATTTCAACATTGACATGTCGTTTTCGGCGAAGGAAATCGAAACAATGCTCGTCGAATATGAAAACGACCATCATACGGGCATGAACATTAGCAAAATCGCACAGGAAATACGTTTCTATACCTGCGGGTATCCCTATTTAGTTTCCAGGATTTGCCTGTTGATAGAAACCGAATTGGAGCGTAACTGGACACTGGAAGGCGTACAGGATGCCATCATGATCATTTTAGATGAGAACAGCACGCTGTTTGACGACCTGATCAAGAAGATAGAGGAAAATGAGGGTCTTAGCGGTTTGCTGTTCGACCTGACAATCGGCAAGATAAAATTAGCATACAACGCGGATAATCCTTCGACAAAATTCGGGCTTATGTTCGGATTTCTAAAAAAGGGCGCTGACGGTTTACAGGTTCACAACCAGATTTTTGAAATCCGTATTGCCAATTATTTTGCCTCCAGGAATGCGACGGAATGGCGCAATAACAAAATTATTCAGACCTCGGCAAGCGAAATCATCAAAGACA
>Ga0099364_10015366_pt1 | contig 10094 bp, 9 predicted proteins | sample TergutTh196P3_FD_73070 | JGI IMG/M metagenome (GOLD analysis project Ga0099364, IMG submission 73070) | Microcerotermes parvus P3 segment gut microbial communities from Pointe-Noire, Republic of the Congo - Th196 P3 | ecosystem: Host-associated > Arthropoda: Insects > Digestive system > Gut ...
TACCCGCTTCATCCTGTAAAACACCCAGCGGAATGTAAGCAGTGTTGCCATTTGGAAGAGGAGCGGGAGAATTAATTACCCCAACCACCACAACATCAAAAGCCTGAAACACATGGTTTACCGCACCTGAATAACCCGCTCTAATCATTGCATCAAGAACTAAGTCCAGTTTTTGCGTGTCACTCTCTATTAAAAGATATGCGTTAATAATGTTTACAAACTCATAAGCCGCTTCCACAATCTGTACATCCTCACCGCGAAGAGCCGGCATAAGCTCGCCTTCCCACTTGTCAGAACGGATTGTTTCCGGCACTGCCTTTATATCGATGACAGCGTTGATCCGTAAATCATTACGGCTTGTTGCCGCAATCAAGTTCCAGTATCTGTCCAAATCAGACCGGGGAACATTCTTTTTTAAGATCATGCGCTCATTACCTTCAATATGCGTAACTTCAGGCGAAAAAATATCCGTAAACGACGGCGCAATATCATACAAAGAACGAATAAATTCCGCATCTGCGTTATTGCGGGAGACTTGAGCAATTAGATCTTCCAAATCCAATCTGAAAGGACGGGTTGGAATTCCAACTTTTAGTTTTTCTGCGGCAACTGTTCCAAGAGCAATTTCAAAACTGCCGTTTTGTACCCAGCGGCCAAAATCAACATACGGAACATAACGCATTGTCTGCGCTTCATAGTCAGGATCAACCCCATGAAATAAAATTGGAGCAGAACCGGAAGTTGATATAAGAGTGCCGGAAAAAATATAACGGGGAGCGCTGTTGTAGCCTTCATTATCAAGCGCTTCTCTGTAAATTTCCCAGTCCTTAAAATTTTCATAACTTGGCATTTCATCTTTTTTTTCAAAGTAGAGCTTTGTCTGCAGCTTTGCCGCACCCATTTCAAAGTTGACAATATTTCTGCGAGACTCAATTGCCATACCGCCAAGCCAACTGTTTAAAAAGATATAAACCGCAACGCTGACCATTATTGCAAGAGAGGTAAGAATAGTCTTTACCTTATGCCGCATTAGGCTGCGCATGGCTATCTTTTTTAATTCCCAAATTCCTTGTATAGTCATTACTTACCTCACTTTATTTCTGTTCGTCGCTTTCTATTTGTCCGTCACGAATACGGATAAGGCGGCGCGCGTAATCCATGACCATTTGGTCGTGGGTAGAGAAAATAAAAGTTGTTCCTTCTGATTTGTTTAACGCAAGCATCAATTCAAGAATTTCCCTGCCGATTGTGGAATCCAAATTTGCGGTGGGCTCGTCTGCTAAAATTATAGCAGGCTTTTTTATAAGAGCGCGCGCTATAGCTACCCTCTGCTGCTGACCGCCGGACATTTCTTTTGGCTTGCGTTTTGCATAACCTTCAAGACCAACATCATTCAGTACCTTGTTGGTTCGCTCTTTTATTTCCTTATGAGGAACGCCAAGAAGAGACAACGGAAAAGAAATATTTTCTTCTACAGAAAGCACAGGTATAAGATTGTAAGCCTGAAAAATAAAACCAATGCTGTGACGGCGCAAAAGAGCAAGCTGCTTTTTTGACATATTTAATGTGTTTGATCCGCCGACAAAAAGATTTCCGCCCGTCAGAGTATCCAAGCAGCCCGCAAGGTGAAGGAAGGTTGACTTACCGCTCCCGGAAGGCCCGGCAATGGCGGCAAATTCCCCGCCTTGGAATTCAAGATTCACACCACGCAAGGCATGAACTGTCTGCCCGTTTAATCCGTAGTCCTTAACTACATTTTCAGCTTTTACTACCGTCATCTTATCCTCCAAAATTATCGATATAGATTGTACTATTTACCTAATACAATTATACTTGTACTAGTACAATTTGTCAACTAAAATTTGATCTTTTTTTAAAAAAAAGGGCATCAAAAAGAACTTTTGATACCCCTTGCTTTTTACTACCCTATCTTATTATGGAAGAAACTACTCTTTTTTGTCCTTTTTAAGCTCATTTAACGCCGCAAGACCAAAAACATCCTTGGTTTTAAGCTCTTCCGCCATAGAATTCGGAACCAACATCATGGAATTTCCGGCTTTTAAGCCCTCATTTAATATGGTAAGAATTTTGAGCTTCATTGCCCCTTCATTTTTTGCATAAATCGATATTGCTTCTTCCAGTTTGCGGGCAATTTCAATTTCCGCCTCTGCAAGGAATACCCTGCCCTTTCTTTCCCTTTCCGCCTGCGCCATTCTTGAAAGCGAATCCTGCAAAGGCTCCGGAACTTGAATATCTGTAATTTCGATATACTGAACGGTAATACCCCATTCCGTTGTCTGTTTTTCAACTTCTTCCTGTATCTGCTTTTCAATAAGGTCTCCGCGCGCCAAGAATGTTGTAAGGTCATTTTTGGAAATAACATTTCTTAAAGCCGCTTTTGCCGCAAGAGCAACCGCTTCTTCATAATCTTCAACTTCAAGGGCTGCTTTCTGAGGATCCCAAACAAGCCAAAAACAAAAGGCATCGACATTTACCGTTACAGAATCTCCTGTTAAAGTTTCCTGTGCAAAAAAATCCAGTACACGGATTCTTATATCCATGTTTTTATAAACCTGATCCAATAAAGGAAAAAGAAAATATAAGCCGGGGCCTTTAACTTTATGGAATTTTCCAAGACGCAGAGTGACAACCCTTTCCCATTCATAGGCTTTTCTAAGCGAAAAAGCCAAAAGAAACGCCGTTAAAATACCCGTTGAAAAAATCAACAAAGGAATTCCTGCTTGAGCAAGAGGCGCACATACAATCATTAATGACACGGAAACAATTACCAAAAAAATTAACCGTATCAGCCAAAGTGAGTAATCCGGTTTACGGCGGCGGTGCGTTCTTCTTGCTATCGGCTGTATTCTTCCCTCAACATTAATATCTGCCTTATTATTTTTCATTTATGTCTCCTTTATACGATGCAATCAAAGCGGACAACTCCCGCTTTTCAACGCCTAAATCATGCATATCATTAATAAACTTACCCAATACTTCTTTTATTTTTCTGTTCAAACTATCGTCCTCTAATACGGGTTTTTTGTCGGAAATAAATGTTCCGCTCCCAACCTGCGTTGCCAAAATCCCCCGTATTTCCAGTTCACTGTACGCCTTGGCTATGGTGTTAGGGTTTGTTTTTAAGTCAACCGCCAAAGTACGAATTGTTGGCAGACGGTCTCCGCTTTTCATTCGTCCTGATAGTATAGCATATTCTATCTGCTGTATGATCTGCCGATAAATGGGTGCTCCATTCCCCGTATCTAGAGAAAAATTGATATTTGCCTTTGTACTATTCATCTAGTACAATTGTAAAATATGTAGTACAAGTTGTCAAGGTCTGTTAGGGAGATCACCGTTTTATAACATCAAACCCTACATACGGAACCAACGCTTTGGGGATCCGTACAGAGCCGTCCGCTTGTTGGAAGTTTTCCAAAATAGCAATGATGGCGCGAGAGACGGCTATTGCCGTTCCGTTAAGCATATGTACAAATTTATTTTTGCCGTCATCGTCCTTAAAACGGATATTCAACCTGCGCGCCTGATAATCCGTACAGTTGGATGTGGATGTAACTTCGCCGTATTCCCCTCCATTGCGGCCTGGCATCCACGCTTCCAAGTCCCACTTGCGGTAGGCGGGCGCGCCAAGATCCCCTGTGCAGGTGTCCACTACTCGGAAAGGTATATTCAAAGATTCAAAGAGTTCTTCTTCTATATTACGGAGTTCTTCATGGAAACGGTCGGATTCTTCGGGCAGGCAGAAGATAAACATTTCCACTTTGGTAAATTGATGCACACGGTAAAGCCCCTTTGAAAATTGGCCTGCCGCTCCTGCCTCACGGCGGAAACAATGGGAAAGCCCCGCCATTCGCAGGGGAAGTTTATCTTTGGGTAAAATCGTGTTGGAATAATAGCCGCCCAAAGTAATTTCCGCCGTTCCTACAAGGCAGGCATCCTCGCCTTCCAGCATATAAACATTGGATTCCGCTCCGCGCGGATTAAAGCCAATACCTTCCAATATTTCTTCCCGTGCAATATCCGGCGTAATAAAAGGGGTAAACCCTTTTTTCTGCAAAAGGTCTAGCGCATAACGGACAAGCCCAAGTTCAAGGAAAACTCCCTCGTTTTTTAGGTAGTAAAATTTTGTGCCGGACACCTTTGTTCCCGCATCAAAGTCGATAATATCCAAATCCTGCCCAAGTTTTACATGATCGGCAGGTTCAAAATCAAACTGCGGTATTTTGCCGGATTTTTTAACTTCCAGATTATCCTTATCTTCCTTGCCAACCGGCGCATCAGGGTGCGCCATATTGGGGATTTTCCGTGCTTCTGTAAGCAGTTCTTTTTCTACTGTTTCAAGCTCGGCTTCCGCCGCCGCAATTTCTTCTTTAAGTTTTTTGCCTTCTTCGATAAGGGCGTTTCTTTGCTCTGTTTCGAGCTTGCCTTTCATGGCGGCGGCATTGGCGTTCCGCTTTTGCTGGAGTGCCTGCAGATTAGTGGTAAGTTCTGTACGATTGGCATAAAGCCGTGCCACAGCCTCGGCATCCGCTTTCATAAAGCGGTCGGCAATATTTGCCGAAACAGCATGGAGATTTTCCGCTATAAATTTGTAGTCTAACATATGGATATTATACAATAATCGGTGTATAATAGGGAAGCCCATGAAAACTATATTTGCTTTTTCTTTAATTATTTTCATTTGCAGCCTCTTTTCTTCATGTCAAAGAAATATCTCCACATCATACCATTATTATAGAAGTTTTTTTCTAGGTGAAAAATCATTCGAATTCGAAGGGGAAATTAAATGGGATTTTAAAGAGCATTATTTAGAAGATTACTCTATTGATTCCTTTGATTTTGTTACTGTTAGGATTAGATCTAATTCTGATAATTATCACGATTGGAAAATAGCCGGAATTAAAATAATCGAAGATAAATTTCAATTATTAATTGATACGATGGCAAATGGAGTGGATATTGAAAAGTTGGAATTGCCAAATGGTATTTACAGACAAACAAGATTTCCAAAAGATTTTCCCGCATACGAATTACAGTTTCTTTTTTTTAATGAAGAAAATACGCTGTCGAGAAACGAATTTTCGATAACTCCCGATTTTAGTGAACTAAAGTATCCAAGCAGAAAAAGTCAAAGATATCGTTACTATTCTTTTACATATATATATGTTGCAGAACCTATTGATTTATCGGGAACTGAGATTTTTGAACGAGACAAGGATGACTCTTTGTGGCATTCAAGGGAAATAAAACATTATGATTTAAATTTTTCAAAAGCAGGATGGTATAAAATTGTAGAAAGTTTCACTATTGGTGTTGATGATGGAGAAATTGATAATGATCCAAATATTACATCTGGAAAAAATAATTGGTTTTAATAAAGGAACAATAATATGAACATTTTACTAATCTGCGATGATTACTGGCATCCCGGGCAGGTTTCCATAGACGGAGTTGCGCCTTTAGCCAAAGACGGGTATCAATTTGACATAATTTCCAATGCAAATGACTTTTCCCCTGAAACATTAAAGAAATACTCTATTGTACTCTTAGTCAAGTGCGATCAAACTTCACAGACTGATGAAACACCGTGGAAAACAGAAACCGTACAAAAAGCGTTTATTGAATTTGTTGAAAATGGCGGCGGACTTGTGGTTATTCATTCAGGAACTGTTGCCGGAAAAAACACAGAAGCACTGGATAAACTAATAGGCTGCCGCTTTATTGACCATCCGAACGCCTGTCCTGTTACAGTGTCGCCCATTAAACCTCACCCTATAACAAAGGGCGTAGAAATTTTTTGTGAAACCGATGAACATTACAATATAGAAATAATCGCCGATGATATCGATGTATTGCTTGCTTCCTATTCACCTGCGCAGGGAGAAGAAAGCAAATACAAGGAAGACCCTTACCACAACTGCCCGGAGGCACTATACCCTGCAGGCTATGTGCGCACACAGGGCAAAGGAAAAGTATGCGTACTAACACCCGGTCACAATCTAGCCGTATGGCAAAATCCGCAATTCCAACAGCTGCTAGCTAATACAATAAAATGGATAACCCCGCCTTCCACTATGGCTGTAGGGCGTGGTTAACATACGGGGTCACGCATTAACGCTGATTTTCACTGATTGAACGCTGATTTACGCAGATCTGGTCAGCAGACGAATGTCTGCGGTTAAATAACTTCCTTTCCAGCGGCGAACAAAGTGAGCCAGATATTAGCTAGTTAAGATAATATATCTAACCTAGAAATCTTAAAAATTTAAAATTTTAATATAGCTATGATAGGATAAGATATATAAGCTATCATAGATAATCAGTGAAAATCTGTGCTCAATCCGCGCTAATCCGCGTTTAGTCGTGACCACGCTATCCAATCCGCGTTAAATGGTTACCACGCCTGTGGAAAACCTGTGTAAAAGCAAAAGAATTTTAAAATATTTTCAATTTCGAGCAAGCAAAACGGTACTTTTAACCCATATATAGTATGTAGTTTTTGCATGAAAACTAGATATTTATCTAAGGAGTTTGTAAATGAAAACAAACCAACAACAAGTGCTTATGGATGAAACAATTATCCATGCAAACAGGGAACACAAGGACAGTGTGTTCAGGTTACTTTTTAGTAAGCCGGAAATCCTACGGGAATTGTACTCGGCTATCGAAGGGGTGGAGCTTCCGCCGGATGTACCTATCGACATTAACACTATTTCCGGTGTACTGGTAAAGGGAATGAGAAATGACATCTCTTTTCTCATAGATGATCGGTTGGTAGTTTTGATTGAACATCAATCAACCATCAGCGAGAATTTGCCATTAAAAATCTTCAAGTACATTGAAAAAGTGTATGACAAGATAGTGGATTACAGTAAAATACACATCAAACCGATTATCAAAATCCCCAAGCCTGAGTTTATAGTGTTGTACAACGGCAAGGATGCTTTCCCTGAGAAAAAGACCCTAAAACTTTCAGATGCATTTATGGACACAAAAGGGTTAGGGAAAGAGAAAGACCAAGTAGCACTGGAGCTTGTAGTACAGGTATACAACATTAATCATGGTCAGAACCAGGAAATTCAACAAAAGTGTGAAATTCTGAATGAATACGGCTTATTTATAGACAAAATCCGGGAGTATGAAAAGACAGGTTTAACCCTTGATGAAGCTGTGGTATGTGCTGTAAAATACTGTATAGAGAATGATATTCTAAAGGATTTTCTTAGAATACACGGCTCGGAGGTAGTAGCGTTGATGGTACATGAATATACCACGGAAGATTTTGTGGAAGCAATAGCAGAACATGCTCGGGAAGAAGGCAAAGCTGAAAGGGATCAATATTTCTTGAATCTAATAAATCAGGGGCTGTCAATCTCTGAGATTAAAGAACAACTGGAACATAAATAAAAATCTCCCGGCATCTAAATTTTTGGATGCTGGGTAATATCCCCCCAACCTTACTACATATTCATTTAACCTCACGCGAAGCCGCAAAGGCGCAGAGTTGTAATTCGCAATTTTTTCTCACTGAGAACACGGAGACACAGAGCTCACGGAGGAAGAATTTAAGTTTTTTTCTTCCTCTGTGTCCCCAGTGCCTCTCCTGGCTTCTCACGATTAGTCAGGTCTGTGTACTCTGTGAGTAAATTTTGTGAGATATTTAAAATTTTGTCTATCGGCCAAAAGTATGATTTTTGCAAAATTTGGGGTTTTTTCCTCACCCGAAAGTATGATTTTTAGGGTTTAGAGGCGGGGGTTACCATTAATTCGCGTTAAAGCCTTCAAGCCCTAAGGTAATGAATTTATATAAAAGACGGATATTGGGAGTGTCTTCTGTGCCTTTTTCCATTCTCATTAATAAGTTTGTAAGAAGGAATAATATCCATTGGGAAATGTGCTGTTTTTCTTCTTGATTGATATTTTGTATAGAATCGATATTTATATCTTCAAAGAGCCTTAAATTTTCTATATCTTTCTCCGGTTTACCCAAATCCAATTTTCTTGTACGAATCCAATCTATAGCAATAAGTATTTCGGGGCGGGAACGCAGATAAACGGCAATTGAATATATTCCAAGGTAAAGCTGCTGTACAGGATCACCGGATAAGCTGATACCTTGACGGGCAAATTCAATAATCCGCTTAAACTCCGTTATAAACAAACGGCGAAGCATATCTTTTTTATTTTTAAAATGACCGTAAAGACTGCTTTTGGAAAGCCCCATTTTTTTTGCAACCATTTCCATAGAAGCGCTCCAAGGACCGGCTTCCGCTACCGCTTCGGCAACAGCCTTAAAAAGCGGTTCTATAGGATCGATTTTTATTTTTTCTTCGATTTTATTTTTTAGTATTGTTTCCAATTTTTCATAATCAATAGAATTAATACTTTCTATGGATAAGCCTAAACCTTTGATTGATGTTTCATAAGTTGCGGAACTTATAGAATTGATCTGTTCCTGAGTTGGAGGGTTTTCTATGGAATTGTTGTTTTTATGAAAGATCGATAAATTAAAAATAAGAGTTGCAAGTACAAAATGCAGACTGGAAGGATAGGCGGCGTATTTTTTTTCTATAACAATGCGGATTGTATTCATATCAACGCCGTGAGTTTTGATGCGTTCGGAAATTGCCCGCCCTTCAATTTTCTTTTCATAAATATTTATAAGGTTAAAAATCAGGGAATACACATTCCTGCCAAAATAGCCGGAAAGAGCCTTTATTATGGTATAAAGCCCTTCATCGGGGTTAGCGGTTAGAGCCTGTTCAAAATCGATACGGACAGAGTCCGCTAAATCCCGGCAAAAATGCTCAGTCATGGCAGTAGTTAGGGCATTTTTGCACAAAAAGTGCCTGTAAAGGGCAGGTTTGCTTACCTTTAGCTCCTTTGCAAGCGATGAAAGAGAAGGTTTCCTGTAAAAATCACGGCCCCAAACACGGAAAGCCGCATCAATTATATCGTTCTTTGTCATATTTGTCCTGTTACCGACCGGTCGTTAACTAATAATATAACACTTTGGAGTGAAAAAAGCAACATATTTTAGGGAGAAAATCCTGCTTTTATGTTATAATATAATCAAGGAGAATTCATAATGACTATTAACAAAACTCTGGAAAATGGAAATGTTGTATTTGCCCTGAATGGGAAAATGGATACTTGGTCTGCGCCCGAGCTGCAAGAAATATTAATTCCGGCTTTTGACGAGGTTGGTTCCGACGGCAGTGTTGTATTAGATTTTGCTAAGCTTTCGTATATATCTTCCGCCGGTTTACGGGTTTTATTCTTTGGAGAAAAAACGGCCAAGGAAAAAAATATTCCCATGAAGATTATTAATGTATCAATTGAGATAAAAGAAATCTTAATTATGACCGGGTTTATGGATATACTTAAAGTAGAGTAAATGAAGATAACAAGCATCAAGCTAAAATTATTTAAAATTATTCTTGGAATTTCTTTGGTGTCATTAGTTGTATTTTGCACAGTATCTTTTTTGGGATTGTTCAGCATTAGAGAGCGGATGCAAAAATCCAGTACAGACCTTGGTGATTTTGCCGCAGTAAACAGCAGCCGTTTTTTGGAAGCTGAAGTGCTTGATAAATTAATGGCGGAGGCAAGGGATCAATCTTTAATTATAAACGAACGCCTTTTGGGTATTGCAAAAGATGCTCTGTTTTTTTCTAATTTTATTTCAGAAATATATAAATATGGCTCGCAGCTTCCTGCCGTTTTTATACCGTATAGTTCAACTGCAAATAACGGAAAGCTTGTTGTACAGTTGAAAAGCGCAAACGGTAAAGCAGACTATACGCGGATTAGAAGAGAAGCGGAATTGCTGGGAAATGTAAAAGCACTGTTTGAAAGTATAGACGATGATATGATGGATATGATGATAGGCGTATTTGCAGGAACAGAATCCGGTTTTCATATTTCTTACGATAAATACTCACATGACAGAAACCAATTTTTGGATCCGCGGCTTCGTCCTTGGTATATTGGAGCAAAAAGAGCCGGTAAACTATCGTGGACAGTGCCGTATATTGGAGTGTCCAGCGGTGAACTTGTTATAACTTGTTCGC
>Ga0099364_10015367_pt1 | contig 10093 bp, 9 predicted proteins | sample TergutTh196P3_FD_73070 | JGI IMG/M metagenome (GOLD analysis project Ga0099364, IMG submission 73070) | Microcerotermes parvus P3 segment gut microbial communities from Pointe-Noire, Republic of the Congo - Th196 P3 | ecosystem: Host-associated > Arthropoda: Insects > Digestive system > Gut ...
AATAAATACTTATGGCCTATATCAATAATAATATAAAAATGTACCTGGAACGTCTTGTAATAGAAAACATTAAGCGTATACGCAAAGAGAAGGGTATTTCCCAGGAAAAATTGGCTGAAGCCTGTAATACAGCAACCAGTTATATTGGATTAATGGAAATTCATAAAAATGTCCCAAAATTATCTACAATCGAAAGAATTGCAAAAGCTCTTGATGTTGATCCTCTGGAATTTTTCAAAGACAAGGAAAAAATTCCTTTGGAACAGGAAATTAATATTCAGAATAAGAAAAAATCCATTTTGTTAATTCTTGATAAAGAGCTGGATAATATTTTATCAAATAATTAATATATCGCCTTGTCTCCATAAAAATGCTAGAATAAATAATGCCGGAAATTATAATCGCAGAAAAAGCATTAGTTCTATACAAAAACCGTCCGGCGCTGGTCAGCGGAAAACAAGACGGTAAACTAATAATATCGCTCGAGGACAAATCAAGCCAAAAAGTCAGGGAAAAGGATATTGAACTGCTGCACCCGGGTCCCTGTGGCCAGGCGGATTTATCGGGCCCCTCTCCGGCCGGCGATATACGTTCAGCATGGGAACTGCTTCAAGGCTCGGAAGAAACCCTGTCCATCAGGGAACTTTCGGAATTAATTTACGGATCACATACCCCGCTCTCGGCTTTGGCAGTATGGAAATTACTTGAAGAAAATACATACTTTTATGGCAATATTCACCAAATAAAAATAAAGTCAAAAACCGAACTTGAAGCAGAAGAAAAAAAACGCAGGGAAAAACTTGACGAAGCCGAAGAACGCGCCGCTTTTTTAGGCCGTATAAAGAAAATATTGTCATCCAAAGGGGAGCTTACTCTTGCGGAACCGGACAGGCGTTTTATTTCGGACGCGGAAGCCCTGGCAAAGGGCTTTACCGACAAAAGCCGCACCCTAAAAGAACTGGGCTGGAGCGAGACCCCCCAGGAAGCCCACCGCTTTCTGCTGGCTTGCGGAGCCTGGACACAATGGCAAAACCCCCATCCCGGCCGCTTTGGCCTGCCGCCTAATCCGGCTAAAGCAATCCCTCCTGGGCCGCCAAAGGAGGATCGCCTTGACCTGACCCATTTGCCGGCCTTTGCCATAGATAATTCCTGGAGCGATGACCCGGATGACGCAATTTCCCTGGAAGGCCCAGATTCGGAGGGAAGGAGAATCCTTTGGGTTCATGTGGCTGACCCTGCAAGTTCGGTTACGCCGGACAGTCCCGCAGACCTGGAAGCGCGGTCAAGGGGCGTCACCCTCTACCTTCCTGAAGGCAGAAACATGATGCTTGCCCCGCAAACCCTGCCCAGCTTTGCCCTGGGCGTGAATGGAGAAACATCTCCTGCATTGTCTATCAGGATACTTCTTAATCCCGATCTTTCTATCGAAGAAACCGAATTTTTCCTGTCAAATATAAGGGTTACCCGGCTTGGCTATGAACAAGCAGACGCGCTTTTGAGTGCCGGGAACAAAGATTTGCACGCTGAAATTCTTGCACAACTCATGAGCCTTGCCGAACAATATACTGAAAAAAGGCTAGACAGCGGCGCGGTAATAATTGAAATGCCGGAAGCTCATATTAATGTCAATCTGGATAAAAAACCAGCAGATAGCGGGCTGCCAGGGCAAAACAGGCCGGCACCCGATCAAACAGAACAAAGTCCGCATGTTTCCATTGAACCTATACCCCAATACCGTTCCGCAAGCCTTGTACGGGAATGTATGGTCCTGGCCGGAGAAGCGGCCGCGCGTTGGGCTGTAAGGAACAGGGTGCCGTTTCCGTTCATAAGCCAGGAAGCAGGGGAGCTCCCCGCAAAACGGCTTTCTGGGTTTGCCGGGGCCTGGCAGCTTCGCCGCAGCATGAGGCCGCGCTCGCTTTCGACCAAACCAGGGGTGCACTGGGGCCTTGGCCTGGATATGTATACCCAGATAACAAGCCCCCTGCGCCGCTACACTGATCTTCTGGCGCATCAGCAGATTCGCGCCTTTCTTAAAGGCGAAAAATTATTAAGCGAGGAAGAAGTTCTTTTGCGTATCATTACCGCGGAAACAGGCGCTTCCCAGGCCATTAAGGCAGAGCGCGCTTCAAAAGCTCACTGGACCTGCGTGTATCTGGCGGATAAAACCGGCTCTGTCCTGGAAGGCATAATACTGGATAATCAGGGCAGTCGTGCCATTGTAATAATCCCGGACCTTGGCCTGGAAACCCAGGTTTCAATAAAAAAAGGCTCTCCAAATGAAAAAATCAAGTTAAGCTGTCTTTCTGTAAAGATACCTGAAGGAGAGGCTGTTTTTGCAATTTTTTAATATTTTTATAATTGAGGCTTTTACATCTGGACGAAAATAGAATAATATGGTAAAAATATATAATGAGTGATTATTTAGATCCCAATAATGAGGAACTCCTCAAAGACTTTTTCGCCGAAGCCCAGATGCAGGTTGACACCCTGGAGCAGAATATACTTGTTCTTGAAAGCAGCGGCGCAAACAAGGATGCGGTTGACGAGATCTTCCGTGCGGCTCATACCCTGAAAGGCGGTTCAGCCACAGTGGAAATGATGGAATTGTCTCATTTTACTCACATAGTCGAAGACGTACTGGATGCTATCCGCTCTGATAAAGTGGGGATAGATGAAAGCGTCGTAGACATCCTTCTTTCCGCCATTGACGTAATCAAGGCAATGATAGGCAAGCGCATGGAAGGCGCTGTTTACCAGGAAGATACTTCGGTAATACACGGTAAACTTTCCGCCTTGCTTCCGGAAAGCGAGAAAAACAAGAAAGGCGCAGCTCCTCCTCCGCCAAAAGCCGCACCGCCTCCTCCTCAGCCTGTAAGCCAGGCTGCTCCTGCCGGCGGAACAGGCCCCCTTACATCAGATGAATTGGATGAATTAAGGGAAGCTGTTGACGGCGGCATGCCTATTTATAAGGTTTCTGTCAATTTTGATAAAGATTCCCTTATGAATACAGTCGGAGGCATCCAGGTATATGCAGCCCTTAAGAGCATGGGCACTGTTTTACGGACGGTTCCGGAATTTGAAGCCCTTTATGAAGATAATTTCTTCCCGGTTGTTGATTATTATTTTGCCACTAACAGCCAGCTCGAAGATATCAGAAAAAAAGCGTTGATTTCCGATGTTTCACTTGGCGTTGATATTCAGGATATAGGGAAAGCCGCGCAAACAGCCGCGCCGGCAGCAGCAGCAGCAGCTCCGCCTCCGGCGGCAGCGCCGGTTCAGCAGGCGGCTCCGGCACCCAAGCCTGCGGCTATGCCGGTTCAGCAGGCAGCCCCGGCCCAGACCCCGGCTGCACAGGCAACTGTGTCCGAGGATTCAAAAAAGGCCGGGAAAGAAGCCGGCGCCATACTCAGGGTTGACTCAAAGCGCATTGACGATCTTCTTAACCTTGTATCAGAAACTGTTATTACAAAGGCTACTTTTAACCAGATAAATAACCAGTTTAATACCATGCAGTCGGAACTTCACACCATTCAGGCCAATTTCAGGGAAAAAATCAAAAACCTCTTTGATAGTCTTCCAGGCTATCTTGATAATATTCAGGCCGGGAAATCCGTCAAGGATATACGCAAGCAATTAGGTGAAGAATACGGGGATGTTTTTACATTGCTTGATGGTTTTGAAGCTTCCATGAAATTAAATGTGGGAAAATTCCGCTCTACTTCCCAAAACCTGGGAAGGATCACAGGCGAACTCCAGGAAGGGGTTATGAGAATCCGCATGGTTCCCATAAGCCAGATATTCAGCCGTTTCCCGCGTTTGGTACGGGATCTGTCCAAATCCCTGAATAAAAAAATTAACCTTGTAATTGAAGGTGAAGAAACTGAACTTGACAAGTCCGTAATTGACGATCTTCTTGACCCAATAATGCACTCAGTCAGGAATTCAATAGATCACGGCATTGAATCCGTGGAAGCCCGAAAAGCAGCAGGCAAACCGGAAGAAGGCACTGTAACGCTGCGGGCGGCAAACGAAGGCAATATGATCATGATAGAAATTGCCGATGACGGCAAAGGCATTGATGTCGAATCTGTCAAGGCAAAAGCCGTGGAGCGCGGTATCCTTAATCCCAATAAAGTACTTACCGATGTCGAGGCTTATAATCTTATCTTTGAACCAGGTTTCTCAACAGCCCAGCAGATTACCAATATCTCAGGCCGGGGCGTGGGGCTTGATGTGGTCCGCCGTTCCATTGACAAGCTAAACGGAACGGTCATGGTTACGTCAGAAAAAGGCAAGGGAAGCAAGTTTGTCATTAAACTGCCCCTTACCCTCGCCATTATCCAGGGTCTGCTTGTCAGGGTGGGGCCGGAGATTTATTCCATTCCCATCACATCGGTTATTGAAAGCCTTAGGATCAAGCCGGATGATATCAAAAAGATCGACAATAACGAGGTTTTCAATATCCGCAGCGATGTAATCTCACTTTTAAGACTTAACAGGCTTTTTGGCATAAAAACAGAAGAACATCAGGAGTATTACTTTATTGTAATTGTAGGCACCGCAGAAAAGAAAATGGGCTTTATGGTAGACAGCCTGATAGGCGAAGAAGATGTTGTCATAAAACCGCTGCGGGATCAATATACCAATTCTCCGGGAATAGCCGGAGCATCAATACTGGGAGACGGTTCAGTTTCCCTGATCATTGATGTAAGCCAGCTTTTGGAACTGGGACTTAAAAAAGAAATCGAACAGCGCCGGATCCGTGAAGCCACATCACGGTAGACGCCAGGAGCAAGATTATGACAGTAACAAACGATTTGGTTGACGTAAATGCTTCTCTCCAGGAAGAGAAGGAAAGAATGGACACTGTCGATTCCAAGATAGTTTCTTTTTCTCTGGCCGGTAAGGATTACGGCGTTGATATTATGAATGTCAAGGAAATCGCCAAAGCAGACAAGTTTACATATGTCCCCAATGCGGCATCATTCGTGCGCGGTGTATATAACCTAAGGGGAGATATTATACCAATAATTGATATGCGTACCTTTTTCCATATGCCAATTGAAAAGAAAAAAGACGGCCTTGAAAATATGCTTATCCTTCGTATTGAAGACAGGGTTTACGGTACAATAGTGGATAAAATTGACAAGGTTGTAGGGATCAATTCCGATCATATACAGCCGCCGCATCCCATTTTTGGCGATATCAATATAAAGTACATAAGCGGGGTTGTGGAAAAGGGCGGGGATCTTTATATCATTCTGGATGTGCTCCGTATTTTTTCCCAAAATGAAGAAGAAAAACAAAAAAGTACTTCCAAAATGCCGGATACTTCGGATACTGCCTATTATGCACCGGCACAGACTCAGATTGCGTCTTCGGGAGCAGTTGAATCAACAATAGGCTTTATAAAGGAAAACCTTCCGGGATTACGGAGCTTCTATCCAAGCGATATTAATGATGAATGGATACGCCGCCGTTATGCAGAATGGAGCAGCACACGCAAAGGTGATGATCTTCAGCTTAAGGACGCTGTTGAAGCGGAAGAATTTATTTCAGCATTTTATTCGCCCTTTACAGGCCGTTTCTGGGATGATGAATACGCAGCCCAGATTTCATCCCTGCTCCCCAATATTCCGTCCAACAATATTCAAATCTGGAATATTGGCTGCGGAAAAGGCTATGAAACTTATTCATTTGCATGTATATTAAAGGCCAGATATCCCAATGGGAACATAAAAATATGGGCCAATGATAATGACATAATGGCAATATCCCAGGCCCCCAATATGATCTTTGAAATGGAGGAAATACCTGAATACTGCCGGAGCCATATGGTCAAGGGCAGCAGCGGATACAGCTTTAGTCAGGAGATCAAGGATGCAATAGTATTTGAATACCACGATGTCCAGAACGAGAATCCTCTGCCGGACCTTGATTTTATTCTGGCCAGGGATATAATATCCTTTATACCGGTACAGGATCAGATTAATTTAACTACCGGTTTTTCAGAAAAACTAAAAAGTCATGGATTGGTTTTTACAGGCAGAAACGAAAACCTTTCGGAAAACAGCTGGCATTATGCAGGACAAGGTAATATAACTGCCTTTGGCCTGAATTGATAAGAATTGATAAATATAAAATTAGGAAGGAGTAGTTATGAGAGTTGAATATATCAATCCCTTTGTTGAATCAGCTTTTAATGTACTTAAGGAAGTAATGGAAGCGGACGTAAAACGCGGTGATTTGTACCTCAAATCTTCAACAATGGCCATTAAAGGCGTAGCAGCCCTGGTAGGTCTTGCCGGTGATGTAGAGGGCCGGGTTCTTTTCGATATGGATAAGGAAACAGCCCTAATGGTAGTAAGCAGCATGAATGGCGAGGAATTTAAAGTTATGGATGAAATGGCAAAAGCCACCATTCAGGAACTTGCCAATATGATAACAGCCCAGGCAGTAACAAAACTGCATGGCCTGGGCTTTAAGTTTGACCTTACTCCGCCTGCCCTTTTTACCGGAAATAACATGGAAGTTTCCAGCAACATGGGAAAAGATGTTGAAGCCCTTATAGTCCCGATGAATATTGTCATGGGAAGCCAAACAGGCAAAATCGAAGTAAACGTAGTAGTCCGGGAAAGGATGTAGCCTTAAAACAGGGATTTACCGCGGATAAAAACTTTTTCCTCAAAATATAGTCTCTGTTTTTTCATGGCGAGGGGTTTTTACAGGACAAAATTCCTGTTCATTTCTTGACAACATGTAGATTTGTATACAGACATCCCACTCTTTATAGCCCGTAGCCTTTTCTTTCAAAATAAAAAATGATATACTTCCATGCATGGATTTCACCATAGATTTCAACCCTACTGCTTTTAAACACGGTGTGAGTGAAATAGATATAAAAATGGCATTTGATAACGCAAAATATGACGGTTTTGTTGATGAGGATGATCCGGATGCAGAAAACAAACATCTACTTATAGGTTTTGACCGTAAAGCGAATCTTATTGAAGTTTTCTACAATGTCATAGCTGACGGCAGGATTCGGGTATTTCACGCTATGAAATGCCGTCCAATGTATATCCGATTACTTAGAAACAGGAGAGAAAAATGAAAGATTTAACCAATGAAGAATATGAAAAGCTGGACGAAAAATGGACAAAAACCACGCCAAAAATAGGTCCTAATGGTTCAGGGTATTTTTCGCAATGTAAGACAGCAGCTCGCACGATAACAATTGATGATTTTTCAGCGGATTATTTGATGATTAAAGCTATGGATACAAATAAAACCCCGGCAGAAATTATTAACGAAATGGTTCATGAGCGAATAGCAGCTTCCTAAGGGACAACACCATCCTTCCCTGTGGAATTGTAGCCCGGTATCTTGAAGAGAAATATGGTTTTTCATTTCAACAAAATCGAATACTTGAACACTGTAAGTTGAGTACAAAAGATATAGACAGTTAAAAACTCAAATCTGTCCAAAATAAATTAAATGGAATTGAATTCGAGTTTGTGATGTTATACTTTGGCCAATTTTCAGGATCAGCCCGAAGTTGGTCAATACTCACATCGACTCCATTTGTGAAAAGCCAACTTCTATCAGGATCATCTTCAAATACAAGTTTAAGAATATGATTGCCGTTTCCTGTCCAAGGGTCTGTAGAAATTATTTCATAGTAACCTTTCGATTCATTGTGAATAATTTGAAAATTAAACAATTCGAGAGTGACTGCATTATCAGAAATGAGACCAGTGCCAATTGCTTCAATTGCATCACCAGTACCAGGCCTGGTATAAATCTCCATATAAGCGCCCAGCCCATTTTTACCATTTATTCCGGTAATGGTGATACTTTTTGGTTCATTAAGAATTTCACCACAGCCAATAATCGCTATACCTAATACCAGAGTTAAAATTAATAAAAATGAGAATAAAATCATTGTCCGTTTCATTTGAAACCTCCAAATAATAAAAATATTGCTATAAGCAAGTTTATAATATCATTAAATTAGCAAGTTGTAAAGCCTTGTATATCTCATACTATTATTTTATGAAGCCAGAACCGGAATCCATCAGAAAAATTTTATCCAACAATATAAAAAAATACCGGAGAAACTTTGAATATACACAAGAAAAATTTGCTGAAAAAGCTGGTATATCAACTCAAATGCTTAATGATATAGAAGGCTGCAGAAGATGGGTAAGCTCCAGGACACTGACAAAATTGGCAAAAACCCTTAATATTTCAGAATTTGAGCTTTTGATACCCAATAATAACGATATGGAAAAAACAGAAAAACGGCATAAATTCTCATTAAAAAGCCTTAATAGCTTACAAAAAAGCATAATAAAAAGTATTTCTGCGCAATTTGAAAAAGCCAAAGACTCTGGAAATTTTATATAAAACTTCCAATATGATCCAACGCCGGCAAAATTCCTGTTCATTTCTTGACAAAGTACGGTTTTTCTGCAAGACTGGATTAACACCGCTTTGCGGTGCGTTTTCGGGGCGGTTAGCTCAGTTGGTTAGAGCACTAGCTCGACACGCTAGGGGTCACAAGTTCGAGTCTTGTACCGCCCAGGATTTTATTCGTGGCGAGGGGTTGTTGATTCGCAAGCGGGTTCAATACCCCGCGGCACGGTGAGCAACACAAAGAATCACCCATTTCGCGGACACCATTCCCCAATTCCTCATGCGGAGGCGCATCTTCGATGCGACGCAGAGAGCGACGCAGAGAGAATCAAAATTACCCACGGATTCCACGGATGAAAGAAAAAGTAAAATTCTTATTCGTGTAAATCCGTGAAATCCGTGGCTTCCTTCTTCTCCGCTCTCTGCGTGAGATTTTCCGAAATCTTACCTTCTACTTTGTAACCAGCACCCCGCTTGCATCTATCATACGAGTAGCGCTGATGGCTTGCGTGTCGCCTACCGTTGAGGATAAAAAGTTGCCAAGCGTGATTTGACCCACCGTGGCAGCGTTTACGCCGGGGCCTGTCAGTACCGTTTGGTTATTCCAAAAGCCGATGACTGTGGCCACAGCGGCATTATTACCCCGAAGGTTAAGCCCCGCAACGCTTCCTGTCCAGCCTGTTTCAATGGTCAAGGGGGCGCGGCTGGCTGCAGAGGCTGCGTTCAAGGTAAGCGTTCCTGTTTTGGCATTTCCCGAAAGAGTAAAAGCTATAACACTTTGCATCAAAAAAACATCACCTGCCTCACCGGTATTTGCTTCAATGCTGCCGCCTTCCAAAATAACGCTTGCACTATTAGTCGCACACAGTCCGCCGGGATTTAACGTATTGCTAACAGTGGCTTCATTTCCGGTAATGGTTCCGCCTTTCATGGTAAACGTGCTGCCGGAGCCATTGACATCTACCGCAGCGCCATAACCGGTGGCGGAATCTGAGGCAGAAGAAATATTTCCCGTAACCTTTGAGCCGTCAAGCATGGTAAAGGCTCCGTTTTGAACACGCACCACAGCGTTGTCGTTGGCGGCATGCCCCACCAATGTGATGTTGGCGCCAAGGACTAGTTCAATGCCTGTTCGGCCGGCTGCGCCAACGGTAAATATTCTGCCCGCCGCTGTCCGCGATATTTTCCTCTCGCTGTCTCTGCCGATGATAGTCAGTTTAACGCCGCTCACGTTCAGGTTTTGCACCGCTGATACCGTTGCGTCAGTGTCCAACAGCAGGGTGTATTCATAGGGGTTGGCGTTGATGTAGGTGACGGCGGCGGCCAAATCGTTGACGGGTACTGCGGCAATGGGGGCATGGGTGGTGGGGTCTAACCAGTGGGCGGTCAGGGTTATGTCGCCTCTGATGCGGGTATTGAAGTCAAACGCTGTGCCATTAGGCAGCTGCCATTCGACCAAGATATAATCCATTGATTCCGGCGACCCTGCGTACAATCCTGGCGGCAGTATAGGGCCTTTTTGTATTGGGACTGGCGAGGGCTCGGTTGCAAACATACCTCGTCTTACGGTTTGTGGAGCGACCGCGGTCCCGCCGTTCGAATCAAAGGTCACGGTGTGGTAGCTTATTTCGTTGTCGCAGGCAAAAAATCCGATTGCGATTACCGCCATAAGCAC
>Ga0099364_10015368_pt1 | contig 10093 bp, 5 predicted proteins | sample TergutTh196P3_FD_73070 | JGI IMG/M metagenome (GOLD analysis project Ga0099364, IMG submission 73070) | Microcerotermes parvus P3 segment gut microbial communities from Pointe-Noire, Republic of the Congo - Th196 P3 | ecosystem: Host-associated > Arthropoda: Insects > Digestive system > Gut ...
CCCAAGCTATAATGAAATTTACCCATTAATCATTAATCATTAATCATTATTTACCTATGAAACAGTCATGTTATTTTAATCACACCCAAGCGTTTATGGAAATTTACCCATTAATCATTAATCATTAATCATTAATCATTATTTTTACCTATGAAAAAATCAGTTTTTATTTTTGCAGCAATCATTTGCTTGTTTTGCAGTTGTAACACTGCATCGCAATCGTCCGGCCAAAAACCCCGGTACGATTCTTATAAAGGTTTGATAATGGCCGGCTACCAGGGATGGTTTGCGGCTGAAGGCGATGAATCAAACCGTGGCTGGTATCATTACGGTTTTCGGAGTGATACGGCTTCAACAGTTGATTTCTGGCCGGATATGACAGAGTACACAAAGAAATACGTTTCGCCTTTCAAGATGGCTGACGGTTCGGAGGCGTACCTGTACAGCGCTTATGATGAAGAAAGCGTCGATTTGCATTTCCGTTGGATGAAGGAATATGGCATTGACGGCGTTTTTATGCAACGTTTTGTGACCGAAACGAAAAGGGAAGCCGGTAAGCGTCATTTTAATAAAGTCCTCGAAAACGCCCTGAAAGCGGCACGCAAGTACGACCGCGCCATCGGTGTGATGTACGACCTGAGCGGTTGCCAGCCGGCGGATATGGCCGTCATGGAGGAGGACTGGAAGGAACTGCTGTCCTTGTTTGACCTGGCTAACTTAGAAAAGAATCCCACTTATATTTGGCACAACGGGAAACCGCTGCTTACGATATGGGGCGTAGGTTTCAGGGATGGTCGGAGATATTCGATAGCAGATGCGCAACAAGCCATTGTCCGGATGAAAGAAGAACACGGGATTTCGATCATGTTAGGCGTTCCCTATTATTGGCGGACGCTCGACAGAGATACCGAAGACAATCCACTGCTCCTTTCCCTGATAAAGGAACACATTGATATAGTGATGCCCTGGGCTGTCGGACGGTACAATTACGACACCTACGATTCAATAGCGGCAGGGTTACCCGACGACATCAAATGGTGTCGCGACAACAATGTGTTTTATGTCCCGTTGGTATTCCCAGGATTCACCTGGGGTAATCTGCGTCGCAACCCTGCGATCTATAACCAGATACCGCGTCTGAAAGGCGACTTTGTATGGAAACAGGTTGCCGGAGCGAAAGCGGCAGGCGCCACAGCGCTATATCTGGCTATGTTCGACGAAATAGACGAAGGAACGGCTTACTTCAAATGCGCCGTAGAAGGCAAACTGCCCGTTTTTGGAGCAGAACGCCCCGACAGACGGTTTATAGGTATCGAAGAAGGCCTAAGCTCCGATTATTACCTGTGGTTAGCCGGCGAAGCAGGCAAATGGATCAAAGGCGCCAACGGATTTAACGCCACCAAACCGGTGAGGTAGTTTTGTCTCATCGTCGTAGCCGTACCCCTTACCCGCTTACCCGGATTTATTTTGTCGATTTATAAAAAAATGCTATTTTTGTGCTTATTTTTAGAACGAAATAACCCATGAAAAGAGTCATTCAGACAAAACAGGAGCCTGCGGCCATTGGGCCATACTATTGTCAGGCTATCCGGCCTCACACCATCTGTTTTTTATGTATCTGTATGTTGCTTGCGGGATTTGCGAGCGCGCAACGTGTTATGTTTCACGGTGATTTCTCTCCCGCCGAAGGATTAATCATCAGTCATGAAAAACCTTACAGGGACGAGATATGTCTGAACGGTTACTGGGACGTGCAACCGGTTGCTGTTCCTGCAAACTGGAAGGAGGGAACAGGTATAGCGCCCGAACTGCCCGCTCCGTTACCGGATATGTGGGAAAGCGTGCGGATCAAAATACCGTCGCCTGTCAATGTAAACAGTTGGGGAGCAGGGCGGAATGTGGGCGAAGGATCGCGTTTCCCTTATGCCCCAAGTTCTGTCTACTACCCCGGTTATCCCAAAAGCTGGGATGATGTCCGGATGGTTTGGTTGAAAAAGATGGTTACCGTACCTGCTGAATGGAACGATAAAAGGGTCGTATTGCATTTCGAAGCGGTCGCTGGCGAATGTGTCCTTGTCGTTAATGGCATTGAGGTAGCCCGCCATTTCGATGCATGGCTGCCTTTCACCACCGATATTACTAGATACCTTCAAAAAGAAGCTCCCAACGAAATCCTGATTGGTCTGCGGCATACACGGCTTTTCGATGTGAAACATCCCGATTACCGCTATTTCGGGGCGACCTATCCCTCCGGCTCAAATACCGACAACCTGATCGGTATTTGGCAGGATGTTTTTATCCACGCTATTCCGGCATTGCATATCACCGATGTTTTTATAAAACCCTGGCTGAATAAAAATGAATTGGAAATCGAAGCATCAGTCACCAATCAGTCGGTAAAAAAAATAAAGGTGCGCTTGGAAGGTGATGTCAGAGAATGGATTAATAACATCAAATCGGATGAAGCCGGCATCCTCTCATCGGATGAAGCGCTCAAAGCCGCCGAAATCGACTGGAAATCAGGAAATACAGCTATGACCGTATCCTCAAATGAAATAGAACTGAAACCCGGAGAATCACAAACGATTGTCATCAGAACACCTGTCAACGACCGGCTGAAAAAATGGAGTCCGGATAGCCCGAACTTGTATACCCTGCTATTGCAGGTTAAAAACAAAAAGACAACGGTCGACTGTAAGGCGACCCGTTTCGGTTGGAGGCAGTTCTCCATCGAGGGAAAGGATTTTCATCTGAATGGAGAGAAAATACAGTGTTTCGGCGATATCCAACATCCGTTTGGGGCGTATATCTGTTCCCGTCGTTTTGCATGGGCCTGGTACAGGATGATAAAAGATTTCGGCGGGAACGCCGTCCGTCCACACGCCCAGCCCTGGCCGCGCGTGTATTATGATTTGGCAGACGAAATGGGATTGATGGTACTCGACGAAACCGCCCTGTTCGGTAGTTCCATCCGGCTGAACCTGGAAGAAGAGATAACCTGGGAGCGTTCCTTCGAACATTTGAAGCAATTGGTTTTACGCGACCGCAATCATCCATCCGTTATTGGCTGGAGCGCCGGCAACGAGATGTTCGCCATCGCCCTGTTGAATAAACCGCCGGAAGAAGTATCCGCCAAATGGAACAAGCGATTGGTAGAGCTAACACTGAGTATCAGAAAATACGATAACACGCGCGATTTCATCACGCTCGACGGCGACCGTGACATGGACGGACAACTGCCGGTCTGGAGTAAACATTTTGCACACGGTTTGAAGTTGGAAGACCTGCCACAAAACCCGGACAAACCGCTCATCGTAGGTGAATGTGGCGCCACCTATTATGGCCGTCCTTCGCAGTTGTACCCTTTCTCTGGCAATAACGCATTCGAATCGTATTATGGTCGAAATGAGGCATTAGCCGTTGATATTTATCAAAATGTAGCCTGCATGGCGCGTCCTTATCTGGCGTATTTTTCGCCTTCCGAAGTATGCTGGTTCGGGATTGAACACCTCAATTTAGGATATCGCGACTTCTCACGGTTACCCGACCTGACCGACGGCATCTTCCCCTCAAAACCATATCAAGAAGGAAAACCCGGATACCAGTATGAGCGTATCCCGCCTTATGTGACCACGTTCAATCCGGGATTAGACCCCGACCTCCCTTTATACAAGCCTCTCCCGATGTTTGAAGCTATCAAAGCCGCCCTGGCGATGCCTGCGCCGCAGGCTAACGCCTGGGATACCTACAAGGAAATACCTCCGTTTATCCCGCCCGATTTCCCGGATGCAATCTACCAGATTGCCTGTTTTGCGGGCGACGAAAACGGAGCGTTAGCTACCTTTATCCGCGATAAAGGGATTCAAATCAGTAAAGAAACCAAAACGCCCAACCTACTGATCATCGACGCCGAAACGATTTCTCAACAACAATTACTCGTAGCAAAGCCTGTTTCCGACCGGATAAGGAAATACGGCGGATTAATTTTAGTAATGACCTCCGGAGAATCCGATCATCTCAATCCTGTCTTAAACGATTTCCTGCCTGCAACCGTCAAACTGACAGAACGACGCGCTACAGCCCTGGAAAATAATCCGCAAAGTACATGGGGCAAATTCTTCGCCATACCGAACTTGTATTTTGCCGAACAGGAGGGCGACCGTTTTATTTTAAAACGTGGCCTGTCCGGCGATTTAGTTGACAAAGGCACTGTCGTTCTACACGCCTCTCGCACAGATTGGTCTTTATTCAACAACCACCCCGAAAACCGCAAATGTGCGCAGGTAGTCCTTTACGAACAGTTGGAAAAACCCGAAGCAGCCGCTCTGGCGACCTGCCGTTTCGATAACGCCACCTTAGCCATCTCAGCAATCGACTACCGATTGACCACAAACGAAACCCGTACATTCTGGAAGCATCTTTTCACCACCATGAAAATCAACACGTTTGATTCGCTTGACACCCCACCACAAATCAAACAAAAACAACACAATTTACTCTTAGACGGCCCAGTCGATTGAAAATTATTATCTCTTCCTGTGGGTACGCGGGCGTCTCGCCCGAACAATGCGGACGGGACGTCCGCGTACCCAGTCTGAATTGCTGAGAAATATTTGTTTTATGTAAAAATTCAAAGAAAAGTTTTATCTTTGCAGCAATATTTATTAAAGAATTATGCCTTTGGAAATTCAAATTGAGAAAAATAAAATATTCGCACCAATCTTAGATACTTGGTTAGCAATGAGTTTTGAAGAAAAAGTTCGGCAAGAGTTCGTTTGTCGACTAATAAATACTCATGGATATAAACTTAGCCAATTAGGACAAAATGTGAAAATCAAAGACAAACAAGAGATAGATATCGCTATTTGGCGATCTACTCGGGAAAAATTAGCAAACTCTATTCCCGCTATCATTATTACAGTTGAGAGCAATGGGGAACATGTAAAGATTAAAAAATCTGATTTTGCTTCTACCCGTGATTTTGCTTCATTAGTTAATGCAAATTTTTTCATTGCCGTCAATTCAAAAGAAACCAAAATATTTCATATTCAAAAAGATAGTACGCCTCAAAAACTGGAAAGGATGAGAGACATTCCTAATGCTGACATTATTGTTGATGACAAAAAAATCGACAAGTATCTTGAAGAGAACAAATTATTCTCAAAAGCCGAATTTTCAAAATTACTGACCCGTTGCCACAATATTATCCGTAATAATGACAAACTGTCGCCGGAAGCCGCATTTGATGAAATATGCAAAATCCTTTTTATCAAAAGAATGCGCGAAAGAAAGGATAAAGGAGAAAAGATTTTTTCATTGAATATATTGATGGAGGAAGAACGACAATTTAAAGAAGATACGCATCTTCAATTCAACCAGGATTATATTCAGTATCTATTTGAGCAAACCAAAAAGACATTCGAAAAAGATGAAATTTTTGAAAAAAGAGACCAAATTAAAATAAAACGCAACACTTTTGAAATGATTATTAAGGAACTGGAAGCGTTCAACTTATCAGCTATTTCAGACGATGTAAAAGGAATTGCTTTTGAACAATTTTTAGGAAAAACATTTAGAGGGGATTTAGGTCAATTTTTTACTCCTCGTACTATTGTTGATTTTATGGTTAAGATACTCGATCCACAAGAAGGAGAGACCGTTTGCGATCCTTGCTGTGGAAGTGGAGGCTTTTTAATAACAGCCTTTGAGTATATTCGAGATAAAATTGATGATAATATTCGATATCAGATAAAATCTATCAAAGAAAGCCAAAACAGGATTGAGGTTGTTAATCGTGCTATAAATATGATAAATGCAGAATTTGATGTAACCAATCCGCACAGTCGCTATTATAAATTATCCAGCTCGTGTATCTACGGTACTGATGCTAATCCAAGGATGGCAAGAACGGCAAAAATGAATATGATTATGCATGGGGATGGACATGGCGGAGTTCATCATCATGATGGATTGATAGATGTAAATGGCATTTACAAAAACCGTTTTGACGTCATTTTGACAAACCCGCCCTTTGGCACACGAATAGATAAAAGCCAGGTAGTGTCAAAAAACGATCTGCCAACAACCGAACAGGAAAATCAATATATAGAGAAATATCCAGATTATGAAAAAGAAGTGCTGGCTCCGCTAAAAGACCATATTGCATATAAAAACGGAAAAGGGAAGCCGATTCTTGACCTTTTCCAAACAGGTTCAATGAGCTCATTGACTGAAGTTTTGTTCCTTGAACGATGTTTAAATTTGCTAAAACCAGGCGGACGAATGGGGATTGTATTGCCTGAAGGTGTACTCAACAATACTAACCTGCAAAAAGTAAGGGACTTTGTGGAAAGCAAAGCAAAAATACTATTAATCGTATCAATCCCGCAAGATGTATTTATTGCTTCGGGTGCAATGGTTAAACCTAGTTTGCTTTTCTTCAAAAAATTTACTGATGATGAATCCAATCAGTACAATGCCCTTCAAAAGAAAGCCGAAATGGAAGCTGAAAAGAAATATGAAGCCGAATTACATGCCATAACCGAACAATTAAGCGATAAAGGAAGAACGAAAGAAGAAAAGAAAAAAATTAAATCTCAACAAAAAGAAATTGAAATAAGAATGGACGCTGAAATAAGAGTTTCCATTAAAGAACAATTTAATTATACCATTCCTTTTGCCGAAGTAAAAAAAGCGGGAATAAACACTATCAATGCGGTTATCGAAAACGAACTTGAACCATTGGAAACAGAATATACAATTTATCGCAAAGAAAATAACCTTTGGAGCAATACGTTTTGGAAAAACATCTATAAAATTATGGCTGACCAAAAGATTTACCGTATTCCGATTGTTGAAGGTAATATGGAAGGCGACCCTGAAGTTTTTTACGAACAAGAAAAATAAAGCCATGCTAACGTCAAAACCATATATTCATTTTACCTCCTATTCCGGTTTAATAAACTGGAGTGTTCAATATATGTTCGACACAAGGGTTTCGTATATAGATAAATATCAATTGGTTAGAATTGGAGAATTCTTGAAACGAAATAGAACGGCTATTGATCTCGAAGATAATAAAGAATATAAAAGGGTTACAATTAAGATAAATAATGGAGGTACTTTTTTAAGAGACATTCAAAAAGGCACAAACATTGGGACAAAAAAGCAATTTGTCATTTCTGAAGGCCAATTTTTACTTTCAAAAATAGATGCAAGAAATGGCGCTTTTGGGGTTGTCCCCAAATTATTGGACAGAGCTATTGTAACCAATGATTTTCCTGCATTTGATGTTGATGTTACAAAGATTCTTCCACATTATTTGCTGTTAGTCACGACGACAAAAATGTTTATGAAATTTGTGCAATCCTGTAGCAGCGGAACAACGAACAGGCAAAGAATGGATATAGAGAAATTTCTTATACAAAAAATACCTCTTCCCTCATTAGAAGAACAAAATCGTATTGTAAAGAGTTACTCAACTTATATCCGCCAAGCAGAAACATCAGAACAACAAGCCAATGATTTGGAAAAAGACATTGATGAATATCTGTTTGATACGTTGGGAATACAATTGAAAGTCAAAAAAAATCCCCTGTCAACTTTGACATTAATCAATTCAAGTAATATTAAAGAATGGGGTGTATCCAAGATTTTAGAGCAGAAAGAATATTTATCCTCAAAATATGAAGTTGTGTCCTTTGATTCAAGTTTTGGATTATTCCGTGAAATACTTCGAGGGAAAAGTCCCAAATATTCGAATCAATCAAGTTCTATTATTTTGAATCAAAAATGCAATAGATGGAATGAGATAGAACTTTCCCATGCAAAATCTGTTTGTGATAAATGGATAAATAGTTTGAATAAAAATCATTTTACCAAAGTTGGAGACATTATAATTAACTCAACAGGTGAAGGTACTATTGGTAGAGCAAGTACAATAAAGGATAGTCTTGAAAACCTCATGTATGATAATCACATATTATTACTTCGTATAAATCCCCAAAAAATATTTCCCAATTATTTTACTATACTATTTAATAGCAGATATGGTCAACATCAGATTAATTCCTTAAAATCTGCTGAAACAACAAAACAAACAGAATTAGGTATAGGAAACTTAAAAAAATTCAAATTTCCACTACCTAATCTTTCCGACCAAGAAATAATAGCAAATCATATTCAAAATTTGAAAAATGAAATACTTACCCTTCGCCAAAATGCAGAAGAAAACCGAAAGAGAGCAATTAAAAATTTTAAAAACGAAATATTTGAATAAACATGCAACTATTAAACTTATACATTGACAATTATAAAAATCTTGTGGATTTTAATTGGGACATTGGCGAAGAGAATGTTACTTCAGCACTATTATTAATGGGCAAAAATGCTTCTGGAAAAACAAATATTCTTGAAGCGATTATTAAGATTTTTGATTTTTTAATGCATAGCAAACGTCAAAAGCCACCTTTCGCTTTTTCTATAAAATATAAACTCGAAAATTTTACTGTTACAATCACGTGTAATAAAGAGAATTCTATTGACAAGGTTTCTATTAATGATGAAATTGTACCACTATTTGATATTAATCGTATCAACAATAAATTAATACCCCGTAGTCAAACTGAGTTGAAAAATCTGCTGCCAGACAACATTATCTTGTATTATTCCGGATTTGCAGGCCGTTTTAATGATATTACTTCCAAATTTAAGAAAGAGTATACGAAAATATTTCGAAATCAACAAAATGTAGAATTACCTCCATTAATAGCAATAGAGCCGATTCATTATAAAATGATCCTTTTGGCTTTATTTTCATTTGAAGCAAATAATCCCGTCTATAATGATTTTTTAATGAAATATTTTAACATAGAAGAACTTAGTTTTTTTGAGATATTTATTAACGAACATGCAGCTTTGAATAAAGACAAATCAAATAAGAATCAAGGGGTTGTCCGTAATTTTCTCGACAGTATATATGAAATTCAACTTCAAAATGATGTTGATGGATGTTCTTCATCAAGAGTTAAAAAAAGCGTTTTCTCATTCAATGGAAATAATGCATTGTTCAAACTTAAAAAAATATTTGGCTATGAAAATGATATATTTAAATTGCTAAACATTTTGTACACAACAAAAAATCTTATTAACATAATAGTAAGAGTAAAAAAAAGAGGAATAACAAATCCAATTGATTTTGATTTATTAAGCGAAGGAGAACAACAGTTTTTGGCAATAAAAGGCATGATATATTTACTTCAGGGAAAAAACTCCCTATTTTTATGGGATGAACCGGATACATACTTGAACCCTTCCTGGCAATGGGATTTGATTCCAAGTTTAGAAAATGAAAATTCTATTCAAACAGACCAATTTATCATTACCTCTCATTCTCCCGTTCTTTTGACTACTGTCAAGAAACAAGCATATTACATTGAAAATGGCGTTTTGAGTAATGTCAATAATTCGTATGGATTAACAATAGATGAGTCACTAGAAAAACAAAAGATTAATATTCGTATTGAAGAATTAGACAAAAAACTGAATAAGTATTTTGAACTAATCGAGTCCGGTAATGCCAATTCGGAGGAAGCAAAAGAATTGCGTTTAACATTAGAAGATTTACTGGGAGTTAATCACCAGGAATTACAACGTGCTGATGTATTAATAAGTTTTTATGAATAATTAAAATAAATATATGAAATTTATAGAAAAGACAAAAAGCCCTGAATCTTTAGAACAATGGAAAGTTCAAAGAAAAAACGCAAAACAAGCATGTGATTATTCAGATTTAGATAAAACCGTGAAATCTGATATTAAAAATCAATTATTAATTGAACAACGATATTTATGTTGTTATTGTCAACAGAGCATTACTTCAGAAAATTCTACCATAGAACATTTTCTGCCTCAATCAAAATTTACTTTACATCAAGTTGAATATCTGAATTTACATCTTGCTTGCACATACTCAAGAGGTATAACACAAAAAGACAACACTTATTGCGATGTCAGAAAAGGAGATGAATTAATTATTAATATCCTACTTCATCCAGATTGTGAGAGTTTGTTTGGTTATTCAAAAAATGGTGAA
>Ga0099364_10015369_pt1 | contig 10092 bp, 7 predicted proteins | sample TergutTh196P3_FD_73070 | JGI IMG/M metagenome (GOLD analysis project Ga0099364, IMG submission 73070) | Microcerotermes parvus P3 segment gut microbial communities from Pointe-Noire, Republic of the Congo - Th196 P3 | ecosystem: Host-associated > Arthropoda: Insects > Digestive system > Gut ...
TGCGGGAATCCCATGATCTATCATCACTCGCACAGTCACCCTGCAGGATTAGGACGAATAAGTGCATTCCCCACGGAGCCCCCTCCGAAAAGTCGAAAAATAACCAATTTCTGTAGGGAACGCAATTTTTCGTTCCGCTATCGTATTAAAATCCAATATGTTACGGGACACAAAATTCCATCACGTACATTCAATAGGGTTTTCGGAGTGCGCTCCGTAGCTATACCATCCGAGCTCCGCTACGGGGACGATACCAATTACCAATGAAAAATCGCAAGGTGTGTAAGAATATTTTTGTTGACAAAAACAGTGTGAATAATTTTCTAAATCTTATCTTTTTGGAAGGAGTATTTTTATTTTTATGGCAAATATTAGAATGAGATATTTATGTATATTTTTGGTAATTACTTTTTTTGTCCTTAGCTGTAGTTCTGTAAAGAAAATCAGAGGATTGCCTGATTTAAATGGTAAAGTTCTTGGAATCCCAAATGAGATGATTTCAACACAGCAAGTTTTAGCATTGTACCCAAAATCTGAAATACGGCACTTTAATAGTATCGAAGATGCCGTTTTAGAGTTAAAAGAGGGAGGGCTTGATGCTGTATTTGGAGAAGTCATTATTTTGAAATCAATACAAAACAAAGACCAAAAATTGAGAATACTTGATGAAATTTTCGCAGAAAAAGACTATGCTTTTGCAGTTCGACAGAATAGGACATCATTAAAGAGCAGCATAGACCTTGCCATAGACACGTTGACAAAATCTGGTGTTGTAGATGAGATGACCAGTCGTTGGCTGACGGATGATGGTCATGATCCTGTGATGCCAGAGTTTGATAAAGCAAGTACAAATAGGTATTTGATATTTGGTACTTCTGCGAATAGAAAGCCCTTTTCATATATGGATGAAAATGGAAAATTTATCGGATTTGATATCGAAATGATGCACCATATCGCTGAATCTTTAGATTTAGATTTACAAATCCTGAACACACAGTTTGGAGCGATGATACCACTTTTACAAGCAAATAGAGTAGATGTCATCGGTGGTTTTTTGACTATTACAGAAGAACGAAAAGATAGAGTTTTATTTACCGAGCCTTTTTTGCGTGGAAATATTGGTGTCATGGTGCGAAAATAAGATATTATGCTACTAAAAGGTTCAAAGTCTATTATTAATAGACTATTGTGCATGTCTCTATATCACGACATTGAGTTAAATGTAGAAAACGTAAATTACTGCAATGATGTCCTCGAAATGATGGATGTTGTTCAGCTTTTACAGACATCGCTGTCTAAAGAAGTATCTTTTTCTATTTCAGAGGCAGGCACTTGCCTCAGGTTTGTTTTACCTTTTCTAGCTTTTAGTCGGTACGATTTTGTTACTATTCATTTAGGGGAAAGGCTGTCACAAAGACCTATCATGCCTCTGATAAATTGTTTAAATCTTGCGGGAGCAAATATAGTACAAAATGGCGACCTCATACGAATAAAAACACATGATCATTTGAGTGATGTATTTACGTTAGAAAATTGTGATAGTAGCCAATATTTGTCTAGTATATTGATGTTTGCTAGCTCTCAAAAAAAAGAGATGAAAATCATATTTAAAAATCCTCAAATTATTTCATACATCAAAATGACTCGTGATATTCTAAATTTATTTGGATACTCTATGATATCTACAGAAAAAGAAATCATTGTTTTACCTCAAAAAGTACCTTTTAAAAAAGAAATCTTTTTTATTTGTGATCCTGACTACTCTACTGCTTGTTACCTTTGGCTCTACTCTATTCTGGTGAAAAAAGAGGTTTTCATAAAAAAAATTGGCATAATACATCACCCTGACTATTATTTTATTGATGTATTAAAACTGCTTGGTATCAAGTTTATTGAAAAAGAAGGTTTTGTTTCCGTAGAAACAACAGAAACAACATCTCTAAAAAATGACCTTTTTGTAGATATGAGCAGTATGCCTGATCAAATTATTACTTTAGCGTTTTTGGCTTTATTTTCAGGTATAAAAATTCAAATCAGTGGATGCGAAACGTTACCCCAAAAAGAATCAAATAGAGTAACAGGCATCATCGAAAATGTGGAAATCTTAGGTGGTAAAGCATTTTTTGATGATGGGGTATTGAATATTTTCCCTTTTGACAAAGTCTCTCTGAAACCAATTTTAAAAACATTTTGTGACCATAGGTTTGCACTGACTTTTATCATTTTAAAGCAAAAGGTTCCTTCGATTGAAATCGACAGTATTGATAGCATCTCAAAATCATATCCCGGCTTTATAGATCAGCTTTCTCACCTTTTTTATTAATGTCAATCCTCATTTAAAATAAACGTTTGCCGATACAGTCCTTAACGAGAGTTCGTGTTTGGCAATGGATTCCATTCTTCTTGGATTATCGACCAAATAGATTGCTCCATGCTTTTTGCCCTCTCGAAAACGAGTTGTTTATATCCAACATCGCTCATAGAGCTCGATGTATATTCCTGAGTAAAAGAAATCAACAACATGTTGTCTGAATAATAGTAGTTTAAACCAGACACTTTGATATCGATAAAAGTCTCTTTATTGAATGCCTCTTTTTTGTGAGTTGCCCATCTAGCATAATTCATCTTTTGATTGTTAGAAACAAAATGCTCTGTACTATAAAAAGAAAGATATTCATCTATATTTTGCTTTTGCCAGCTATCTAGCCATGCTGAGAAAAAATCATTGATTTTCTCAACTTCATTTTTTAGATATTCCATGTTTACCCATTCAAACACTTCATTTATAATTATGGGAGTTTTTCGTATATTTAATACTTCGCGAAAATAAGTGATCACATCATTTTCAAAACGAACACAACCCTCCGAATCGTATGGAATCATATCAGCATCTGTTCCATGAATCCATATACCAGAGCCTGTTTTTTGCCGAAGTCTGTCTAGTTCATTCGGATACCACAATTCCCAAGCTCCCGTTCCGTATTGAGCTGCCAATGACCCATATTTACTTTTTAGTAATTGTTCTGACATAAAGTCTTGGGCGTAGTAAAGTCCTTCTGGGGTTTTCAGATCACCTCTTTTTTGTTTGTTTCCATGAGCTCTACCTGTCGATATTTTGTAGCTAGCTAAAAGCTCTATCTCATTAAAGGCATTCTTTTTTAATGACTCTGATGTGCCAGAGCTGATACTATCTTTAAACTTAAACAACGCAGCATTTTGTTCATCTTTTTCTACGAGTATTAAATAATCATCGAGATCATAGTGTGTTGGAAACACAAAGTTTATGTATTCATAAGGAACCATGCCTAGCCGAGTTTCCCATGTCGCTGTCAACTCCTTCAAAGCACCAATATTTGAGATAGAGAGCATACTATTAAACATCAAAATTATTAAGGCAAAAAATCTTTTTTTCATGCCTGTTCAAATACGATAGTCAATACTTCATCTATATGTTTTACAAACTCCACCTCGAGACCTTTTTTTATATCTTCTGGTATTTCAGCATAACTGTCCTGATTTTGTTCTGGGATCAGTACTTTTTTTATATTTGCTCGTTTGGCAGCCAAAACCTTTTCTTTTATCCCACCCACAGGAAGTATCTTTCCATACAGTGTTATTTCACCCGTCATAGCGATGTCATGTTTTACTTTTTTTTCTAGTAAAAGAGATAAAATGGATGTTGTGAGAGTGACACCGGCTGACGGTCCCTCTTTTGGAACAGACCCTGTAGGTAGGTGCACATGGATATCGTTTTTTTCAAATACTTCGGAATTTATCTCATATTTTATATAATTCGCTCTGATATAGCTGAGGGCGATCTTTGCAGATTCCTGCATCACTTCACCTAACAAACCAGTTAAAAACAGATTTCCTTTCCCCAGCATTTTTGTGGACTCACAAAAAAGTATTTCCCCTCCAAATGAAGTCCATGCAAGCCCTGTGACGATTCCTATCTCAGATTGTCGACCTGCCAGATCGTGTAAAAATTTTCTTTTACCGAGAAAGTCTTTTGTGTTTGCATCTGTGACGATGACCTTGCTTTTGTTTCCCTCTGCGACCTTCCTCGCTACCTTTCTCATAACAGCAGCGATGTTTCTTTGCAGACCACGCACACCTGCTTCACGCACATAATATCGAATTATTTCAGTAACTGCGGAAATGGATATTTGAATGTTTTTACTCGAAATGCCGTTGTTTGCCATTTCTTTTGGGAGAAGGTATTTTTTTGCAATTTGAACCTTTTCTTCTTCTATATAGCTCGAAAATTCTATTACTTCCATACGGTCTTTCAGAGCGGGGGGGATAGTGTCGAGCGAGTTTGCTGTAGTGATAAAGAAAGTTTCTGAAAGGTCAAAAGCTAGATTAATATAGTTATCCATAAAAGAGTGGTTTTGCTCTGGGTCGAGTACCTCTAGTAACGCACTAGATGGATCACCACGAAAATCTTTACCTACTTTGTCTATTTCATCCAGCATAAAGATGGGATTTGCAGAACCACAGCGCTTGATTTCAGTGATTATTTTACCCGGCATCGAGCCTATATACGTCCGCCTATGCCCTCTGATCTCAGCCTCATCATGTATCCCTCCGAGAGAAATACGTATAAATTTTCTGCCCATAGCTCTAGCTATTGATTGCCCCATAGAGGTTTTCCCGACACCAGGTGGTCCTACAAAACATAAAATAGGACCTTTGAGTTTGTTTTTCAGTTTTTTCACGGCAATAAATTCGAGTATTCTTTCTTTCACCTTTTCTAGTCCAAAATGATCATTGGTCAATATTTTTTCAATTTTTTGTAAATCGAGTCGATCCTTTGTATACACTCTCCAAGGGATACTGACTATCCATTCGAGGTAATTACGAATGACGGTATATTCACTAGATATAGGGGACATCATTGAAATACGAGAAAGCTCATCTTTGGCGGTTTCATAGACATAGTCAGGTAGCTTTGCAGCATTTATCTTTTTAAACCAGTTCTGTATTTCCTGATCCATTTCATCTATTTCACCCAGCTCCTTTTTAATAGCTTCTAGATGCTCGCGTAGATAGAATTTTTTTTGTTCCTCATCGATTTCTAGCTGTACATTATTTCGAATATCACTTTCTAGCTTCATTTGTTTAATCAGCTCTGCCAGATGTGCATTTAGCTGTGTATATCTTTTCGTCAGGTCAAATATCTCTAGTAAAACTTGCTTTATTTCAGGTGGAAAGGGTAGGTTACCAGCTATAATATCTGCTACTCGGCTATGCTGTTTTATGTTTTTTAAACCAAAGACGAGCTCTTTGTTAAAATCGATACTTTCATAAATTACCTGTTCTAATAGCTCTGTAGTCACTTTTCTGATTGCTCGTAGCTTTGGAGTGTCCTCTACATTTTCCTCGATTTCTTTTATTTCAGCCATCATAAAAGGATGATGCTGAACTATATTATCAATTTTTATGCGTGAAACTCCCTGTAGTAGTAGACTGATAGAACCATCCTGATTTCTGAGCATACGAACAATAGAAACGGCTGTTCCGTATGTGTAGATGTCTACCTCTCCATTTTCTTTGACACCTTTTGATAGAAAAAATCCAAGCAGTTTATCATTTCCCAGAGAGTGTTCTATTACCTTTTTTAGAGGTTCTTCGGATACGATGAGTGGTATCATTAAATATGGATACATCACCACATTGTTAATGTGTATTATTGGTAATGAGCGTGGTATGCGATTTATAATATCGTCCATAATAGACTCCTTTGTTTATATATTATGGCAAACATCATTTTTTAGAAGTAATTTTTGTCAAGTAGGAAAACAATTATGCGAAATTTAATACATATTTATTAATCTTTCTAACCCCTCAAAAAATTTTATTTTGCATTGATAATTTAGTTTGTTTCTGGCTTTTTCGATATCTGCCAACGAGTGTTTCACATCACCATCTCTCGGTGCAAGGTATATTGGTTCTATGTTTTTATTAAGTAATTTGTTTAGAGTGTGCACTAGGGTGTTCAGAGTAAAACTTTCTCCACAGCCAATATTAAAAAAATCTCCTGAAACATCATCGCATTCACAGGCTAGAATATTTGCTTCGACATTGTTGTCGACAAAGGTGAAATCTCGAGACTGTGTACCATCACCAAAAATAGTAGGGGCAATATCGTTTTTCATCAATCTAATAAATTTTGGTATCACTGCTGAATATTGTGATGTAGGATCTTGATTTGGACCAAACACATTGAAATAACGCAAAGATACTGTTTGCAATCCATAAATTTCAGAATACACCTGACAATACCTCTCCTGGGCATATTTTGTGATAGCATATGGTGACAGTGGTGCGACATTCATGGTTTCTATTTTTGGTAAATGTTCACTGTTTCCGTACACAGATGAAGAAGAAGCACATATCACCCTCTTTACATGGTATTCTTTTGCCGCCTCTAAAACGTTTAACGTTCCTAGAATATTGACATCATTGGTTGTGATAGGATCATTTATAGAGCGGGGAACTGATGGAAGAGCTCCTTGGTGTAAAACGTATTCTATCCCCCCTTTGAATGAGTTTGAAACAATATGAAAACTACGCAAATCACCCTCGATCATTTCAAAGTTTTTGTTAGATGAAAATCCTAAAACATTCTCGCGTTTACCTGTCGAAAAATTATCCAGAACTCTGACTTTATGGCCATCAGCTAATAGCCTTTTTACTATGTTGGAGCCTATGAAACCTGCACCACCAGTAACTAAAAAAAAAGACATCAATCTACTCCTCAAATTATACTAATTAACTAAAAAATTTACATAACGTTAGTGTAAAACCATATTTTTTTTAAATACACAAAGGTCAAGGCTTTTTTATTAAAACAAGATTTTTATAAACTCCCCCCCCGCGATTGATAAACGGCACCATCCCGTAGGTGGCCCCTTCGAAAAGTCGAAAAATAACCTATTTCTGTAGGGAACGCAATTTTTCGTTCCGCTATTGTTCTCGCCCAAAATCGATAAATTGGCACAATCCCGTAGCGGCGATCGGATGGTCGACGACAAAAATCAGCATCCCCGCCCCAAATTGATAACTGGCATCATCCCGTATCCGTGCGAGTGCACGACAACGAAAAAAAGCCAGGACATCGATGACACATCTCAGGGGTTACTTAAGGCTGCTTTCTTCCGAACCTGACCTGGTTCATAATCTGAAATTGCACCGAGCCTGACCTATTTCAAAAAAAAATATAGGTGTTTTTTTGTCAAGAAAAAAATAAGATACCTAGTAATATTTTTTTGAGACTGTTCACCTCTATTATCTCATAATCATTTTATATTAATTATTTTTTTCAGTTTTATTAAAGACCGCTAAATAGTTTGATATATTGTCAATTCGTGCATTTTGTAGCATCCATTTGGAGTCCCCTCCGAAAAGTCGAAAAACAACCTATTTCTGTATGGAACGCAATTTTTCGTTCCGCTATCGTATTAAAATCCAATATGTCATGGGATACAAAATTCCGTTTATAATTTTATTTTTATTCAAAACTTCTTTTTCCATACAAAAAAATAAACTAATTTTTTAAAAAATATGTTGACAAAAATGATGTCTTTGAAATGATGGAGTAGTTTAATGGAAAAAATTGACCCGTCAAAGAAAAAAAAGATAGTTTTGGAGGTAGCAAATGAAGCAAAAAATAATGATTTTTTTGTTCATGATAGCGATCATTGGAAATCTGTTAGGACAATATGTTGGTGAAGGTGTTTTTTTGAAAATGTCTTCACCTGAAGAAGTTGTACCCGGATACTACATGATAGTAGCTAGAGAGAGTAGAGCGATGAATGCTACGATAACAGCCGGCTGGATTCAGACTACAGTGGTGTCTCCTATCAACAATGAAATAATAAATCCTAGTAGTAATCTAGTTTGGGAAATAGCCGAAGACCAAGGGTTGTGGACTATCCGAAATGTTTTTGAAAATGTATATGTGTCATTTAATGGTACGAGTATGGAATCGTTAGAAATGACAAGTTCCGTCACGAGCAATAATCAGCGATGGCATTTAACGTGGAATGTCTCTGAGGTAGCTCATTTTATACGAAATGGTAATCATAACAGGATACTTGCACAGGGACAAAACCTCACTGATGGATTTCGAAATTATGGTACATCTACACCACCAGCCCAGATGCCTGTATTTTACAAATTGCATGTCGTTCCAGTAATATCAAATGTCACCCATATTACTGTACCACCACTAGCAAATCAACCTCTTTCTATCTCAGCTACGGTAACATATGCGAGTGAAGGTGAGTTTTCTGTAATATTAAAATATAATATAGAAGATACTGAAAGCAGTAGCCCCATGTCAGCCACTGGCGATATTTATACGGCGAATCTCCCTGTAGCATTACTCACTGATGGCACGAGAGTAGAGTTCAGGATAGAGGTGATTTATGATACAGATAAAACTGTTTTATCACCAGAGCAGAGATTTTTCGTGGGGACTACTCCTATCATCAAATTGAGAGAAAATATTGAAAATGGGATGCCAAAACATCTGGATTATCTCGTGGGGATAAAAGGAGTAGCTTTAAACTCTCAAGGGGTGATTAGTTCTGCGGATATCGATTTTATGATTCAAGACGCCACAGCAGGTGTCGGAGTTTATTCCGATACATCAGGTTTCTTAGCCGTAACAGCAGGTAATGAATATGTCGTAGTGGGAACTCTCGATCAGTTCAATGGGCGTACTCTGATAGTTCCTCAAAATATCACAGATTTAGGAATAAGCAGTTTCCCTGAACCATATATTAATACAGCATCTTTTTTTACTACATACGGAACAGCTGAAATGTATGAAGGGAGGCTCATCAAAATCAAAAATATAAATCTAGCAGAGGGGGCAGTATGGCCAGTATCAGGAGAAACCGCCAGCGTGGACTTGACAGACGGTACAGGAAGTATCGTGATCAGAGTTTTAGCAGCCTTGCACGGAGCGGGACCTACATTTCCCGCTGATGTTGTAGCCATGCTGAGTCAGTTTTCAAACGATGTTCCACATCATACAGGGTACCAAATATTTGTACGGGGGCTCGATGATTTTTACCCCACAGATGTTTTGCCTGTTACTTTGACAGCTTTTACAGCTGCAGCAACAACTGATGGAAAGGTCAATATCACATGGTCCACAGAGTCAGAATCGAATATGCTGGGTTATAAAATACTACGAAATGAAACAATTGAAATTGAAACAGCCAATTATATCACACCAAGTTATATTCTCGCACAGAATACGCCTATTACCCAAAATTATGGTTATATAGACACCGAAATCACATACGAGATAGAGTATTTTTATTGGTTAGTTGCTTTTGAAAACAGCGGTAACGCTCAATTTTTCGGGCCTGTTTTCATCACGATGTTTGATGATGGCACTGATCCGGGTATAGTGTTTCCTACAAAGCTTTCAGTAGTTTACCCAAACCCTGCGAAGGTAAATTCTCAGGTCAGCTTCGTAGTTACGGTAAAAGAGGATGAAACAGCTTCGTTTAAAATATTTAATATCAGAGGACAACTGGTCAGAGAATTTGCTGATATTTTGAGCGGCAAAGATCGCATTATTTCGTGGGATGGTAAAGATAGTAACAGTAGAGAGATATCCAGTGGTATATACTTTTATCAGCTTTCTAGTCCCAGCTATTTCAGCGTAAAAAGAATGGTCATAATCAGGTAATTTTTTTTCTGAAAAAAACCGTAGGAGTCCCCTCCGAAAAGTCGAAAAATAACCAATTTCTGTAGGGAACGCATTTATTCGTTCCGCTATCGTATTAAAACCCAATATGTTACGGGACGTAAAATTGAGTCCCCTACATCAAATAGGGTTTTCGGAGGGGACACCTTCGGAGGGGTGGCTGCGAAGCAGACGGGGTGGTGGGCTACGACAAATCAGCACCCTCGCCCAAAATCGATAAAAAGCACCCAATTTCTGTCGACGGCAGTCAGAATTGATACATAATCGGCAGTATAAAATTGACACAGTAAACGGGTCAATTTTGCATGTACTCCAAAAAAACATATTAATTGGAGAACCAATGCTAGGAGAGATTATGTATC